>JAEEGH010024716.1_pt1 | contig 12103 bp, 11 predicted proteins | sample 9134181 | NCBI WGS metagenome assembly JAEEGH01 (sample SAMN16246544, study PRJNA631951) | gut metagenome | biome: gut microbiome; feature: rumen; material: DP-attached | host: Bos | place: Iran: Karaj | collected 2018-10
CACTCCAGATATGGCCTATCATTATAACGCTTCCATTTTTATTTGCAAGGTCAAGGCCTTTTTTAAGCTCCTTAAGAGCGTTTTCTTTTGTCTTTTCGTTGTCTAAAAAGATGTTTCGTTCGTAGTAAGAATAGCCAAGCTCGCGGGCAACATAAGGCACTTTAGTTTCAACATTTGTACGGCTGTCGAGAAAGTAAATACCTTCCTGAGAGGCAAACTGTAAAACGGTTGCCATCTTTTCTGCATCAGCCGTAATGCCAGATCCTTCGTGATTATTCAAGCCGGCAACAGGCCCAATCTCATTTATATTATTGAAGAGAATTGATTTTATTTGATTTTCATCCATATCAGGTTTGATTGCACCTGGTCCCGGATTCACACTTGCATTTACAGACTGCATAGGCTGATGAAGAATCACTTCGTTACCAGAAGTGCGAACCTGGGCAGCAGTTTCTTTTGAATGAACTATTTGCGGAAGAACAGCGACGGTTATAGGGAAGGGCAGATTTAAGAAAGGCTTAAGGTGAGTAAGATTCTGACCTCCGTCATCGAATACGAAAATCAGCTGGGCTCCATTTTTAGCTGGCGGGAAGTTGAATTTTGATTTAGCCTCTGCCTCTGGTGCAGGAGCAGGCGCCGGACTTGTTTCTTTCTTTTCTGCAGTCTTTTTTTCTTCTTTTGCCTGTGGCGTCTCTATTTTTTTAGCAGTCTCGGTTTTCTTTTGAGTTTCCTGTTTCGGTGTATCTTTCTTTTTAGTCTCTGTTTTTGGAGTTTCAGTTTTTTTTGCAGAATCTGTTTTTTTAGAATCAGAACTGTTTTTTGCCGAATCAGTTTTTTTAGTCTTTTCTGTCTTTTCAGTATTTTTGGCTGCTTCAGTTTTCTTTGGAGTCTCTTTTTCTTTTACCGCTTCCGGCTTCTTTTTTGAATCAACAATTTCTTCTTTATATCTTTGAATTGCAGCATCAGAAAGTTTTCTGTCCGGCTCTTTAAGGGTAGTTACCAGAAGAAGACTCATGCAGATGGTAATAATAACACAGCAGAAAATAATAGCCTTATAAGCCGGAATGTAAACCTTAGGCTTTTTTGTCGTGCGGCGGCTGCTGCGTTTTGTGCTGGTCTTTCGGGTAGATTTTCTTGCTGTAGTTCGAGATGTTTTCTTCTGAGGCATAACTTGATTTTATCACATCTTGGTAGATTAAAAAAGTGACTATATATCTATGCATTATTATTGTTTACGGGTTTAATTTTGCTATGTATAATTAAGAGATCAATTATAAAAAAAAGGAGTTTGCTATGAAAAAAAGACTTTTAATTGCATTCGGATTGATTTTCACAATTAATTTTATTTTTGCGGAAACTAATACAGAAAAATTCTGGAATTTTATGGATGAAGATAAAGTTGATGAGGCAGCTGATTTTTTGAAAAGCTGGGAAAAGAAAAACAAAAAAGATCCGGAGTTATATGTCTGCTATTTTAATATGTATCTTCAGAATGCTTCAAAAGAGCAGGTGTATGTTGAACCAGTTCTGCCTCCAAATTTTAAGGGACAATATATTGGGGGAGAAAATGAAAACGGAGATAAACTGTATATCTATTCAATAATTGAGTATGATGATGAGCAGAGCGCAAAAGCTTTTGAATATATTGATAAAGGCCTTTCTTATAATCCAAAAAGACTTGATATGTATTTCGGGAAAGCACAGTTATATTTTCTGAGGGGAGAGTATTCAAAACAGACGGAAGTAATTAAGAAGGTTTTTGAATTAAATAAAAAATATAAAGACAGCTGGTTATGGTCAAATAATGAAACAATAAAGGCTGTTGGAGTAGGTTTTGAAGCCAGTATTCATGAGTATATTATGAAATGGTATAACACTGGTGATTCTGCAGCTTATCCTTGTATGAAAGAAATATCGCTTTTGTATGCCCAGCAATATCCTGCTGATGTAATTGCCTGCAATGATGTGGGAATTTCTGCAATGCTTACGAATGATATGCAGACAGCAAAGACATATTTTGAGAAGGGCCATGAGTTAGATCCGTCTGATATGCTGGTAGTGGGAAATCTGGCCCGCGTCTACTACAATCTTGGAGATAAAGAAACGGCCCTTAAGTATTATAAGATAATGGAAGCTTCTGAAGATCCTGATGAAAGTGCTTATGCAAAAAAAATGATTGAACAATTATTTTGATTGATATATTTCAATAAATAGGGTATTTTATAGAAAACTCCCGGGCATGCCGGGGGGACATTTAAAACTGAGGAACAAAAATGATTATTACTTGTCTTGACCTTGAAGGCGTTCTGGTGCCTGAGATTTGGATTGCTTTTGCTGATACTGTTGGTATTCCTGAACTTCGCCGCACAACCCGCGACGAACCTGATTATGACAAGCTGATGAAATACCGTATTGCCATTCTTAAAGAGCACGGACTTGGTCTTAAAGAGATTCAGGATACAATCAAGAAAATTGACCCGCTTCCGGGTGCCAAAAAGTTCCTCGACGAATTGCGTTCCTGCTGCCAGACTATCATTCTCAGCGATACCTTCAGCCAGTTTGCGGCTCCTCTTATGGAAAAACTTGGCCAGCCTACTATTTTCTGTAACGAACTGATTGTTTCTGATTCGGGCGAAATTACCGGCTACAAGATGCGCTGCGACAAAAGCAAGCTGACTACTGTTAAGGCTCTTCAGTCTATTGGTTTTGAAACTATTGCTTCAGGCGACAGCTTCAATGACCTTGGTATGATAGAAGCTTCTAAGGCAGGCTTCCTCTTCCGTTCAACAGAAAAGATTATCAAGGAATATCCTCAGTATCCGGCATTTACAGAGTACTCGGAACTGCTTGACGCTATCAAAAAATATCTGTAATTTATTCTGAATTAAAAATACAGTCCAATCACTGTACCAGGGGTGGCGGTTTTGCGACGTTGTCGGGGCCGCCTGAGATTATACCCTTAGAACCTGATCCGGATAATACCGGCGGAGGTAGGTATGAAAAAAGTTCATATCCTTATCGTTTTATCTATTCTTATGGTTTGCTCTCTCTATGCGAAGGGCAAAAAATCTACAAAAGTTGACGCAGCTCGTCGTAATGAAGTAATCGTTTACACTTACGATTCTTTCTGCGGTGAATGGGGTTCTGGTCCTGAAATTGCTAAGCGCTTTGAAGAAAAGACTGGCATGAAGGTTACCTTCATCGACTGTGGTGACGGTGTTCAGATTCTTTCTAAGGCTCTGCTCGAAAAGAAAGATCCTTATGCTGATGTTCTGTTAGGTCTGGATAACAACCTTACAGACAAGGCTGCTCAGAGCGGTGTTTTCGAAAGCTTTAAGCCTGCAAATGCCAGCGTGATTGGCGAAGGGCTGGAAGAGGCTCTCGGCGGCAAGTGGCTCATGACTCCTTATGATTACAGTCCTTTTGCAATCATCTGGAACTCAAAATCAGCAGTGCCAGCTCCAACCTGTCTTGAAGATCTTACAAAAGACATTTACAAAAAGAAGCTGATTTTGATGGATGCCCGCACAAGTACACCTGGCCTTGGTTTTGAAACCTGGGTTAATAAGGTTTACGGTAAAAAGGCAGCTGATTATATGAAGCGCCTTACTCCTTCTATTTTGACTATGGCGCCAGGCTGGAGCGTTGGCTACGGTATGTTTACCGACGGCGAGGCTCCACTTGTAATCAGCTATACAACAAGTCCTGCTTATCATATTGAATATGGTGAGGGCGACCAGTTTAAGGCTTTGACTTTTAGTGACGGTCACGTTATGCAGGTTGAAGGTGCCGGTCTTGTAAAGGGTGCAAAGAATCCTGAAGGAGCAAAGAAGTTTATTGAGTTCCTTATCAGTGAAGATGCACAGAATGTGATTCCTACAACTCAGTGGATGTATCCTTCAAACAAAAATGTAAAGCTGCCGGCATGCTACGACACAATTGAGATGCCGGAGATTTTGAAATAAACATAAAGTGTCCCGTCATTGCGAGCGCAGCGAAGCAATCTATTGCAATGGATTGCCACGTCGCTGACGCTCCTCGCAATGACGTATTGTTGATTTCTGTATGTTCCAAATTTACCTTTACACCCTCGAAATTGCGCTTTTCTCAACATTAATAGCGGCGGCGGCCGGCATTCCTGCGGCTTACTTTACAGCCCGCAGGCGTTTTCCCGGACGCCGTCTGCTCCTTTCTTTTTCGGCAGTTTCCCTTTGCGTGCCATCCCTTATCGTTGCCCTCGGCTATGTAAGCTTCTGGGGAATGAACGGCTTTGTGAACCGCCTCTTTGGAACTGAGTTTTCTTTTCTATATAGTACTGCGGGCATTGTGATTGCCCAGGGCTTTTACAATGTTCCCTTTATTACGGGAATTGTGAGTGAAGCCTGGGAACGCTTACCCCGTGAGCAGGAAAACGCAGCGCGGCTTTTGGGCGCGGGCGAGGCCCGCATTTTACGGACAGTTACCCTGCGCCAGCTTTCCGGAGCAATTGGAGCTGCCTGCATTCCGGTTTTCCTTTTCTGCTACTTCAGCTTTATGATTGTCCTGCTTTTCTCTCCTGTGGGACGTTCCACTCTCGAAGTAGAAATCTATCATTCAATCAGAACTACTCTGGATATTGGTGCGGGTGCAAAGCTTGCCCTGCTGGAGACGGTGACAGCTTTTGGCATTGTGCTTGCTTACAGCTTTATGGCCCGCAGAAGTCAGACGGCTTCGAGTGGCGTTGATTATGTGCCTGTCGTGAGAAGGCGGATTCGCGGGTCGGCAGTCGTTTTTATTCCGCTTGTATTTCTGATTCTGATTTTTTTGATTTTTCCTTTGCTGTCGGTTTTTGCGAACGGGGCGGGGGAGCTTGGAAAGGTTCTGGGCAGCAGGGGCTTCTGGAAGGCCTGTGCCAACTCGGTAAAGTGCGGGCTTGCGACCGGCGCGGCCTGTACCCTGCTGGGCTTTGCCTATTCGGTGGCGGTAAAGCTGACTCGCCGCCAGGCCAACGTTCTGCTTCAGACTATTCCTGTGCTTCCTATGGCAATTTCCTCAGTCGTAATTTCCTGGGGAGCCACAATGCTTTTTCACAGGGGAAGCCCGGTACTTCTTGTTGCTCTGGAGACGGCTCTTTACTGGCCAATTGCTTACCGGCAGATTCAAAACGGAATTAACAGAATTACTTATGAGACAGATGCTGCGGCTCGTCTTTTGTCGCGCGGATGCTTTGACAGTGTGGTAAGAATCTATCTTCCAGCCTGCCGCCCTGTTCTCATATCAGCCTTTGCCTATTGTTTTGCAATAAGTCTTGGCGATGCGACAATGCCGCTTGTGCTTTCAATCCATAATTTTGATACGCTTGCCTTGTACACTTACAAGCTGGCAGGTGCCTACCGCTTTGGACAGGCCTGTGCCTGTGGTGGTATAGTCGCTCTTTTAAGCATGTTGATTTTCACGCTGGGTAAAAAATAAGGAAGAAAAAATGAGTTATTTCACTGTAAAAAATATTCATAAAACCTGGGAAAGTGTAACTGTAGATTTTTCTCTCGAATGTGAAAAGGGAACAATGACCTGTCTGCTTGGTCCAAGCGGTTGCGGTAAGTCTACAGTGCTCAATATAATCAGTGGTCTCGAAAAAAATGACCCGGACTACCAGACTCAGCTTGAAATAGAACTCGACGGCCAGCGAATTGAAAAGCTGCCTCCTCGTGAGCGCGGTGTCGGCATGGTTTTTCAAAGTGGTGCTTTGTTTAATCATATGAACGTAGTAAACAATGTTGCTTACGGACTGGTTTCAAAGGGAATGAAAAAACGCGAAGCCCTTGCCCGTGCTTCGGCCTTTCTTCCAGAGTTTGGCCTTGAAAGCTTTGACCGCCGCATGCCCCAGACTCTCAGCGGGGGTGAGCGCCAGAGAGTGGCACTTGCCCGTACCCTTATCACCCAGCCAAAACTTGTTTTGTTAGATGAACCTCTTTCCGCTCTTGATGCAGACCTGCGCCAGCGTCTTGCCCTGCAGATCCGCGAGTGGCAAAAGTCTATGGGCTTTACCGCCATCATGGTAACCCATGATGAAAATGAAGCCAAAACCCTTGCAGATAAGATTGTAAGATTTTCGAAATAATGTTATGTTTGCGGAATATTAAAATATCCGGAGGCATAATATGATAACAAAAAATGATTACCCAGTTTTGGAATTTGATGATGACAAAGATGCCGTTGTAGATCCCTTTAAGTGGAAGCTCGAGCCTTTTTCTTCTGACAAACTGATTATTACTTTCTTCCCAGATGTTATGAAGGACCTTATGGAAAATAATCAGCTTGAACTTGAACGTGAAATCGCCGGTGAAAATCCTGTTTATGTTTATCGCTTCAAAGAACAGCCGGATATTCTTATTACTCTCGGTTATGTGGGCTGCCCGGCCTGTGCAGGAAACCTGGAGTACTTTGCAGCCTGTGGCGTAAAGAAAGTGATGTTCTGCGGTGGCGGTGGTGTTCTCGACAAGAATATTAAAGTAGGGGAACTTCTTGTTGTTGAGGGCGCAATTCGCGATGAAGGTTTTTCTTACCGCTACATTGAGCCTTCCCGCTATATTTACACAGACAAAAATATCACAAAGAAAATTACAGACTATCTTGAAAATAAAAAAATTCCTCATCTTACTGGAATCACCTGGACAACAGATGCTATGTTCCGCGAGACAAAGGGACTGGTAGAGCAGCGCAAGGCCGAAGGTGCAAAAATCGTAGAGATGGAGCAGGCCGGTTGTATTGCCATTGCCCAGTACCGCAGCTTTGATTACGGCGCAATAATCTACGGTGGGGATGATGTTTCAAATGAAGAATGGGATTGTCGTTCCTGGAACAGCCGTAAAGGCGTGCGTTATAATCTGGTTATGTTATGTAAAGAACTGGTGAAGGAAATTTAATTTTTCATATACCAGTAAGAATATATTTTTTCAAAGCCTAACTTCTTATAAAGGTTTACTGCAACGGTGTTAGTTTGAATTACCTGAAGGTATGAATGATGAGCTCCAGATTGTCGTGACTTTTCCAGAAGTGCTGTACAAACTTTTTTGCCAAGCCCGAGCCCGCGATATTCTGCAGCGACAATAACATTCTGCAGCAGCATATAACCATTTTCAATTGCCGCAGAGGAACAGGCTGCGGGCTTACCGTTATAAATAAGAGTGCAGTAAATGGTATCAACCAGAACTTTAGAAAGCATTCTTGTGTAAACGTCCTGGTTGTGGGCATCATTTATTTCGTGGATTTTAAAGAAGATTGGCAGCCATTCATCAGGACTGGTAGAAAAGATATATTCGGTTTTTGAATCATTTTCCGGCGAGGTAGTGTCATTGTCCGGCTTGACCGGACAACCTAAATCACACACCATTAAATCACTTGGTGTTACAGGCTTGTAGCCACGTTTTGCAAGATAATCGTTGAGCTCTGTATCAAGTTCTGTCAGCTTAAACTGACATGGTAGTCCCTGCTTTTTATACATGTTCTCGCAGAAGGCTACCTTTTCTTCTATTGGTTTAGAAGAAGGGTAGAGCAGGCTTACTGAATTTGCACGGCCTGTGTAGCCTTCTGAAAATTTCAGAATCCAACCGTCATAAAAAAATGAGTTTAAGGCTACATGTCCGTTCAGACACATTTCTTCAAACTGTTGTATCCCTTCTTTCATATAAGCCTCAAACTTTTTTTTGCCTCGTCATTGCGAGGAGCGCAGCGACGAAGCAATCAATTAATAAATCATAGTACCAATACCGCGGTCGCTAAACATTTCAATTAAGAGAGAATGTGGAACGCGTCCATCAATGATATGTGTGCGTGGAACTCCGCCTTTAAGTGCAGTTTCGCAGCAGTCAATCTTTGGAATCATACCGCCGGCAATAACTCCGGTTGCTTTGAGGGAGCCGATTGCTGTGCGCTCAATTCTCTTGATGAGGGTACTTGGATCGTCGATATTGCGGAGGATGCCCGGAACATTTGTGAGCTGTACAAACTTTTCTGCGCCAAGGGCAACTGCGATTTTTGCAGCGGCTGTATCAGCATTGATGTTGTAGCGTGCGTAATCATCCTGCTCGCCGAGGGCAACTGTAGAAACAACAGGAATAAAGCCTTCATCAAGAAGGGAATTAAGAATTTCTGGATGAACTTCAGTTACTTCGCCAACAAAGCCCAGGTCTTTTTCTGTCTTTACGGCACGGAGGAGACCAGAGTCAACGCCAGAAAGACCTACTGCCTTGCCGCCCTTCTGCAAAAGAATACCTACGATATCTTTGTTCAATTTTCCTGTAAGAACCATCTGAACAATTTCCATAGTTTCTTCGTCTGTGTAGCGAAGACCGTCAATAAACTTGCTTTCCTTGCCAACGCGCTCAAGCATGTGGTTGATTTCAGGTCCACCGCCGTGAACAAGCACAACCTTAATACCGATTGTGTTAAGAAGAACGATGTCTTCCATAACGGCCTGCTTGAGTTCTTCGTTGAGCATGGCATTTCCGCCGTATTTTACAACTACGACTTTTCCGCACCACTGCTTAAAATATGGCAGAGCCTGAACAAGAACTTCAGACCACTGTTCTGTTGTTATTTCTTCGTTATTCATAATCATTCCTTAGGAGGGGAAAGCCTTCCCCTCGCTCGCACGTTGTTGCTCGCTACCCCTTCTACGGGGGCTCCGCCCCCGTAACGCCCCCATCTAGGTGCGGTAGTCACCATTGATTTTAACATAGTCATATGTTAAATCACATCCCCAGGCAGTACCGCAGGCGTCTCCGTCCTGGCACTGAACAAGGATTTCTACGGCTTCACGGTCCATAATCTTCTTAGCAAGGTCTTCGTCAAAGTCTGCAGGAACACCATCCTTATAAACCTGAACTGACTCTTCGCCGTGAACTTCAAAATCATCGTAATTATCAAAATAGCGTTTTGCATTTGGCTTGCTTGTAAACCAGATGCTTGTCTTGTCCGGATCAAAAGGAATTCCGCTGTAGCCCATAGCGCAGAGGAAGCGGCCGAAGTTAGCATCGCTTCCAAACATAGCAGCTTTTACAAGACTAGAGCAGATGATTTCTTTAGCAAGACCGCGGGCAGCTTCTACGCTGACAGCACCCTTTACATTACATTCAACAAGACGGGTAGCGCCTTCACCGTCGGCAGCAATTTTGCGGGCCATAACAAGATTCATCTTATTCATAGCAGCCAGGAATGTGTCATAGTCTGCGCCTGTGCTTGTGATTTCTGCATTGCCGGCCAGTCCGTTAGCAAGTACACAAAGCGAGTCGTTAGTAGAAGTGTCGCCGTCAACACTTACGCAGTTATAAGTTCCAAGAATAGATTCGTGAAGAGCTTTGCTCAACATCTCTGAACTGATAGCGCAGTCAGTAGTAATCATAGAAAGCATTGTTCCCATGTTGATGTGAATCATACCAGAACCCTTACACATAGTTCCCATGTGGCAAACCTTTCCGCCAAGAGTGAACTCAACTGCACACTCCTTAAACTGAGTATCAGTTGTCATGATTGCTATGCGGGCTTCTTTATTTCCGTCGCGAGAAAGTCCCTTTGCGAGAGCTTCTGCATTGTTCTCTACTTTTGTAACATCCAGCTGGGCACCGATAACACCGGTAGAGTAAACAATTACATCTTCCGGTTTAATGTTAAGCTGGGCAGCTGCAGCCTTAGCCATACGGAGTGCGTTCTCTGCACCCTGAGCGCCGGTACAGCAGTTAGCGTTTCCTGAAATTGCAATGAGAGCCTGAGCCTTTCCGTCAGCAAGATGCTTTTGTGTCAGCTTTACACTTTCAGCCTTTACACGGTTCTGAGTAAAAACACCGGCTGCGTTACAAGGCACTTCAGAGTAAACAAGAGCTGTGTCGTTCTTTGTTCTGCTTGCCTTAATGTGGCAGAGCATTCCGTTTGCGGTGAACCCCAGAGGAGCACAAACACCGCCGTCTATAAATTTAATATCGTTTTGCATAAATATACATTCCCTTTGTATATTTATACTGTTTTCTGTCAATTATTTCAAGCAAAAAAAATCCTCTGCCTTGCAGAGGATTTCAGATAATTTATCAGACCACCGTCCAGTTCTGACCGTTGTCTTTCATTTCTTTGCCCTTGAGTTCGAAAAGCTTAGGGGCAGTAACAAATTCAAAACCCATTTCCTTAAGAACCGGAATTGCGCGGTCAACAACTTCACGTGTCGCGTCATTGCCTTCGTTTACGTGGAGCAGGTACATTACGCCGTCCTGTGTGTTGTCCAGCATCAGCTTGTAGCGCTCGTCTGCAGTGCGTTCAGGCACCCAGTCTTCGCAGCCGTGGCCGCAGATAAATGGAGTATGGATAACTTCGTGCATCAAATCATTTACGCAGATAAAAGGAGGGCGGAACAATACAGGTTTCTTGCCTGTAATTTTGATGATTGCTTCGTCGCACTTGTCGTATTCTTCAATCATCTGCTCGCGGGTAAGCTTTGTCATATCCGGATGGCTCCAGGTATGATTTTCAATGTCGCAGCCAAGTTTTACGGCACGCTCAATTACCTTGGTGTTTTCAGCTGTAATTTTATTTGCAATCAAAAAGAAGGATGCAACAACGCCGTGCTTTTCAAGCACATCCAGCATTTTATTCATTGTGTCGTCGCCGGTAAAGTTTGGACCGTCATCGAAAGTCAAACTGCAATACTTCTTTTCCATAAAGTGTCTCCTTTTTATGTTGAACTTATTATAGTCCGCAAGCCTCATCAATTCCCATCATGATATTCATACACTGCACCGCAGCGCCGCTTGCTCCCTTTCCAAGATTGTCGAAACGGGTAGTAATCATAATTCTGTCGTCGTTTCCATAAACGAAAATCTGCATGTTGTTGGTGCCTGCCAGAGTATTTGCAGGAATAAACTGTTCCGGCAGAACGCCTTCGCCCATAAAGCCCGCAACCTGAACAAAGCGGGCCCCCTGGTAATGAGAGGCAAACATTTCCCACACATCATGAGCAGTTACTTTTTTTGCCAGCAATCTTGCATGAAGACCTACAGTAACAGTCATGCCCTGGAAGTAGTCGCATACATAAGGATTAAAAATCGGCTCAAAGTCCAGCCCGCTGATAAGCTTTATTTCCGGCAGATGCTTGTGCTGCTGAGTCAATGCATAAAGGCGAGGGGAATCAAGTTCCGGATTTCGCGCTGGATCTTCATACTGGGCAATAGCCTTTTTACCTGCCCCGGAATATCCGCTTACTGCGTGAATTACTACAGGGTAATCAGCCGGCATAATTCCGCTCTTCACAAGAGGGTAACAGATTGCAATAGAGCCCGAGGCATAGCAGCCAGGCACGGCAACGCGATTAGACTTCTCAATTTTAGCTCTAAAATCAGCTCCCAGCTCCGGAAAGCCATACGCCCACGAAGGGTTTGTACGGTGAGCAGTGGAAGCATCAATAATTCTTGTATTTGGATTAGTACAAAGCTCAGCAGACTCAATTGCCGCAGCGTCAGGCAGACACAAAAAAGTAAAATCCGAGGCATTAATCATTTTTGCCTTTTCTGCCGGGTCTTTGCGCTTGTCATCATCAATAGTAATAATTTCAATATCATTGCGTTTTTCAAAACGCTCAAAAATCTTAAGGCCGGTAGTGCCTTCTTTTCCATCAATAAATACTTTGTAAGCCATGGGGTTATTATAGAAAAAAGCACCTTTTATAACAATATAAAAGTTTGACCGCGTCCATTTTGTAGATTATAATTATTTGTTAGTGGCAATGGGGCTGCTCAGCACCTGCCGTAAGGACTTTTTTTGACACAGATTTATCAGTACGCGGTTGCGGCACTTTTTATTGAAGCAGTTATCATTTTTTTCTACTTTCAAAAGAGAAGTCTGCCCACCTTTCAGAATATTGTATTCCTTATAATCCTCACCGTTGTTACTTTGAATACCTTTACAGAGTTGAGTTCTGTGTATATGGAAGATCATACCGGAGATTTTTCCGTAAAATCCCTGTATGTCATAAATTGTCTCTATTTTACTTTTAATACAACCTTTGGAATTCTTTTTGCGATATATAATCTTTCAGCCTTTGATATTTATGGAAAACTGAAAAAAAATACCATCGGAATAA
>JAEEGH010024718.1_pt1 | contig 12102 bp, 9 predicted proteins | sample 9134181 | NCBI WGS metagenome assembly JAEEGH01 (sample SAMN16246544, study PRJNA631951) | gut metagenome | biome: gut microbiome; feature: rumen; material: DP-attached | host: Bos | place: Iran: Karaj | collected 2018-10
TAGAAATTATTATGCGTCTTACCCGCTCTTCGCTTTGGCTGCTCGTATTCTATCTCAATTCTGTTAAAGCCTTCACCGTACTCAGCCACAATCCCCCTTATAAAAGGAATCGGATCATCAAGTTCACGAAGCAGCGCCACGAAAGTCTTATCATAAAGGCCAAAGCCCGTGAAATGCTCAATCATCTTTACAGATGACATACTCTTAATCATCTTGTAATATATCGTTCTTGCAAGATAAATCAGCGGATTTTCTTTAGAAGATGTCTTAACGCCGCTTACAATCTTATGGCCCTTTTCCCATTCATGAACGAATACAGGAATGAGTTCAACAGGGTCCTGGAAGTCGCAGCAAATCGGGATTGTGCAGTCTCCGGTCGTCTCGCAGATTCCGTGGAATGGTGAATTAAACTGGCCAAAATTCGTTACATTGAAAATTGCCCTAATCTTCTTATTTCCTTCACAAAGTTTAACTATTTTATCCCTTGTTCCGTCAGTCGAAGCATTGTCGATAAACAAAATCTCGTAGTCATATTCCGGCAAATCTTTGGTCAGCACGTCAACCACAGCCTCCGCCATCTGAACCACGTTCTCCGTCTCGTTGAAGGTCGGAATCATTATGCTGATTTTCTTCATTTCCTTGATTTCTTCACCCATTCTATCGTTTCCTCAATTCCCTCTTCAAAAGAATATTTAGGGGTATAACCCGCATCTTCAAGAAGTGATCTATTATCGGCGCAAAGGTACATAACCTGCCCGTCAAAATATGGAATATCACCAAGACCCAGTTCAAGCGACGGATCAATCTTATCCCTAATTATCTCGAAATATTCCTTAAGCGGCCTTGTCTTGCCACTTCCGATAATATATATCTTTCCATCAATGCCCTTCTCACCGGCTGCCAAAATCTCCGCCGCCGCATCTTTGACATAAATATAATCCCACATCTGCTCCCCTTTTGTGAAGGAAGCCTTCCTGCCCTCAAGCATTGTCCTGATGCCGGACATTATCGGTGTATGCTCCCCATCAAAAGGCCCATATATGGACACTATTCTAACCCATATATGCTTTATTCCAAGTTTCTTAGCCTGAATCCTAGTCATCTCTCCAGCTGCTAACTTCGCTATTCCATATCCATTTTCAGGATTACATGGAAGGTCAGGTGAAACCTTAACTCCCTCAGGAAGCCTTCCATATTCAGCCTGCGAGCCTGTTCCGAGAAAGACCTTGCAGCCTAAAGCAGCTGCAGCCTCCAGTGCATCAAGAGAACCCTTTATATTGGCAGTCTGGGCATACATATCATTTCTTGCTGCCCCATAGGTTCCATCCCACGCCAGATGATAGAATTCATCATAATGCTCATGACCTAACATATCAGGCAGTTTATCATATTGAGTGATATCACACTCAACAATATTTATGTTGTTAAAACCACCAAGTGCATCTCTTCTTTTGGAATTCGGTCTGATAACTGCCGTCACCTCATCTCCTCTATTAAGGAGATTCTCGATAATGGCAATTCCTATCATTCCCGTTGCACCTGTAATAATAATTCTGCTCATTATTTATCCTTCGTACTTTACAGCTTCGTACTCATCGCGAGGCAGGAATGGAGACATATCGCTAAGTGTCGGTGATACAATCTTTCCATCAGGAAGCACCCTGGATGAAATCTTCGGTTCAAAATTCTGAGTAGGATCAACGCACACCTCACATATGCACGCTCCGTCATATCCAATCACTTCATCAATGATGGCATCAGCATCTGCTTCCTTCTCGATTTTCTTATAATCAAGCCCAAACGCTAATGCAATCAGTGCAAAATTCGGGAACTCAATACCGCTTGTATTATCAACACCGACTAACTCCCTGCCCTTAAAAAGGTTGGTCTGAGTCTGTCTCATTGATAAATATCCATTATTATTTATTATAAAAATCTTTATATTAAGCTTATTCTTATGAACCGTCGCAAGTTCCTGCAAATTCATCATAAATGAGCCTTCGCCGTCAATACAGATGGTTCTTCGAGTATTATCCGATACCGCTACACCAACAGCCGCCGGGAAGCCGTATCCCATGGACGCACATCCTGAGTTAGTAAACATCCTCTGACCCTGCTTTATCTTCGCAGCCTGGAATGTAATTACGCAGGCGCTTCCGTTGCCGCAGATTATCCTGTCATCTTCCTTAAGGTGCGCAAACAGCGTATCAATAAACACATAAGGATTAATATTCTTATCATATGTATGATATTCAGGAAGCACCGTAGGATACTTCTTAACCAGATTTCTGCACCACGCTACCCACTCGGCATGCTCCGGCACTTCCACATAAGTACCCTCATTCATCTTATCAAGGAACTTTGACACATCCATATTTATTGGCATATCAACTTTTACAGTTGGTTTACATAACTCTTTTGGATCTATCTCAACCACAGCCTTATATGCATTCTTCGCAAAATCAAAATGCGTATATCCAATCATTCTGATATTCATTCTGCATCCAAGGCTAATCAGTAAATCACAATTTTGAAGGGCAAAATTCCCGCACCTCTGCCCTACCGTTCCCGGCATTCCTGCGTAGTAAGGACTATCACATGAAACCGTATCATTGGCATTCCACGCTGTAACTACAGGGATTTTATATTTATCCAGGAAAGCCAATAACTTATCAGTACATCTCGCAAGATTAATACCTGTTCCGGCAAGCACCAAAGGAGCCTTTGCCATACTAATCTTAAACTTAAGTTCTTTAATTAAAGCATCAATATCCTCATCAGTTGGAACCTTAAATCCTTCAGGAACCTGGGAAGCCTTTTCTTCCTTTAGTTCCTTCGGATCAAAATGCTTAAGCTCATCTGTCTCTACCATTCCACCCTGAATATCAAGCGGAATATCAAGCCATACAGGGCCCGGCCTTCCATCTTTGGCTAAGAAAAGAGCCTTTTCAAGATGATATGAAATCTCATTTTCATCCATCACCATATGGGCATATTTGGTCATAGGCGCTGCTGATGAAACAATATTATATTCCTGATCTCCAAGTTGCCTTAATCCAAGTTCAGGCACGCTTGCAATGGAGGTTTCTCTTTTTATCTGACCTGATATAACAAGCATTGGAATGGAATCAACCCATCCGCCCATAACACCTGTTAAGGCATTTGTTCCACCAGGTCCGCTGGTTACAGATACAAGCGCAATTTCACCCGTCATACGCGCATATGCCTCTGCCGCAAAAGCACAGGCCTGCTCATGATGATTAAATATGCACTTAAGCCCATCTTTATGTCCGAAGGCATCATCAAGATGCATGGCGCCACCGCCCGTAACCATAAAGCAGGTATTAATGCCATTATCAACCAGAAAATCTGCTATATATTCAGAAACCTTAATCTTCATTACTAACCTCTATTTCATACTTTGACGGAGTCACAAAGACTATATCAAGCGGCGAATTCTTAACGAAATCCGTGGCATATTTATTTAACGCTGCCGCCTTCTCCTCTAAATAATCAATGTCTTTATCTTCATCAAATATATTTATTGTCTGCGCATTATATCCATCAAAACCGGCCAGCGCAACTTTCTTCGGGGCGCATTTGGCCAATACCCTTAGAAGCATGCACATGGAGTGGTCCTGCACTCTTGCCTTCTCATCAATCACCGAAGAGTAATTAACCACATAATCCCAGTTTCTGTCTGAACTCTTAAGATTGGACGATGCGATAATCTTAATGTCCTTATTCTCATCATCATGAAGTTTCGTCACCGACTGCACAAATCTTGTGGAATTGGTCACAAACATATAATCCGGATGGCAGACAGTCGGAATATAATTAATGGATATAATTATTGGATTTAAATTCTTCACATAGTCCTTAACCCTGTCTCCATAGACAGTTGCATTCTTACCAGGACCTACTACCAGAATATCCTTACCTTCCAAAATCCCCGCCAGTTCCTTAAGCGACTCGCCGTCATCACATTCCTTGGTCTGGAAATCCACATATAACTGCTCTATAAGTTTCATGTTCTTATTGAGTTTTTCTTCCTCAGGAATCCTTTTTAAAATCTCATTTACCTGAGTAATGGACAACGTCCTTTTGTTCATAAGATATGAAACATAATTAGGATGCACCCTGTTGGCCGCTGCTATATAGTAGAATAACTGATAGCCCCACGGGGATTTTTTTTGAAATTCCATTACACTTGATGTAATGGCTTCCTGCATCTCTGAGATTATATATTTTTTGCCATAATGCTCATTCATGTACATTGCAACAAGCTCAAGTGGCGCATTGCCTGCACTCTTGCCCATGCCGTACAGTGTACCATCCACGAGGATATCCCTGTTGGTGTCATAGTCAAGGGCTGTTGTTGCATTAACATATCCAAGCTGAAAATTATTATGAGCATGAAATCCCATAATAATCTCTTTATCTAAATTCTCATCAAGCACGCTCATTATGTGCTTTAATTCTTCCGGATTAACAAGTCCGTATGTATCCACAATTGATACGGCATAAGGCATTATGTTATTGGCTAATTTGGTCATCTCTACAAGTTCATCATCTGAATAACTTGTAATCGATACCATCTGAGAGAAAACCTTGTATCCAAGTGCTTTTAGTTTGCCACAGTATTCCATGGCATCATACATTTTTTCTTTTTTAAAAATCACCCTTATGCCATCTATATAAGACTTATCGCAAGGCTTAACATGTGATATATCGCAGGTTCCATAGTCTATCATTCCAACAACCATGGTGCTGCCCGGATTAAGTCTTCCATATATTTTCTCTATGGAATCCGTATCCGGCATTATGCTTCTGTTTATATCAAATTCTCTTCTGTCATCGATAAAACCGATTTCAATTATATCTACCCCGGAGCAAATCACTCTCTCGAAGATATTTACGATATTATCATGACCGAATTCCCAGTCGTTGATATAACCCCCGTCTCTGAGGGTACAATCAAGCAGTAATCTTTCTCTCATCTTAATAACCTTGTATTAGCCCTTAGACATACCAAAAGAAGAGCGCCTTTAAGTCTCTTCTTTTGCATATCTTTTATTCATTTGATTCCGTGGTTTGAACCACATCAGCTGCAGGATTAGTATCAACAGCTTGCACAGTTTCTACAGCAGCATTTTCCATAACTGCATTTTGTACTTCAGCCTCAGCTACTGCTTCCTTCTCCTTAGCCTTTTCTACTGTAGTCTTAGGCTTACGCTTAGGAGTTGTGGTTGTTGTGCCATCAGCATTAACCTTAATATCTGATCTTCTTCTGACTGAGCCGTTATTGGTTCTAGGTCTTCTCATACTTCTCTGGGAATTATCGATTTCCTTCTTAACACCATCTTTAATAACGGCAACAACCTTCTCATTTGAAGGCTCGTCAGTAGTGGTTTCCTTCTTTGGCTTAGGCTTTCTTCTTGAAAGTGAAGGGTCTGTACTTGTAATGGTGGTCTTCTTGATAACCTTACCCTTGGCAATAATGTCCGGGTCCACCTTAATCTGGCTAAGTTTGAATGCTTCAGCCACAGCCTCATCTCTTGCCTTCTTCTCAGCAGCAATTCTTGCTGCTTCTGCTTCTTCTTCAGCCCTGATTCTTGCTTCTTCAGCTTCCTTCTCAAGCCTTGCCTGCTCTTCTTCAGCCTTACGTTTCTCTTCAGCCTTACGTCTTTCCTCGGCTCTCTGTAAGTTACGTTCAGACTTGGCAACCTCTTCCCAGATACTGTCATTGGTAGCAACTGTTGCCACAAACTCAGGTGTATTCTCTAAATCATAATCAATCTTGTTAATCTCCGAACTCTTCTTCATAATTGAATATTTCGGAGGCCTTCCAACTACTGCAACTTCAGGCTCATTATAGATTTCAGGAACTGCTTCCTTATCCTGCTTCTTGATAATCGTTGGTGCAAAATCCAGCCTTCGTGACTTCGTCTCACCAATCTCAAGTTTCTTCACAATATTCGGAGCCTTATGCTCTTCTTCCGGCATAATAATAGGTTTCTTAGCCACCTTGAAGCTGCCGCCTTCAGGTTTTTCGACCGGCTCAACCTTAGGAATAATCTGGTCTTCCTTAACAACCTTCAGTTCGCCACTTTCATCATTTACGTTGTCAAAACCACTAAATAACGGTTCGTTGTTTTCAGGTTCTTCCACAACAGGTTCTTCTACCAAAGGCTTAATTACAGGAGCGCTTCCAACCACGCTGACTGTAGGCTCTGACGGAGATACCGGCTTTTCAGTTTCCTGTGCTTTGTTATTATCAAAAGCATCAGCAAAACCAACAGGCATCTGATATGAGCCTCTACTTCCTGATGCACCAACAGTTCCTGCTGATGAGCCGTCAAGAAGCGCTGTATTAACACCGGTTGCAGGACCACGTTTGGAGAATGAGCCATAATTAGCCCTTCTAAAACTCTTTAAGATTCCGCCTGCAAGCGGTTTTGAATTATCTTTTTCAATTTCAAGTTCAATCTCCGGATCACTTGCATCAAGCACAACTTCACTTGGCGCAACTGCAGGCTGACTCTTGGCTGTCTCAGCCACCTTGCCGCCTTCACTCTTCTCCTCATGATACTCAGCCTCTGTATTGACATTCCAGATATTATCCTTGGCTGTGATGCCATTTAAGATATTCTTAACTGTCTCAAAAGCAGTAATCATGGAGTGATCCATGTTATTATATCTGTGCTGTCCATTACGTCCAACGCAGTAAAGGTTGTGGAATTTATTAACGTAATTTACAACAACATTAATCTTCTCATATGTGTCAAAATACGCCGGATAAGCCTTAACGACCTGCTCTTTATGATGATCAAGAATCTCAGTATCATTGCTGATTACGCCCATTGATACTAATTCCTTAACAGCCATTTCAACCCAGGCCTTCTCATCAAGATTCCAGTAATAATCACCTTCATCACAGAAATATTCAAGACCAATCCATACAGTATTCTCAGGATCCTTAACAAGATATGGAGACCAGTTATTGAATATCTGAATTCTTCCAAGTTTAACCTTTGTATCCTGCACATAAATCCAGCAGTCAGGTACCTGATCATTTATGGTCTGAATATCTGTTGTATTAACTAATTTAAGTCTTGGAACAAGTAATCCGATTGTGACAAAATCCCTGTACGGAAGTCCCTTTGCAACCTCAGTTACAAAATCAGGTGCAAAAGGCATGCCCATAATGAGGTCCTTAAGAGGCATTGAAGATATGAAAATATCACCATATAATTTGGTGCTCATTCCATTAACTTCACAAACAACAGCATTTACTGTATTCTCTCTTGCTTCAACACCTGTTACCTTACAGTTAAACTTAATCTCACCACCAAGTTTTCTAATCTCATCAGCAGCCTTCTCCCAAAGTTGTCCCGGACCATACTTAGGATAAGCAAATTCCTCGATAAGTGATGTCTCAACCTCAGCATCCTTTTTATTAAATGTCTTATTTGTCACATCCTTAATAATTGCAGGAATCGATAATCCCTTAACTCACTGTGCGCCCCAGTCGGCGGAGATTTTGGACGGGTGTCTTCCCCAAAGTTTCTCAGTATAGCCCTCAAAGAACATTGAATATAACTTCTTACCAAAACGATTGATATAGAAATCTTCAAGTGAACTTTCAGATCTCTTGGCAATACTTCCCCCAAGATAACTAAAGCCCGCTTCCATGGTTGTTGCAAAGCCCATGTTCTTGATGGTTGTGCTGTTCATCTTAATTGGATAGTCGAAAAATTTGTTATTGTAATAAATTCTGGAGATTCTTTTTCGAAAAAGCATCACTTCATCTTCGAATTCAGGATCAGGTCCGTTAATCTCAGTTCTGCACTGTCTCTTTAACTTCCTGTCATCATATGCAGGGGCACCCTGTCCCGGCATAAGAGCATCCCACCACTCGTTAACTTCCTCATTCTTGGAGAAGAATCTGTGACCGCCTAAGTCCATACGATTCCCGTTATGATTAACGGTTCTTGATATACCACCTATAGCATCAGAAGCCTCTAAAATGGTAACTTCATAATCTTTAGATTTTCTAAGTAATTCTAATCCGGCTGTAAGACCAGCAGGTCCTGCGCCAATTATTATTACCTTCTTCATTGCCAACTCCTCCATATACACAATTAATCAGCCACCCCATTGGCTAATTAATAATAATTTTAATCCGTAATTTCATTACTTCATAATCTATTCTATTATACCCCAAGATGCCCATAATGTAAACCCAAACAGCCCTAAAGTGCCCTTTATTTACAAGTGTTTTTATCCCCTTTACTAAATCACTTGTTTGTGCTACAATGTTTACAGTTTAGTGTGTTAAAGTTTTAGCGTGTGATATATCAGATTATTTATTTTTGGAGGCAGTAATGAATAAGAAATTGCAGACAGAGTCAGTTGAGCAATTATTCAAAGCAATCCTGACCCTTGAGAATGTTGATGAGTGCTATGCTTTCTTCGAAGATGTATGCACTATTCAGGAACTTCAGTCCATTTCACAGAGATTTAACGTGGCCAAAATGCTCACCGAGAAGCAGACCTATCTCGACATAGCAAAGCAGACCGGCGCATCCACAGCTACCATCAGCCGGGTTAACCGCTCACTTAATTACGGCTGCGATGGATATGAACTTGTATTTGAGCGTATGAAGGATGACAAATAATCCTTTTTGTGTAAAAGTTAATATATAACTTTGTGTAAAAGAAAAGGCAGGTAAAATACCTGCCTTGTTTTTTCTCTAATCGCCAGCTTATCACCAACTGGTCTTAACTTCGCTCGTCACACGCCCGCTGCTCACGTTTTTCGCCTGCGCGCCCGCTGTCTCATCTCGTAGTTATGTTAACCACTAATCATTATTATATCCATTGGATCAATCGGCTCATCATTTAAGAATACCTGGAATTCTACTTCCGCATTATCTCCCGTAATATCAAAGATAAGCTGACCTTTTAGAATCTCATCTCCCACATTGACCTTTGGCTCTTCCATATATGTATATATGGTCATATATCCATTCTCATGGTCAATTACTACCGCATTGCCATAAGTCTCATCACTTTCAATTGTAAGCACCTTGCCGGCACCTGAAGCCACTACCTTCGAGCCTGCCGACGCACCGAATACTACAGGAAGTGCTGTTATATTTTCCTGGGTAATGATTATCTCTTCTCCGTCATCGGACTCAATCGGCTTACTCCAGGTATGATCACCATTATCAATGAAAGCAGTAAGATCACCATCCGGCTCACCGTCACCGTCTTCATCCACGAATACCGGCTCAGCCACGATTGAAACTCTTCCCGTTACAGGGAGTCCTGACGGAACTTTCTTAGCCTCGGCCTCTTCATCAGCAACAATCTGCACTGCAACCTTGTCACTAAGAAGTGCTATTTTCTCTTCAAGAGTTGTTTTCTCTCTTTCAAGATCCATCTCAGCGGTTTTCTTTGCTTCAACTGCTTCCTGAAGTTCAGTTTCAAGCTTATTAATATGATTGTCCATCACAATAAGTCTGATAAGCACCAAAATAAGCAGAACACCAACACCCGCTGCATATCCAATGGAATGCGCTTTCATCTTGCTGATTGGCTCTTTCGGAGTCTCCTGAGTGTTTTCTGTTTCAGCCGGAATCTCAGCCGCCACATCCGCGGCAACATCTGCTGATTCTTCTGCCGTTTCTTCTGGCATTCCAGCTCCAGTTTCAGCCTCAGCCCCAGTCTGCTCGCCTTCTGCGTTTTCCTGCTCACCTTCCGTAGTTTCTTCTACTACTTCAGCTGTTTCAGCAGCCACCGAAGATTCTTCGACCACCCCGGCAGTTTCCGAAGTTTCTTCCGTAGTTATCATATTTTCTTGGTTTTCAATGGCCGTTGCTTCCTCGACGCTCATGGCATCTGACGGAAACTCATGTACCACATTTGTCTCGTTATCCATATTAACCCTCACACAGATAATTTAACGCCTCTATATACCCATTAAAGCCATGTCCTTTAATGACTTTGCTCGCATAAAGTGAAACATAGGAAATATGTCTGAACTCTTCTCTTTCATCCACATCTGAAATATGCACTTCCACCGTCTTTATCGACACCGCCTTAAGCGCATCAAGAATCGCTACAGATGTGTGTGTATATGCTGCAGGATTAATGATAATACCATCGTATTTTTCATAAGCCTGCTGTATTCTTGTAACAATATCGCCCTCGCTGTTACTCTGAAAAAAATCCACCGAAACGCCCTTCTCATCTGCGCTCTTTTTTATAAGATTAACCAGATCATCATAGGTCTCGCTTCCATATATATTCTTTTCCCTGATACCCAGCATATTAATATTCGGGCCATTTATTACCAATATATTCATATCGCTCCTTAGTTATCCAACTTCATATCGCCATCTTTAATAAGATTCATCTTTCTCATTGCAAAAGAAATGAGCCATGAAAGAACGCCCGGCAAAATAAAGCACAAAAGAGCAATCTGCGCTAAAGCCCACCAAGGTGACTGACCCTCTCCAATGAGTACCTGGAACGCATTAATTGGTCCAACCAGACCTGATGTACCCATACCTGAACCTGTTGCATCATTTGAGAAATGGAAAACCATTGTAGAAATTGGTCCCAAAATCGCACTTGTAATAATTGCAGGAAGCCAGATAATCGGCTTCTTTACGATATTAGGCATCTGGAGCATACTTGTTCCAAGTCCCTGTGCAAAAAGACCGTTCCACTTATTATCCTTAAAGCTTGCAATCGCAAATCCCACCATGTTTGCACAGCATCCAACTGTAGCTGCACCTGCTGCATATCCGCTAAGTCCAAGAATAACTCCGATTGCTGCAGAACTGATAGGAAGTGTAAGTGCAATACCCATAAGTACAGAAACAATGATACCCATAAGGAATGGTGCCTGTTCTGTACCAAACTTAATTAAATCGCCAACAAATGTCATAAAATGTGAAATCGGAGGTCCGAGAATAAGACCTACTGTTCCACCAAGTAATATACATACTAAAGGCGTCAATATTATGTCAACCTTTGTCTTACCTGAAACAAGTCTTCCAATATAAATTGCAACCATTGCTGCAATGAAAGCACCCAGAGGTTCACCAGGAGCCCTGAAATGCATAAGTCCGTCAACTAAAACCGTACCGGCAATAAGCTGTGACGCAAAAGCCCCGATCAGACCGGCAACACCTGCAGAAAGTGTAACTAATGGGCTTGCCTTAAGTTTGCAGGCAACACCAACACCGATACCTGCACCTGTAAGCATCATGGCCATTTTACCCATAAGCACCATATATGTACCTACAAAGCCTGGAACATAACCACCTGCTGTTGATACGATGGTACCAATAATAAGTGTGGCAAACAAACCTGTAGCCATTCCACTTAAGCCATCAATAAAAAGTTCTTTTAAGATTTCTTTTACTTTTTTCATTTCTCGCCTTTCTACCCGATGCTTTACCCCGTTAAATAATTAAAATATTTAACTTTACAAGATTACCACAAAATCCCCAAATAGTCAAAGTTTCCTTTTTCTTTACAATTTTGGTCAAATATGATATTGTAATTATGTTGCCAAGGCAACGATTTTTATATTTTTGGAGGTATGTACGATGAAAGGTACAGTTAAATGGTTTAACAACCAAAAAGGTTACGGCTTTATTTCTGATGAAAGTGGCAAGGATATCTTCGTTCACTACTCAGGAATCGCTGGTGACGGATTCAAGGCTTTAGACGAAGGTCAGGCTGTTGAGTTCGAAATCAAAGAGGGTGACAAGGGTCCTCAGGCTATCAACGTAACCAAGTTATAATTAATCAGTACTCGTGCCTATTTATAAATTACTATATTTAAGTTTTAAGTATTAAGCATTTATAAGAAACACAAAGTAACACAGATTAAGGAAACTAAAAAACCGAGACATGACGTCTCGGTTTTATTTTTTTTATTTTAATGCCCACGCTGGCCACCTGCCTGCCGCGCCGATCTTCGCCTGGTTCTCTGCCTATGCGCCCCTCTCCGCGCCGCCGGCTCCGATTGCCACGTTGCTTGCAAGTTATGTCAACCATCATTAATTATTTTATCATTCT
>JAEEGH010024719.1_pt1 | contig 12101 bp, 8 predicted proteins | sample 9134181 | NCBI WGS metagenome assembly JAEEGH01 (sample SAMN16246544, study PRJNA631951) | gut metagenome | biome: gut microbiome; feature: rumen; material: DP-attached | host: Bos | place: Iran: Karaj | collected 2018-10
ATGGGCTCGTGCCCCGGCGCGCTGCCCAGCAGCTCATCCGCCCGGGCGGAAAAGCTCAAGATGGTATCCGAGGGCTGCATTTCCAGCCCCAGGAAGCCCAGCTGCCGGATGATGCGGCGATAACATTCGTCTGCCCGCGTCCGGTTGTCGGGATAGCGGCGGATGAGGCGATAGTAGAAATTCTCCACCTTGAAGATCAGCAGGACGGCGCGGGCCCCCAGGAAGATCAGGAAAGCGGCCAGGTCGCCCAGGAGCACGAGCAGTACGATCCGCCATGTTTTGCTGATCGCGGGCTTCTCCGGCTCCTCGATGCTCTCCTCTTCTTCCTCCTGCTCCGGCTCCGGGAGCTCCAGCTTCGGGATCTCCGGCGTGACCGGCGTCTCCGCGGGCTTGGGGTCCCGGACGATGGGGGCGTCCATCTCCACCAGCTCAAAGGCTTCCCATTCCGTGGGGTCGAAATCCACCCAGCCCACGCCGTAGAAATAGACCTGGGACCAGGCGTGGGCCGTGGCGTTGGTGGCGATATAGTTGGTGGTGTTGGGCTTCCTGTCCGCCTGCTTCAGGCCGTAGCCGGTGACGTAGCGGGCCGGGAGGCCGCAGATGCGGGCCAGGATGGTCATGGCGGTGGCGTAATAGGTGCAGTAGCCCTCCCGCGTTTCCAGGAAGGCGGAGAGAAAATCCCGGTCCAGGGGTCCGTCCCCCGGATTCTTCGTATACCGGCAGTTGTCCGCGATCCACTTTTCGATGGCCAGGGCCTTGTCATAGTCGTTGTCGCAGCCCTCCGTGATCCGGGCCGCCAGCTCCCACACAAAGGGCTCCACCATCTCGGAGACCACGGTGTTGACCTCTGCGATCTCGTCATAATCCCGGTCCCGGGAGGAGGCCGCCGCGATCACCAGCTTCCGCATGTTCTCGTCGAAATCCTCCCGCTCCCGGTCAAAGACACGGGTCTTGATGACGTAATTCATGCTGATGTCCGGAAGCTCCTGGGTGAACAGTTCCCCCTGGGAGTTGAAATAGACGTCGGTCACATCCCCGTAGACGGGCATGGTGACGCCCTCCATCTTGCCGCCGGAAAAGAGGGAGCGGAGCCTGCCCGACAGGGAGATCTCCAGGGAGGCGACCCGGGTGACTTTCCCATAGGGCTCGGCGGCCTTGCGGCTGGAGGGCTTGCCCACGGCGAACACCTCCCGCCGCTTGCCCCGCCAGAGGGGGCTTACGAAGCGGAAGCGCCCGCCGGCGCCGGTATCGTACCAGCCGTAGCCGTTGTAGCTGTCATAGACCGCCCCCGCCAGCAGGATGGGGGTGGAGGTCTTGACCCGCATGACCGTGCGGTTGTTGGGGTCGATGTCGCCGCCCAGGGTCATGCCGTGGGGGGCGAGGCCGGAATAGCCCAGGTCGAAGCTCCCTTCTCCGTAGGTGCCCTCCCCGTAGAAGGAGAACACGTCCCGCACGTCCTGCACCAGGTTCACCAGGCCGTGGGACTGCCAGGCCCCCTCCGTTTTCGGCCCGAAGGCGAAGGCAAAGAGAGTCACCAGCGGCGCCAGCACCAGAGCGGTGAGCTGCATGGAGGCCGAGGGTATCTTCTCGCTGCGCCCCAGCTTCCGGTTGATGCTGTGGGCGTTGGTCCGGGCCAGGAGCACCAGGGTGGCGATGAGCAGCAGGGCCGCGGCCGCCAGCATCTGCTTCGAGCCGGAGACATGCATCCAATAGAGAAGAGCGCCGCTGAGCAGGACCCACACCGGCAGGAAGGCAATGCGCCGGAAGAAGATATAGAGGATCAGGGTCACGGGGAAGGCGAAGGCCAGATGGATCAAAAACAGGCTTCCGTTTTCCGAATAGGGCAGCGTATAGGGATAAGCCGCGTTATACCACTCGATAAAGCCCCGGCAGTATTCCTTGACCGGCTCCCAGAAATGGAAGATATACACGACGCCCGCCCCAAGAACGGCGACGGCGCCGATCAGCGCCGGGGCGATCCACCAGCGGCGGCTCAGAAGGAAGATCAGGGACAGGTCCACGAAGACATAGAGCAGGCAGTCCATCAGCCCCGCATCCTGACCCATGGCGGGCAGGAGGGCGCAGCAGAAGGCGCAGCCGCCCAGCAGGCAGCAGACCAGCTCGGCGATCAGGGCAAGGGAGTATTTCCCGTTTTCTTTTTTCATCCCGTCACCCCCTCATTCCAGCGCGACCAGCTCGGCCGCCACGTCGCAGCCGACGGGCAGGCGGACCGTGGGCGTCAGCCCCGTATCGGCATGGCCGTCCCCCACCAGCACCAGAGTGACGGCGCTGAAAAAGGGCGCCGCCTCCGCGATGCTTGCTTCCAGGGCTTCGCTGCAGGCGGAGGTGATGACGATGAGGGCGCTCCCGCCCCGGCAGTCCTCCAGAGGCAGGGGGCCGGGAGCCTTGTCCTCGAAGGGCAGCAGGGCCAGCCACCGGCGTACCTTCTCGAAATCCGCCATGTCCGGGGCTTCCTCCCCCTGGCGGACGCCCTTGGTGTCCCCCAGGGCACGCAGAAGGGCGCTGCGGTTCCGGGACAGGCAGTGCAGGGTGATGCAGGCGGCAGCCTCGCAGACCGTGTCCGCGGCGGCAAGGGCCGCCTCTCCGGCTTCGCCGTGGGCGCAGTTGTCGATGAAAACGGCCACGTTCTCCCGGGCGGGCTGTTCATACTGCTTGACGAACAGCTCCCCGTGCTGGGCGCTCTTTTTCCAATGGATCTGCTTCAGCGGGTCGCCGGGCCGGTAGGCCCGCGCGCCGGAAATGCTGCTCCCGCTCTCGGAAGCATGCAGGTAGCGCTCCCCGAACAGCTTCTCGTCCGCCATGTCCGCATAGAGGGAATCCGGCGTCTCGGCCCGGGGATAGACGGTGAGCTCCGGCTGCCGGTAGTATTTCAGCTTCCGCATGTCGAAGCCCATGGGCAGCAGGCCGAATATATCCGTGATGCGCATGGTGGTGATGCCGATGGGATAGACCCCGCGGTAGGGCATGGCCACCTTGAAGTCGAATTCCTTGCCGGTGAAGGGCAGCAGGCTGAAAGAGACCTGGGTATTCTCGCTGGGGGCCGCCATCTCCACGTCCACCTTCATCATGCTCAGGGGGAAGGGCTTCTCGTTGCGGATGGAGAGATGCAGGGCCGTCTCGCTGCCCTTCACCGCTTCGGCCACGTCCAGGCTCTGGGTATAGGCGAAGGTGCGCAGCGTCCACTGGTTCAGGGCGAAGATGAACAGCACCAGAAGGATCTGGGCCAGCAGCAGGATGAACCAGAGCCGCATCCCCGTATACAGTCCGGCAACGAGGAAAACCGGCATCAGCAGATAATAGAGGATCCGCAGCGCTTTCATGACACCGCCGGGACCTTGAGCTCCCGGATGATGGCGCTGAGGACGCTCCGCCGGTCCTCCCCCCGGAGGCCGCTGCGCCGGTCCAGGACGATGCGGTGGGCCAGCACCGGCAGGGCCAGCTTCTGCACGTCGTCCGGCAGGGTGTAGTTCCGCCCGGCGAACATGGCGCAGGCCATGGCCGCCTCCGTGAGGGCGATGCAGCCCCGGGGGCTGATCCCCAGGCTGATGCGCTCATCCCGCCGGGTGGCCTCCGCGATCTTGACGATGTAGTCCAGCACCGCGTCGGCGCAGAGGACCTTGGTCCGCTCCTCCCGCAGGGCCAGAATGTCCTCGGCGGAGGCCACCGGCTCCAGGGTCTCGATGGGGCGGGCGCGCATGTTGCGCTTGAGGATGTCCATCTCCTCGCTGTGGGTGGGATAGCCCAGGCTGAGGAGCATGAAGAAGCGGTCCAGCTGGGCCTCCGGCAGCGGATAGGTGCCCGTATGCTCCACCGGGTTCTGGGTAGCCAGCACGATGAAGGGCTCGGGCAGCGGATAGGTGGTGCCGTCGATGGTCAGCTGTCCCTCCTGCATGGCCTCCAGCAGGCTGGATTGCGTCTTGGGGCTGGTGCGGTTGATCTCGTCCGCCAGCACGATCTGGGACATCAGGCCGCCGAAGCAGACCTCCCGTTCCCCGGTCTTGGGGTTGAAGGCCGTGTAACCCGTCACGTCGGAGGGCAGCAGGTCGGATGTGAATTGGATGCGGGAAAAGGAGCAGTTGAGGGACTTGGCCAGGGCCGAGACCAGGGTGGTCTTCCCCAGGCCGGGCACGTCCTCGATGAGCACATGCCCCCCGCAGACCAGGGCCAGCAAAAGCTGCTCCGTCTGCTCCTCCTTCCCCACGATCACTTTCGAGATATTCTCCTTGATTTTTTCCACCAGCGCGAGTTCAGACATAGGATCACCGCCTTATTGATTTGAGTGGGTAAGTTGTTCTCTGTCTCCCCGATGAGGGCTTGGCAGACGATGCAGAGGTCTTTGTTTTCCATGCGTTTGAGTATGCTTTGCCCTTATCCGACGGTAAAGACGATGGTGAGCTGTTTCGCCAGATTCAGCTCGCTGGAAGCGTTGCCGTCGAAGAAGCGCAGCTCATAGGTCCCGGCCTTGTCGGGGGCAGTAAGGGTAACCGTCCCGCTTCCCACGCCGGGCGTCTGGTAATCGCCCCGATAGCTGTAGGAGGGCGCGTCCTCATCGGCTACGCAGATCCACGCACTGTGATCCACCAGCCACTGGGTCACGCCGCTGTAAGTGACCACGATGCTCTCCCCCGGCGCATAGCTCTTTTTGGGGATCGACATGGCGACGTCCTTCGTCAGCTCGCTGTGTTTGACGGTAAAGGGGATGGTGAGCCGGGTCACCAGGTTCAGTTCGCTGGAAGCGCTGCCGTCGAAGAAGCGCAGCTCATATTCGCCTTCGTCAAAGGGGGCGTTGAGGGTCACCGTGCCGCTGCCGATGTCCGGCTCCTGATAGTTGTTCTTATAGCTGTAGGACGGCGCGCCCTTGTCCGCCACGCAGATCCACGCCAAGTGATCCGCCAGCCACTGGGTCACGCCGCCGTAGGTGACCACGATGGGCTCCTCCGGCGCATAGAGGGTCTTGGGGACCGACATAGTGACGTCCTTCGTCAGCTCGCTGTGCTTGACGGTGAAGGGGATGGTGAGCCGGGTCACCAGATTCTGTTCGCTGGAAGCGCTGCCGTCGAAGAAGCGCAGCTCATACTCGCCCTCGTCAAAGGGGGCATAGAGGGTCACCGTGCCGCTGCCGATGCCCGGCTCCTGATAACCGCTCTTGTAGCTGTAGGACGGCGCATCCTTGTCGGCCACGCAGATCCACGCCTCGTGGTCCACCAGCCACTGGGTCATGCCGCTGTAGGTGACCACGATGGGCTCCTCCGGCGCATAGAGGGTCTTGTCCACATGCAGGGTCACGTCCTTGTTGAGCTCCGTATGGACCACGGTGAAGGGGATGGTGAGGGCGGTCACCAGGTTCTTTTCGCTGGAAGCGCTGCTGTCGAAGAAGCGCAGCTCATATTCTCCCTCGTCAAAGGGGGCATAGAGGGTCACCGTACCGCTGCCGATGCCCGGCTCCTGATATCCGCCCTTATAGCTGTAGGAGGGTGCATCCTTATCGGCCACGCAGATCCACGCGTCGTGATCCACCAGCCACCGGGACACGCCGCTGTAGGTGACCACAATGGGATCCTCCGGCGCGTACACCGTCTTCGGGACGCTGACGGTCACATTCTTTGTCAGCTCCGGCCGCTCCACCGTGAAGCGGATGATGGTGCTGCGGTCGAGGTTTTCCTCCGAGGAGGCGTTGGCGGAGAAGAAGCGCAGCTCATACGTGCCGTCGTCGTAGGGCGCGGTGAAGGTGACCGTGCCGCTGCCCACGCCCGGCTCCTGATAGCCGCTCTTGTAGCTGTAGGACGGCGCGTCTTCATCGGCTACGCAGATCCAGGCCGTACGATCCACCATCTCCTGGGTGACGCCGGAATAACTCACGGTGATGGTCTCCTCCGGAGCGTAGCGCGTCTTGCTGACGCTGAGCTGGACGGTGTTGCCCTTCGTCGCGGGCACGGCGGGAAGCTCGCCCCGGCCGGACCTGGTGGAGGCGTCGTCCGGCGTGCTGGGCCCGGTGCCGGAATCATAGCCGCCGGAGCCCTCGCCGGAACCGCCGTGGTTTTCATAGACAGGCTGCCCGTCCACATAGAGCGTGTCCCTGCCGGGATCCGCGCCCCTGGTGACCAGGCTGCCGTGGTCGGAGCCCGCGGTCACGCCGATGCCGGAAACGGTGCCCGACAGGGTGACGGAGCTGGGTCCGCTGTCCTCCTCCATGGAGGAGCGGACTTCGATGGTGTAGGTCGCGCCCTGCTCCCCGCCGGGGATGGTCACCGTTCGGACGGCGGAAGCATCCTCCAGCTGCAGGTACACGGAGGAAGCCGTGGTGGTGACGCTGGCGGTCTGTTCCTTCTCCGTCAGCTCTACCGTGAATTCCCCGGCGCCTGCATGCTTGACGGAATAGCTGTGGCCCGGCAGCCAGATGGTGGTCTCCGTGCTGGGGATCCCGGCTTCATCCAGCAGGATGCCTACGTTCCGCATGGGGTAGGCGCCGGGCTTATACACGGTCACGCTGCCATTACGTACCTCCGCCACGGCAGAGCCGTAATCATCGTAGATCGTGGCGTCGTCGCTCACGGTCATGAACAGCATGTCGGAGGTGACAACGGCGCCCTTCCGGTTCTGCCAGCCCTGATAGTAGTCGCTGTAGGGGATGTAGGACATATTGCCGTTGGAGCTGGACCAGACCATATCATAGGCAATGGGATAGCTCCAGCCGGTATAGTACCCGCCGCTCCCCGTCAGGGTGATATAACAGTAGTCCATGGGATAGTTGGGGTCATAGACCAGTACGCGGGTCTCGCCGGAGCTGACCTCCACCACGTCGTAGCCCATGATGGCATGGCCGCCCTCCGGGCCCCAGACGCACACCAGCACCGGCGCTTTCCCGCTCTCGCGGGCTTCCTTCACCGCCTCAACGAGGCCGCCCAGGTCGTTCCAGTGTTCCGCTTTAACTGCGTTCAGTTCCTCGGAAAGCTGGGTCACGTGCAGCGCCTCGATGAACTGGGTCAGGCTTAGGGACAGGGTCTTGTTGCGCTCCGTGACGCGCAGGCTCCTGGGGGCGGAGGCCTGGTTATTGAAGTCGCTGGGGCTGATGCCGTTGCCGTATTGGTACAGGATGCCGGCGGTGGACACCATGCCGTAGCAGTTGCCGCCCCAGTCGCCGAATTTCTCGTACATCTTCTGGGCGCTGATCTCGTCCCCATAAATCAGCCGGAAGATCTCCATGGGGATGCGATAGGGGTCGGGATAGTTGAACGCCCCCTGGGTATTGGCGAAGGAATAGGAAAGATTGGCGAGGATATCGTTGGCCGGTTCCGGCACCTGGCCGTCGTACATGGCGTTGTAGGCGATCTGGCAGGCTTCGTCCCGCGTCACCGGCTGGGAGGGATCGAAGTCGGCGATGCCGTTGTACAGCTGCTCTGCCGAGGCCAGATTGGCGACATTGGTGGCCCAGCCGCTGCCCTGCATGCCGCTTTCCACGGCGTCGTAGCCCAGGCCGGTGAGCAGCATCTTGCTCCAGGCGGTGCCGGTGAGCTTGCCTTCGGGGTTGAAGGTCCCGTCCCCCAGGCCCGCTACGATCTCGTTATAGGCGCAGTAGGCCACATACCCGGCATACCAGGCGCTGGGGCGGACGTCGCTGAAATCCGCAAAGCCGTCGGGGCTGCCGCCCAGGATCTTGGTGAGGATGGTGCTTGCCTGGGCCCTGGTCAGGGTCTCCTTGGGGCGGAAGGTCCCATCCTCGAAGCCGTTGATGATGCCTTCCCGCGAGAGCACCGCCACCGCTTCCTTATAGGTGATCTCGTCCTTGTCCCTGTAATTCAGGTCCACGGCGGCGGCAGGGACCATGAGGGACAGCATGAGGGCAAGGACCAACAGCAAAGTGATCGTCCGCTTTTTCATCTTGCATCCTCCTATAGGTTTTCTTGGTTATTACAATATCATAAATCCCGTAAATAGTCATCCCTTTTTCCCGTTTCTGCGCCGCTTGCGCAGGGCGGCGGCGCCTTGGATCCTTGACAGCTCTCCCGACAGAGTTATATAATGATTTAAATGATTGGAGGTGTCCCGATGAAAAAGGTCATCATTCTCTGGTCCAGTCCCAACACAGACGGGCTCACCGCCGCCGCCAAGGACCGGCTGCTGGCCGGGCTGCAGGCCGGAGGCGCGGAAGTCCGGGAAGTACAGCTCAATAAGCTGAAGCTCGAACACTGCCATGCCTGCGCCGGCGGCTGGGGCGCCTGCCGCGAGAAGGGCAGCTGCATCCTGCAGGATGATTTCATGCCTCTCTATGACGACCTGGCCCAGGCGGACGGCATCGTCTTCGTCACCGCCGTGTATTTCCACGACCTGACGGAATGCTTCAAGGCGCTTCTGGACCGGCTGCGCCGCTGCGACGCCTTCACCGCCCGCAGGCTGGCGGACAAGCGCTGCCTGCTGGCCGCCTGTGCCGGGGGCACCGGACAGGGCACCAGCGAATGTCTCAGCCGGCTGGAATACACCCTGAAGCACATGAACATGCGGGCCTATGACCGGCTGCCGGTGAACCGCTTCAACCGGGAGTACATGCTTCCCGCCCTGGAAGCCGCGGGCAAAACCTATGCCGAAAGGCTGGAGACGGGCTTCGACATGTACTACTGAGAGCAGCAAAAAGGCGGAGCGCTTTCGGCGCTCCGCCTCAGACTGTAGACGAACCCATGATTCAGGTTTTCGATAAGCATGGGGGATTTGTGAAGGGGGCGGAGAGACCCCCTTCACGTTATATCCTTGCAAAATCAGAAAACATTTTCTGATTTTGCTCTCAAGCTGTCGACACTTTGTCGACAGCTTGAGGCGGAGCGCTTTCGGCGCTCCGCCTTTTCCTATTCCTCACTCGTGATGCGTTTCTATCTCGCCACCGTTGGACAGGTCCTTCCCCTTCAGGAGCATCAGCTTTTCCGCCAGCAGGCGGGCAAAGCCCCCCATCACGGCGCTCATGGCGATCAGGTCCTCCGTCCGTTCCGTGGCGATCTCGCTGCTCTCCCCTTGATGCAGAAGGATGGGGCCCGCCATTTCCCGCACCTGCTCTGCGAAGGCCTTGGCGGCGATGCCGTGCCGCCTGGCAAAGACGGTGTAGGTTTCCCGCAGTTCTTCTTTGCTCAGGCCCATAGGGATCAGATTGGTGATCATGCTGAGGCTCAGGCTCTGCTTCAGGGACAAAATGATGAGCAGATAGGCGATATGCTCCCGGTAATAACGTTTCTTCGCCGGCTCCGGCATCACCTTGGTGCGCACATAGTTGTTGATGGTGGCGGCGGTAATGAATTGCTCCTCCTTCAGTTCGGGGGGCAGATAGTCCAGATACCGGCGCAGAAGGTCGGTCAGCTGGTTCATATACAGGCCGATATCCGGGATATCCTCCCAATCCGGCAGGTGAAAACTCTTCAGATATTTTTCCCAACGGCGGAGCTTTCCGGCAACCAATTCATTACAGTAGGCCATATCCTCGCATCCTCTCTAAGGCCATTATACCACCGCTCTTAATATTTCACAAGAGGAAGCCGCGGCTTTTTGCCGGTCATGTGAGAATCGAGACGATATTTCCTGATGGCGCACATTAGGACTTTCGTCAGTCCACCCGTTCTTTTGATTTTCCGGTTGCAAAAAACTACAAATATGGTAGGATAAGTTTTTGCGGGGAGGCAATTGCCGCCCGCTCCGCCGAATAGCGGCGGGAATACTGTCGGAGCGTCCGCTCCGGGAAAGCGTCCGATCATGAAAAAACTCACAGCTCTCCTCCTGGCACTGATACTGCTGGCCTCCCTGAGCGCCTGCAAAAAGGCGGAAACCAAGCCCGCGGAACCCACGCGGATCATGACCCTCAACGGCACCACCGGCTTCGGCATGGCGGGTCTCATCGTCGAAAACGCCGCGTCGGAAAAGCCGAAGTATACCGTCAGCGTAGAGACGGACGCCGCTAACGTCACCGCGGCTCTGGTCAGCGGCAGCGTGGACATCGCGGCCCTTCCCACCAACGCCGCCAGCGTGCTCTACGGCAAGACCCAGGGCGGCGTCCGCTGCCTCGTGCTGAACACCCGAGGCGTACTCTATTTGCTGGCTGACGGGGACAGCGCCATTTCGTCTCTGGCGGACCTGGAGGGGCAGACCGTTTATGTCCCCGCCCAGAATCCCAGCTTCATCTTCGCCGCCCTCTGCGAAAAGGCGGGGGTGAACGTGACGGTGGACAATACCTACGCCCAGCCCGCTGACCTGCGCACGGCCCTGGCCGCCGGAGAGATCAGCCTGGCGGTGCTGCCGGAGCCCATGGTGACGGCGGCCTGCAGCGCCAGAAGCAGCCTGCGCGTCGTCCTTGATCTGACTGCGGAGTGGGACAAGGTGTTCCCCGCGGGAAGCCTGGTGCAGGGCTGCGTGGTGGTCCGCGCCGCCTTTGCCGACGAGCATCCCGACGCGGTAAAGCAGTTCCTGGCGGACTACGAGGCCTCCGTCGCCCTTCTCACCGCCGACCCGGACAAGGCCGCCCAAAGCATTGAAGAAGCGGGCATCTTCCCCACCGCCGCCGTGGCGAAGAAGGCCCTGCCCCGCTGCAACGTCTGCTTCCTCACCGGGGAGGAGATGAAGGCGGCCATGTCCGGATATCTGGAGATCATGCTCGGCGCCGCTCCCGCCTCCGTGGGGGGCAGCCTGCCGGGCGACGACTTCTACTGCATGCTCGCTCCTGCCACTACCGCCGGGAAAGGGTGATGCCTCCTGAATAAGCTCCTGCGAGGGCTGGGAGCGGCGCTCTTCTGGCTGGTCGTCTGGGCGCTGCTGGCCCGCCTGGTGGATTCTCCCCTGCTGCTGCCCGCGCCCTGGGCCGTCCTTCGGCGGCTGTGGCAGCTGATCGGTCAGGCTTCCTTCTGGAACGCCGTCGGCGTGACCCTGCTGCGCATCCTCTGCGGCGCGGCGGCGGGGATCCTGCTGGGGGTGCTGATCGCCATGCTCACCAGCCGGTTTCGCGCGGCGGACGCTCTGCTGGGTCCCCTGCTGACGGTGGTGAAGACCACACCGGTGGCCTCCTTCATCATCCTCCTGCTCCTTTGGGTGGGGCGGGATATGCTGCCCGGCGTCGTCGTAATGCTGATGGTGCTGCCGGTGACTTGGGCCAACGTCTGCGCCGGGATCGCCGGGATCGACCCGCAGCTGAGGGAAATGACGAAGGTCTTCGGCTTTTCTCCCCTGCGGCGCTTTCGCCGCCTGTGGCTGCCCGGCGTGCTGCCCCACTTTCTCTCCGCCTGCCGCAGCGCCCTGGGGCTGGGCTGGAAGGCGGGGGTGGCGGCGGAGGTACTGACCGTGCCCCTGCGGAGCATCGGGCGGAACCTGTATGAGGCGAAGCTGAACCTGGAGACCGCAGACCTCTTCGCCTGGACCCTGACGGTGATCCTCTGCAGCCTGGCGATCGAAAAGCTGCTGGCCGCAGCCCTGGGCCTGCTGGGGGCCCCCGGGAATCGGAAGGAGGAGGGCAAATGATCCTGGCGGAAAACCTGACAGCGGGATATCCCGGCCGGACGGTGCTGCGGGACTGTGAACTGCGCATCCGCCCCGGGGAGCGCTGCGCCCTCATGGGCCCCTCCGGCTGCGGAAAAACCACCCTGCTGAAGCTGCTGCTGGGCCTGATGAAGCCGGAAAGCGGCCGGGCGGAGATCCACGGGAAGGCCGCCTGCGTGTTCCAGGAGCCCCGGCTCCTCCCCTGGCGCACTTCTGTGGAGAATGTGAACGCCGTGCTGTCCGACAGGGAGGAGACCATGGCGGAGGCCCGTTCCTGGCTGGAACGGCTGGACCTGGCAGAGGCGGCCGGCCTCTATCCCGAAGCCCTCTCCGGCGGCATGAAGCAGCGCGTCGCCATCGCCCGGGCTCTGGCTTACGGCGGGGACGCCCTGCTGCTGGACGAGCCCCTGAAGGGGCTGGACCAGGCCCTGAAACGGCAGACGGCGGCCCTGATCCTGGAAAACAGCCGAGACAAGGCGCTCCTGCTGGCGACCCACGACCGGGAAGAAGCGGCGCTTTTGGCAGATTGCATCCTTACCTATCGGGACGGGCGTTTTCTCCCGGAAGAATCATAAAGGCGC
>JAEEGH010024457.1_pt1 | contig 12099 bp, 6 predicted proteins | sample 9134181 | NCBI WGS metagenome assembly JAEEGH01 (sample SAMN16246544, study PRJNA631951) | gut metagenome | biome: gut microbiome; feature: rumen; material: DP-attached | host: Bos | place: Iran: Karaj | collected 2018-10
TTTTTATCCGAAGCGGTTACTTGATGTGACAAATCTTTGCGTGAAATCGCAGTCTGATGATATACGTTTGTATAGTTCAACAAAGTAATTGGCTTTTCGTCAGGAAGTACCTTTTTGTCAACTCCAGAGCCAGACAGAACCCCTATTTGCTCCAAATTGACACTCTCCCACTCTCCGCTAAACCCCGGGAGGCGGCGTTTGCCTGTGAGGAGTTCCTGCATAACGCCCTGTTTGAGGGCTTTTTTCTTTTCGATCAGTTTTTCAAGCGACGCAATCAGTTCGTCCACATCCGAAAGTGCCTCGGCAATCCGGCGCTGTTCGGGAAGTGGCGGGATAGGGACGATAAGGTTTTTAATTAGTTTTAAGTTGAGCCCTCCGCGTCCGCCATCCCCTGATGACAATTCACGCAATTCGTCATACCTGCTATAAAGATTTTGGTATAAATATTCTGTTTCAACTTGATCGTTAGGAAAAATAGCTGCAATTGATTGATTAGTACATAACGATATATAGTTAATAGCGACTGTTCCTCTTGTTTTTCCTTGACCGGCTAAACCAACAAGAACGCAGTTTTCTGGAATCATATGTGTACTTGAGTTTTCAAGCCCAGTTTTTGTTATACGTCCATCAACGCTATGAACTCTTCTTTTGTTTAATTCTCCCGAACTCATCCAAGGTATATCGCCTCCCCAATACTCAGGTATTGTTGTGTTTGGCGTTCCACCGGCAACGGCATCGGTAAACTCGCCAATTTGTTTAATCTCCCAATCTTCCGGGATCAAACCTATATCCGTTTGCTTATAACCCTGTTTCAATCTTCTTCACCTTCTTCCACCATACGGCGGGCACGAATGTTTCTGTCTGATTGTTCCGCGTTATCAATAATAATGTTTCTGTGGTACTTTTCCTGAGTTTCAAAAATGTGCAGATCGGCGCCTTTGGATAACACGTATACCGTTTTGAAATATCGACTTACGTTCTCATCAAACAAGAACGTTTTTGCGGCGGAAACAACCGAATCACAATACCATGTATCAGTAAAAACGAACAACTCATATTGAGGGAAGGACTTATAACCGCCTTTTTTGAGTTTTCCGATTTTTGATTCGACCGCTTTTCTCGTCAAATCAAAAGTCGGCGCAAAACCCGGCCAGCCCTGAACACCGCCTGTATAACGAACGTCTAACTGCGCCATACGTTCTATATAACGCGCTTTTTGCACAGCGTTATCACAATTGTAGGCTTTGACCCAATTATTCCGGGCTTCTTCCATATTTTGATTGTTTGCTATTGTAACTTCAATCCCAACGCCATCGCCTTGAAGGTCCGGCTTATCCGCAAGAGTTAATTCGGAATAACGCTCGGGAAAGAGTTCCTCCAAAATCAGTTTAGCGCAGCACTCGTCATAATCCAGTTTCGTATGATCCGGGAGCGGTTTGTCTTTGTCGATCTTCACAATTCAAACCCCATTTGCTTCAAATGCGCTTTGACCTTTGCTTCATATTCCGCAAATTCTTTTTCCAGCTCCGGCAAGGTGCTCTCATACCGTTCTGCAAGCTCGGTAATACGGGCTGAAAGATTGTGTGAAATGGAAGTATAAAGCGCGTCTATCCCGTCGTAAATGCTGTAATACCATTTTTTATTGACGAGCAGTTCCTTGATCTCGTCTTCGGTCAGAACAGCGTACTTTGCTTTCAAATTCTGTTCAAGCAGAGCGGACAGTTCTTTAAGCGTTTTGTTGTGATCTTTTATCTTAGAAAGCAGATCGGAATACTCCTTCAGTTGTTTGTAGTCTTCTCCGCCCTGTTCTTCCGTTTTGAGTTTCTTTAGCCTTTCCTTGACAACTTTCTGATCCAAATTGTTCTTATCATTCAAACAATCGGCAAGCACACCGTCCTCGCCGGTCTGTTCTTCTTCGAATTCGTCCGCCTGTGCCTGCAAGTCCGATATGATAACAGTAATATCGTCAATGGCCTTCTTCTCTTCAGAAAAATACTCGAATGTAAGGATCGCTTTCGGGATCAGTTTGCCGTCCCAGCTCTTTACCTTATCGGTAACGGTCGTGATCGTTTCCTCGCCCTTTTTCTCGGTTTTGACCACATACTCATAACTGAGCTCACGACCGGCAAGATAACCGTCGTGGATCAGCAGATACACGTCGTCGGACATCACTTCCTGCCAATAGGCAAGCAGAACCTGGTAGACATCATATTTGTCAATAAGCTCGACGCCCTCAAACGCTGTCAAGATCTTCTCGGCAAGCGAAACAATCAGTTCTTTTGCATTAACATCGGAATTGATGCTGCGAAGCGTGTGATCCACCTCATCACGCCAAACGGTAAACGCCTCGTCTATTTTATCCGCATATGACGAAAACTCCGCATCATCGTAAATAGCCGTGCGGATATTCTCTTTTTCGACATTCAGTTTGTAATAACCGTCGCGCAAAACGGAAAACAGCTTGCTTTTAAGGTTTCCGAAAACGTTCCAGTAAACAGTCAGCTTGTCCACGTCAGACATAGGGATGCCGCCGTTCAGATGTGCGTCGATATCCTGCAGATCTTCGGCTATACCGGAATCTATGTAGCGGGAAATGTTCAAATTATATCCGTTTTTCTTGACGATCTCATCTTTCGGCACAAAACGTGCATAATGCGGATCGTCCATGAGCTGTTCGTTGAAAGTGGTAACAATTTTATAAATATCGCGCTCACGTAGGCGGTTCTTGTTGCCGTCCTTTACAAAGTCACGGCTGGCGTCGATCATAAAAATCCCTTTGCGGTCGTCGGCATCTTCTTTGTCTATGACGATAATGCACGCCGGGATACCCGTACCGTAAAACAGGTTGGCGGGAAGCCCAATGATGCCTTTGATCCATCCGCGTTCGATAATATTCTGACGTATAGTTGCCTCAGCGTTCCCGCGGAACAAGACGCCGTGTGGGAGAATGACGGCGGCTTTACCGGTATTCTTCAATGATTTCAAAATGTGTAGAAGCCAGGCGTAGTCTCCGTTCTTTTCCGGAGGTCTATCTCCGTATCCTTCAAACCGTCCGTATTCTTTTGCGCCTTCCGACCAGTTTTTCAGTGAGAACGGGGGATTTGCAACGATATAGTCAAACCTGCGCAGGACTGTTTCATCGGAGCCATTCTCGAAATACTGCGGATCGGAGAAAGTGTTTCCGGACCGAATCGTAGCGGTGGCTTTGTTGTGAAGGACCGTGTTCATTTTGGCAAGACCGGCAGTAGTCGTATCCTTCTCCTGACCGTAGCCGGAAAGCGCGACGGGGGCTTCTTCCAGTGCACGTATCAAAAGCGATCCCGAGCCGCAGGCAGGGTCGCAAATGGTCGCATTGGGGTTTGTTTCATGAGATATGCCGATCACCTTGGCAAGTACACGGGAAACCTCGGCGGGAGTATAGAACTGACCCTTGCTCTTACCACTTTCGGTTGCAAATTTACGCATAAGATATTCATACGCGTCGCCGATCAGGTCATCGCCTTCGGTGCGGTTTTTGGAAAAATCCAATTCCGGACGACGGAATATGTTGATGAGTTTGCTGAGCTTATCAACCATTTCCTTGCCTTTGCCCAGTTTGTCCGGATCGTTAAATGAAACCTTGTCAATAACTCCTCGCAGATTATTCTCTTCAGCAAGCTTTGCGATGACTTTATTTATACCCTCACCAATATTGTCTTTGCCGATCAGCGCGATCATATCGCTGAAGCTCCCACCTTCCGGGATTTCAATATCAGCATAATCCACCCCTGTAAACTTGTCCGAAACATATTTCACGAAGAGCAATGTCAGAATATAATCCTTGTACTGTGACGCATCCATGCCGCCGCGAAGCGCATCGCAGCTTGCCCACAGAGAACTATATAATTCACTTTTCTTGATTGCCATATGAATTTACCTCTATTTCTTATTCAATTCGAACCCACAGGGTATTACGCCGGCTCTGATTTCGGGTCACTTAATTCGAACCACCTTCTGAAGACGCTTATTTTTTGCGGAACACTATTCCATATTCTTCCGACGGTATTTTCTCGATTACTCCGGTAATGCAGAGCGCTTCGACGGCTTTCTTTAGTTTTTGCGTTATACCCTTGTATCCCATTTCTTTTGACAGATCCGTCAGATTGAGTGCTTTTTGATCAAGGATCGACAGTATTTTTGCATCGTAAGCGGTATTGCGCGCTTTGGTTTTCGGGATGAAATACGGATGGACCGGAATCTTTACCGAAAGATATCCGCGCGCGTCGTCCATTTCAAACGTTGGCATATCGGAGCCGTTTTCGCGCAGCGAGGAAAACGCAGTCGGGAAGCCGGTGTTTCGTCCCTCGGTCAACTTCAGCTCCTTTAGAAAGTCGCCTATCCTGCGGTTTCTGTACGCCCTTGCACGAATATCGAGCGCCTTAATGCTGTCGTCGGTGATGCTGTTGTCAAATCCCGGGAAGCTTGTGATCTCCATCGAGGTCGGCGTAATACGGACGGTGATCGGCTCGTTGATCTGGTAAGAACGATGATAAACCGCGTTTGAAAGGATCTCTTCGACTGCCGCATACGGATAATTCATAATACGGTCAGCTTCCGCTTTGTTTCTGTTTTTGATAACAGCCTCTTTCAAAGCGTAGTTTTTGATATAAAGTAGCGCTTCAGTGAGCTGACGCTGGATAGGACCGGTGAAAACCTTTTCGGTCATGTTCGTTCCGGTCGGATCGGGAATATCCACTACTTCTATGCGAGCGTATTTGAAATACTTTTCGGGATGCTCGGAGAACATCAAAAGCCCCACGTTCTTCGGCTTCCGGTATTCGGACGGTCCGGAGATCAGCTGCATATCCTCGGCAAGACGGTTAAGATCCTGCTTCAGCGAATAGGCGTACAGATCGCTGCCGACCTTTTTCAGATGTTCGCGGATAAGTCCGAGATCGAGATCTTCGATTTCGGCGGCTAGATTCGGTCTGTCGTCGAACGGAATATCGGAAGAAACGTAATAAAGCTGTTTCAACTCTTCCGGCGTAGCAACGACGGTGCTGCTCGCCTTTCTGATATAATACTTCTTTTCGGAGCGCTTTTCCGACAGTGATACCGATGCCTGATAAGGACGCGAAAAACCGCCGGAAACCCAGATAACAAGGACGTGCTTGTCCTCGTAAATGAACGGCTCAGCGACCGGCTGATAGAACGGTTCCAGATAGTTGCAGATCTCGCGCAGTTTCTTTTCCATACCGTCTATACGGTTCTGCGCGATACCTTTTATCGGAAAAACGGGAGAGCCGTCTTTTTCTTCAACGCCGACGACGATATAACCGCCGCCCATATTGTCGATATCGTTGGCAAACGCACAGATCGTATGAAGGATCGGCTCCGGGTTCCAATCGGACTTGAACTCCACCCTTGACGATTCAACGATTCTTCTGTTGATGAGATCGCTTATATTTACAGGTATAGCCATGTAGTATGCCTCCCGATCTGATTTCGTTACTATTATACCAATCGAAAACCGATTTGTCAAGCAGAAGAACGTTTTTTTGTCGAGTCACTCGACAAAACATCATCGTGTATTGTCGAGTCGAGTCAATTGCATCTTTGGTTTTTATAGCGGCATGAAACAGCTTTGACCACTTATCTGACCCCCAACCAGCGGCGGAGCATACGGAAACAATGGAGAAAACGGGCTGAAAACCACGCGTGTGCTGGTATGGAATTGCACAAGAGGGTAAAAAGTGGTATCCAGTCTTTCTTTCATTTGATCCAAATATTGTGGTTCACCGCACAGTCGTGAAGAATCGACAAAATCAGGATTCTGCCACCATTATTAAGAGCCATACTTGTGTCTACTTTTATTGACTAGTACAAAATATAAATGTATTGCCCCAAAAACCTGCGTAAATAAATATTTTAATACCCCATTTTTATGCATGAATGCCTTGACAGCGGAAGTGTGTTCACACCGCGCCCCGGCGCAAGCATGGTTCTCAGTCCAGTCACTCCGACCAAAACAGCCGGTATCGGGCAATACTTTACCTGATACCGGCAAATTATTATCTCTTCATCTCTGCTTTTTCAGCGGCTGTCAGCCGCCGATGTCCATCATCGTTCCGATGAAGAACGGGAGTCCCGTCGCGGTGTCGATGAGTACGTACACGAACGGCCGGTCCAGACGGACGGTCCTGGCGTCCGGGTCTTCCCTTATGGCCTTGTCCAGCATCTCCACGACCGTAGCCGCTCCGGCCTTCGTTCCCTTCTCTCCGACCGATATGAACGTCTGATGTATCACGCGGCCGATGAAAATGTTTCCCGCGCTCGACGTGCCGAGGCCGGTAAAGTCCGCCCGGTCCTCATCGAAGGCGTCGGTCATCCCCATGGCAATGAGCACCTCGGACATTTCGGTCTTATACCCGGTCTCGAACTTTGGGAGCGAGGCGTAGACCGATACGGACTGAGGCTGAGAAAGCATATCCAGCAGCGCCTTTCCGTCGAGCGAGGCAATATATTCGGCCACCGTCATGCCTTCTTTCGGAAGAAGGGCCGCAAAGGCATACCTGCCGCCTTTGTAATACTTTACAAAGCCGGTGGCTTTGCCGTCGTCGAGATAACCGTGCTCGGTCGAGTACATGAACTGCGCATCGCGCGAAGTCCCGTCTTCGAGCGTGAACTGTCCTTCGCGAACCTTGTCCTCTTCATAGATCGCCGACCACTCAGCCTCGAAAGCAAGGGCGTTGACAAGATACATGACGGCCGCTTGCGGGATCTCGTCCAGGATGTCCCTGATCATGCCGTCGGTGTTCTTCTCGACCCAGTTGTTTATATCTTTCAGCGTGGTGTCGTCGAAAGGAGCCTTAAATGCGCCGGCTCCGTAGTAGTCGGCGTTTGTCTGAAGGAAGTCCCTGTTTACATTGAATCTTTTGTCGGCCGTGAACCAGATCGAGTTGGCAAGGCTGAGCCTGCATTTATCGGAGGCCGGCAGAGCCCTCAGATAAGCGAAGAAGAACCGGTTGAGTTCCTCGGTATCCATGCCGAGGACTTTTTTCATTTGTTCTTTTGTTTCGTCCACGGCTCCGTTAGCCGTCATAGAAAGGGCGGCCAGGACGGACAGCGGCGAGATCAGTGTGTTTTTTCCGGCCTCGCTGCTCTGCCTGAAAAGGCGCACGGCAAAGTCCGCGGCTTTGGCGGCGCTCTCCGGGCTGACTTCGGAGGACGCCCCGGTGTCTCTTGCCTCGATCCCGTCCATCAGATCCGCGGCGACCGTATTTACGGCGCAGCCCGAAAGGCCGGCAATGATCGAGCAGATCAGCAGCAGACTGATCGCGGATAATGCGACACTTTTTGTTTGCATGACGGTTCTCCTTCATAATGATTATTGTATATCGGGCATTTCGCTGTGATTCATTATACTGGTTTGCCCGCCGTTTGTCAACAATCCGGGAAGCCGGCGGCGGCTTAGACGGCAGGTTCGCAGCGGGAGCCGCTTTGCTGCGCGGCCGCCCCGACATACTCCAGACAGAGCATGGTCAGATCGTCGAACTGCTCGGCACTCTTTACGAAACCGTCCACTTCGCTGCTGATGTTTTGAAGCACAAGGGCGGGCGGAGCGTCGGGATCCCTGTTCAGCGCCGCGATCATCCGCTCGTTCCCGAACATATTGCCTTCCGCGTCTGTTGCCTCCGGCAGACCGTCCGTATACAGGAACAGTTTCGCGCCCGGACTCATCTGCAGTTCATATTCTTTGTATCTGATCCCCGGCATTCCTCCGATCACCAGACCGTGTCTGTCCCTGATCAGTTCAAACTGCCCTCCGGGTTTACGGAGCACCGGATATTCATGGCCGGCATTCGCGGCGGTCAGTTTGCCGGTGGAGATCTCCAGAATGCCCATCCAGACAGTAACGAACATTTCTTCCTGATTGTTGGAGCAGATCGCCTCGTTAGTCTTCGTCAGTATCTCGGCCGGGGACCCCCCGAGCATGGCGCAGCTTTGCAGGATTATCTTGGACGCCATCATGAACAGCGCCGCGGGAACGCCTTTCCCGGAAACGTCGGCAATCACGATCCCGAGATGGTCGTCATCGATCAGGAAAAAGTCGTAGAAATCGCCGCCTACCGCCTTTGCGGGGTTCATACTGGCATATATGTCGAATTCGTTTCGTTCGGGAAAAGGCGGGAAAATGTGCGGCAGCATTGCCGACTGGATCCTTGCCGCCATTGACAGTTCCGTGCTGACGCGTTCCTTCTCGGCGGTTATCGTTTCGATCCTGCCGATATAGTCGTCAATTTCCGACGCGAGATCGGTTATGTCGTCAGAAAGGTCTGCGATCTCGTTCCTTGTTCTGATTTCCTTCAGTTTTTCCGTTATTGCGCCGCTGTTTTTTGTCTGTTTATACAGACGGATGGTTTCCTGAACTCTTTTCAGCGGCCTCAGCACGAACCAGAAAACGAGCAGAAGACAGATAACAGACAGGAAAACCTGAAAAATCATCGCATAGAGCGTTTCTTTGTTTGCCTGAGAAGCGGCAGACGCCCTCATCCCGGACAGGTTATACGTCATTCCGATAAAAACCGGATGCCCGTCCGTATCCCCCAGCCAGGTGTAATAATCCACGTAAACACCGGCGCTTGCCAGATGCGAACTGTACGCCCTTGCATGGCGCATCGCCTCCTGCTGGTCCTGTCCCACGGTCACCGCATGCCCCAGCGGATAGACTTCCTCATAACTCGTTCCGCGGGTCGCGCCGGGATCTGCGGCACTTAGCAGGAAGAATTGCGTCCCGTATGACTCGTCCGTGGCAACGCAGAACAGATAGTCTATCTGATTCGATCTTTTGATCTGGTTCAGCCTCGTGATCAGCCATGAGTAAGTGATCTCGGCATAAAGCCTCCGATCCTCGGGTTCCAAACTGTCAAATTCTCGCTCCGTAACATATTTCAGCTGGACGTCGGGATGCCGTTTGGAGAAATCAAGGCATTTTGCCGCGGTTTCGGTATCCGGTCCGTATTCCGCGTCGTATTCGATATCCATTTCGCCTGAGTTTGTGTACCAGTACGAAAGCAGCCGTTCGTACGCCGGGTACTCGCGGATCGAAGCCTTGACAAGTTTGCCGATCTCGGAAGCGCGCGCTTCCGTCTGCTGTCTGATAGCGGAATCCGAGAGTGAACGCTGTGTAAAAAAAGTTATTATTCCTGTCACGATAATACCGATCGCGAACAGGATCATGACCTGAGGGATCAGCCTAGATATCTTTTTTTCTTTTGTTGTGCTCATGTTCTATCTCCCGGCTTTCTCTGTACGCCCGACCGCGCATACCGTCGGCTCGCGCCTGTCGTCTCACTCGATCTTGATCGCTGCGAAAAAAACGGAAATGGCGGCTGTCTCCTCAAACCGAACTATTATCCTTCATTATGATAATTGCTGTATCGGGCATTCCGCCGTGTTTTATTATACTCTTTTGCCCGCCGTTCGTCAACAAGCCGGGAAGGCGGAAACCGACAAAACGCCGGGGACTTGACAAAAGCCCCGATCCGGTGTAAAGTTATATCAGTCAGGAGGTTGATATGGAAATCAATGTTTATGAACGCTATTACGAGGCCGAGGGCAGCTTCTCCGGAGTCGCCCGAAAAGGGGCGCTCGTCATGCTGATCGGCGATTCCGGCGCGGGACTCATCTCGTACAGGGCAGCCGTCACTTTCTTCCCGCACAGGGACGCGGACGACTTTGCGGTATCTTACGACGCGTATTTCGAAAAGGAACTGTTCAGCGGCAAAGGCCGAAGATCCAGAAAGAAGGAGGCCGCCTTCCTGGAGGGGCTCCGCGACACGGTCGACGCCCTGTCCGCCGAACACGGCGCCGCGGTCCTGTGGGACAGGCCGCTGAGGGAGGAGCGCCGGGGCTGACCGCCCCGCCTCGCCCGGCAAGTCCCGAGCGTCGGGCGTAACGGATCACACCTGAGACGCGCCGCGCCCGGCAGAGTTTTCTCTGCCGGGCGCGGCGCGTTTTTGTCGCCTTAGGGCGGCTCCTCAGCCGTCCGTCCGCTTGTCTATGACGAACACGGTCCAGAGGTTGTTTGCCGCCTCGATGACGAGCTTGCCGCCCTCCTGGGTCCAGGTGAGGCCGAGCTCGCCGTCGCTCAGGTGTATGGCGCTCCCGCTCACCGAAACGACTCTCTCGCCCTCCCCGAGCACCAGGGTCAGCCTGACCGTTCCGGAGGTGTCCCATTCTCCCTCGCAGCCGTTGTTAATGACGTGCAGCCACCATCTGGTGCTGTCGGCGTTGCTCCTGACGGTCGTCTCTATGTACCCGGCGACGTCCTCCTCGACCCGCACCCGGTCGTAAAGACCGAGCGTCTCGAAGGCGGAAAGGAGCGCGTCGGTGTACACCGCGTCCTTCTCCGTTGTTCCGGTGACCCAGGACGACACGCACACGATCCGGCCCTTCCCGAGGGTGAGCACCTCGCCGGTCCTGACCTCGCCGATGCTCTTGCCGGTCCACAGCTCGAGCAGGTCGCCGGTCCTCTTTTCGTAATCGACGCCCTCCTCGATAATGCGGTTCTGGGCGAAGCTCTTGCCGAGTATGAGCAGCTGGCCGCCGTTTTCGACATATCTGCGGAGCAGGTCGGCAAAGCCGTCGCTCAGCAGGTTGAATTCGGGAAGGACCAGGGTGCGGTAGCGCAGAAGCTGATACAGCCTGTCGGTGTTCTCGGGCATGATGTAGTCGTACGGAATGCCGTTCCGGCAGAAGGCCGCGGCGATCTTCCTCGGCAGATTCTTGGCAAAGGACATGGTCCCCGTGGCCATCATGTGACAGTAGTTGAGCTCCTGCCACGAGTAGACGATGGCGACGTCCGCCGCCGACGCGCTGTCGGTGAAGCCCTCGATATTGGCGTCGATGATCGCGTTGGCCCGGCTTATCTCCGGGTACAGGGTCGACGTTCCGGTCGACGACACCGGCATCATGAGGCCGCCGTTGCCGGCGATGGCCTCGACGAACGCCGTCTTCCATTTATAGTGCGGGGTCGCCTGGTCGGCGATGCTGTTGAACTGCGATATGAGCATGCCGGCCGGGTTCTCCGCCTCGTACTGGCGGAACATGTACAGTGTGGAATCGGTGCCCGGGTTGACGAGCGTGTTCGATCCGTACTCGGTGATGGTCGTGGTCAGCCCGTGCAGCGTGTAGTAGGGCTCGGCCAGGCCGTTGATGCCGAGGTTCGGCCATACGCCGTAATCGGGATTGATTGCCCTGCACTCCTCCCACAGCCCCATAACGAACCCGATATAGATGTCCATGCGCATCTTCCACAGGACCCTTGAGGACTTGGTCTGGTGAGTCGGGGAGGCGGTGGGTATCGCGGTCTCCTTGCCGAGGTACTTCAGCGAGTACTCCTTCCAGCTGGCCCTGCAGTAGTCGCAGCAGCAGTTGTAATACAGGCCGTAGCTGTAGCTGCCGCCGTCGAAGAACATGCCGTCGAATCCCGCCTTGCAGGCCTCGACCGTGTAGTTGCGGATGAGCTCCTGATACTGCTTGTTGTTTATGCAGGCAAAGCCGTATTTTTTGTCGCCGCTCACCACGTACTGGCCGCTCGAGTTCTTCATGGCGTAGGTGTGCCAGTCCATGCCGTATTTCGTGTAATGGGCCTGGTTCAGCAGGACGTTAGGCAGCGAGCTTATGACCTTGACGCCGTTCTCGTGCGAGTACTGAAGCGTCGGCTGGCAGTAATCGAGGACCGATCTGAACAGATCAGGGAACAGCACGCCGCAGGCCGACTCGCCGCCCAGCGGATCCCTGTAGTAGGGATAGACGCTGATGGTGTTCGCCTGGAGCTTTATGCAGGATTTAACGTTCCAGAACGACGTCTGGCCGCCGGGAAGGGTGCCGTAGCCGTGGCCCCAGTCGAGACAGGTGCGGTAATAGGTCTCCTTGTGGTAGACCTCGTAACCGGGCTTTCTTTCGTCGTCCGGATCCGGGGGGACGTCGCCCCCGGTGGTCGTGACGGGTTCCGTCACGGGTTCGGTGACCGGCTGTGTCACGGGCTCGGTAACAGGTTCCGTCACGGGCTCGGTGACAGGCTGTGTCACGGGTTCGGTGACGGGCTGTGGCGAG
>JAEEGH010024728.1_pt1 | contig 12096 bp, 14 predicted proteins | sample 9134181 | NCBI WGS metagenome assembly JAEEGH01 (sample SAMN16246544, study PRJNA631951) | gut metagenome | biome: gut microbiome; feature: rumen; material: DP-attached | host: Bos | place: Iran: Karaj | collected 2018-10
AACCGACGAACTGGCAAGACGATAAGGAAAGTGATATGAATTACAATTTAGCATTAACAGATGAGGCACTACTGACCATTGAAAAGCCTGAGAGATACATAGGCAATGAGGTAAACAGTGTTGTTAAGGATAAGGGGCAGATCGATATAAGATTTGCCTTCTGTTTTCCTGATGTATATGAGATCGGAATGTCCCATCTGGGAATTCAGATTCTTTACGGAATGTTCAACTCTTACGCCGACGTATGGTGCGAGCGTGTGTATTCTCCATGGATGGACATGGATGCACTTATGAGAGAAAAGAACATTCCTCTTTTTGCGCTTGAATCTCAGGACCCGGTAAAGGACTTTGACTTCCTTGGCTTTACCATCCAGTATGAGATGTGCTACACGAACATATTGCAGGTTCTGGATCTTTCAGGCATTCCACTTAAAACTGCAGAAAGAACCTGGGATGATCCAATTGTCATCGGTGGTGGTCCTTGTACTTATAATCCTGAGCCAATCGCAGATTTTTTTGATATTTTCTATATCGGAGAAGGCGAGACAAGGTATCGTGAGCTCTTTGACCTGTATAAGGATGCGAAGAAAAGAGGTATCAGCAGGATAGATTTTCTTCATGAAGCTGCCAAGATTCCCGGAATCTATGTTCCATCATTTTATGATGTGAAGTACAAGGAAGACGGCACAGTTGCGTCAATGGAGCCGATTTTTGATGATATTCCACGGACCATCAAAAAGGAGATGTGCACAGATCTTTCTCATGAGTTTTATCCTACAAAACCTGTAGTTCCCTACATCAAGATCACACAGGACAGAGTTGTGCTTGAAATCATGAGAGGATGCATCAGAGGCTGCAGATTCTGCCAGGCAGGACAGCTCTATAAGCCGCTCCGTGAAAAGGATGTGGAATATCTTAAGAAAATTGCGATAGAAGCACTTGAAAACACCGGATATGAGGAAATTTCTTTGAGCTCCTTAAGTTCCAGTGACTATTCAAAGCTTCCTGAGCTAATCGACTTTTTGATCAAGAGCTGCAATGAGAAGAAGATAAACATATCTCTTCCGTCACTTAGAATAGACGCATTTTCTCTGGATGTAATGAGCAAGGTACAGGATGTAAAAAAGAGTTCTCTTACATTTGCTCCGGAAGCCGGAACCCAGAGGATGAGAGATGTTATCAATAAAGGTCTTACAGAGGAGGATATTCTTAGAGGCTCGCATGAGGCGTTTCTTGGCGGTTGGAATAAAGTTAAGCTTTATTTCATGCTGGGACTTCCTACAGAGACAGATGAAGATATCTATGGCATCGGTGATATAGCCAATAAAGTTGCTGTGGAGTATTTTGAGACTGTTCCCAAGGAAAAGAGAGGCGGACGTACGATAGACATCGTAGCAAGTACTTCATTCTTTGTGCCTAAGCCTTTTACTCCGTTCCAGTGGGCTCCGATGAACACCAAGGAAGAGTTCCTTGATAAAGCTAATAAGACCAGAAAAGGAATCATGTCCCAGCTTAACCAGAAGCATATCAAATATAACTGGCACGAAGCTGACGCAAGCATGATGGAAGGCATCTTTGCAAGAGGCGATCGAAGGCTCTGCAACGTTATTCTCAGAGCTTATGAAAAGGGCTGCGTTTATGACGCCTGGAGTGAGTACTTCAAGTTTGACACATGGATGGAGACCTTTAAGGAATGCGGAGTTGATCCTTTCTTCTACACCACAAGAGAACGAGCTGATGACGAGATATTCCCCTGGGATATCATCGACTGTGGCGTAACAAAGGCCTTTATGCTCAGAGAGTGGAAAAATGCCCTTGCAGGCAAGAAATCGATAAATTGCAGACAAGGATGTTTGGGATGTGGTGCAGCTTCCTATGGAGTCGGAGTTTGCACGGAGAGTAAATAATGCATAAATTACGTTTGAAATTTTCAAAAAACGGACCAATAAAGTTCATAGGTCATTTGGATGTCATGCGATATTTTCAAAAGGCCATCAGAAGAGCAGGCATTGATATCAAGTATTCAGAAGGCTTTAGCCCACATCAGGTGTTATCTTTTGCGCAGCCTCTTAGCGTAGGAGCAACCAGTGATGGTGAATATCTTGATATGACTGTAAATTCCATGAGCAGTGTTAAAGATATCATGGACGGACTTAACAGTGTTATGAATGAAGGCATTAAGATCGTTGCCATTGCAGAGCTGGATGAGCGTGAAGAAAAGGCAATGACAACTTCATATGCTGCTAAATATCATCTGAAATTCAGAGAGAATTCAAAACCGGACTTCGACTGGGTGAGCGAGATGAAGTCTTATCTTGAAAAAGAAACTCTTCCAGCCGTCAAGAAGACAAAGAGCGGCGAAAAAGAGATCGATATGAAGCCGATGATATTAAATTATGAGTTCGGAGAAGACTACCTAGATATTCTGCTGATGATGAGCAGTAAGGTTACATTAAAGCCGACTTTGCTCTTTGAGTACTTCTTTAAATCATTGGGAAAAGAGTTTAACACCGTATGGCTCGATATACACAGGGTAGATATTTACCGCGATTTTCAGGAAGGCGATAAAACATACATCGAACCATTCATAGCCGTTGATACAGACGAGAGAATATATTTAAATGGCTGATATCTTTGTTTCTAACTATGATAATTATCCGGTTGTTTCAGCTTATTTAGACAATAAGCTGGAGTTTATTTCTGTTGTCCGTGATTCGGTGCTCGGCGATATTTATTTATGCAGAGTGGAGAATATCCTGAAGAATATTGATTCTGCCTTTGTGAGGTATCGCGATGACGAGCAGGGCTATGTTGCGCTCAAAAACATACTCCCAATTACCGTTGTTAACAGAAAGATCACTTCGTCATCAGAGCTAAGACAAGGTGATGAGATTGTGCTTCAGGTAGAGGCAGAACCTCTCAAACTTAAGAAAGCCAAGCTTTCATCCCGCTTATCAATCTCTGGTAAATTCGTAGCTGTTACGCTTGGTAGAAAAGGCGTTGGCGCATCCTTAAAAATCTCTCAGGATGACAGAACCAGACTGATCACTTGTGCTAAGAAACACTATAAAGACTTAGTGGATGAATACTGTGAAAAGCTAGACGGTACAGATTTTGGCGTGATTGTAAGGACTGAAGCTGCTCGTCTTTCAGAGGATGATATAGATGAGAACATTAGAGATGATATAAAGACATGTATAGATAAAATCTGTGATATTCTGAGCGTGGCAAAGAGCCGAAAGGTCTTTTCCTGCCTTCAGAAAAATGACAGTGCAGATGAAGCATATCACATTGAAAAAGCAAGGGCATTCATCAGGACCAAAACCTCAGATGAACCACGTATTCTTAACGAATCCGTAGTTTACAGTCTTAAAAAAGATATGGATAAGCTGCTCTATAACAGGGTGTGGCTTAAATCAGGAGCTTTCCTTATCATCGAACAGCTTGAAAGCTTTAATGCCATAGATGTAAATACAGGAAAAGCAATTTCCGGCAAGACAGATATTACATATAAAGTCAACATAGAAGCTGCCGATGAAATATTCAGACAAATAAGGCTTCGAAATCTTACGGGAATGATACTTATAGATTTCATTAACATGAAAGACAAAGAAGATGTGCAAAAACTTTGTGATCATGTAAGAGCTCTTGCCAGAAAAGAAGTGGTACACACTGAATTTGTCGATATAACCGGGCTTGGCATTATTGAGCTCACAAGAAACAAAAACGATAAATCATTAAAAGAAATATTACAAAATAACAATCAAAGTGTTGACAACATGGAAAATGAATGATATTATACCATGGTATGCCGCTTAACTAGGCCTAAGTGGGTCTATCCCCGCCGAAGTTAGCGAGTTTTTTGAAGAAGGAGGTAACTTATGTACGCAATTATTGTAACTGGTGGTAAGCAGTACAAAGTTTCCGAGGGCGATGAGATCAAGGTAGAGAAGCTTGATGTAGAGCCTGGAAAAGAAGTAACATTTGATAATGTTATTGCAGTAAGCGACGACAATACACTCAAGGTTGCAGGCGATGTTAGCTCAGCTAAGGTTAGCGCAACAGTTGTAGAGCAGGGACGTGCTAAGAAGGTTGTTGTTTACAAGTACAAGAGAAAGACTGGCTATCACAAGAAGAACGGTCACAGACAGCCATTCACAACTGTTAAGATCGACAAGATCACAATGTAATTTAAGCTGACTATATACAGATGACGACTATTACAATTACGAAAGCTTCAGATGGCAGTTACAAATGGATTGAATGCAACGGACATGCAGGATTTGCTGAATACGGTGAAGATATTGTATGTGCTGCAATCTCGGTCCTGACGATCAATACTATCAATTCTGTTGAGAAGTTCACAGATGATAAGATATTGACCAGCCAGAATGAAGAAAAAGGTATATTGAGATTAGAGTTTGAGGATATTCCTTCCAAGGAAGCAGATCTTTTGATGAGATCCTTCGAGCTCGGTGTCACAAGTATATACGAACAGTATGGTAAGAAATTTTTGAACATTAAATTTAGGAGGGAATAAGTCATGATGAATATGAACCTTCAATTTTTTGCTCATAAGAAGGGTGTTGGATCAACCAAGAACGGTAGAGATTCAGAATCCAAGAGACTTGGAGCAAAAAGAGCTGATGGACAATTCGTGAAGGCCGGAAATATTTTATACAGACAGCGTGGAACACACATTCATCCTGGTGTTAATGTTGGAATCGGTAGCGATGACACATTATTTGCACTTGTTGATGGTGTTCTTAGATTCGAGCGCAAGGGCAGAGATAAGAAACAGGCCAGCGTTTATGCTGTAGAGAATAAGTAATTTTTGCAAAAGACAGGCTTCAAACTTTTTGTTTGAAGCCTATTTTTAACTAGTTGTATTTTGAGGTACTAATATGCCAGTATTTGTAGATAAAGCTAAAATCTTTATACAGAGCGGAAAAGGCGGAGACGGACATATCTCTTTCAGAAGGGAGAAATACGTTCCTAACGGCGGTCCCGATGGAGGAGACGGCGGAAAGGGCGGAGACATCATCTTTAAAGTGGATGAAGGTATAAACACGCTCTCAGACTTCCATTACGGCGGCAAGTATAAAGCTGAAAACGGTGAAAACGGAAATAAAAGGCGCTGCCATGGAAAAAATGGCGCTGACCTTATCATAAAGGTTCCTGAGGGAACTGTTATAAAAGAAGCAACCAGCGGTAAAGTAATCGCAGATATGAGCGGTGAAAACAGAGAAGCTGTGATCCTAAAGGGCGGAAAAGGCGGAAACGGTAACATGCACTATGCTACCTCAACCATGCAGGCGCCTAAGTATGCACAGCCCGGTCAGCCGGCAATAGAGCTTGAGGTTTTACTTGAGCTTAAGGTAATCGCTGATGTAGGCCTTGTTGGATTCCCAAATGTTGGAAAATCAACCTTCCTTTCGAAGGTTTCAAACGCTAAGCCCAAGATTGCCAATTATCACTTCACAACGCTTACTCCAATGCTGGGTGTTGTAGATCTTGATGGTGCTAAAGGCTTTGTTGTAGCAGATATTCCCGGACTCATTGAGGGAGCTTCAGAAGGCGCAGGACTTGGACATGAGTTCTTAAGACATATCGAGCGAACCAGAATGATGATCCATGTTGTTGATGCAGCTTCAACAGAAGGCAGAGATCCTCTTGAGGATTTGGAAGCTATTAACAATGAGCTTAAGAACTACAACGCAGATATAACCAAGAAAATCCAGGTTATTGCAGCAAATAAGGTAGATATGCTTCCTGAGGGTGAGGATGCTGAGATCATAAAAAAGATCAAAGAGAAGTACGAACCTCTCGGTGTAAAAGTGTTTGCAACCTCCACACTAACTGGAAAAGGTATCAAGGAACTGTTATACTATGTAAGTAGGACCCTTTCTGAGATTGAGGACAAACCTATTACCTTCGAGCAGGAATTCTTCCCTGAAGATATGGCTACCGAAGCTGATGAGGCATTTTCTGTTTACTACGATCAGGACGAGGCTGAATATGTAATTGAAGGCCCTAAGATCGAGAAAATGCTTGGTTATACAAACCTTGAATCCGAGAAGGGCTTTGCGTTCTTCCAGAAATTCCTTGCAGACACAGGTATTCTCGATCAGCTTGAGAGCCTTCACATTCAGGAAGGCGATACTGTAAGAATGTATGGCTACAGTTTTGAGTACTACAGAAATGCAGACACAGTTCCTGCAGATGATGAGACAATAGATGAGGATGAAGAATAATGACATTAACAAGTAAACAAAGAGCTTATTTAAAAGGACTAGCAGCTGACCTTGAGCCGGTTTTCCAGATTGGAAAAGCTACTGTAACACCGGAGATCACCAGCGCAATTGCAGAGACCTTTAACACACATGAGCTCGTTAAGATCACAGTGCTTAAGAACTGCCTTGCAGATGTTAAGGAAGTTGCAAACACTGTTGCTGAGAGAACAAGATCTGACCTTGTTCAGGTGATCGGAAGAAAATTTGTATTATATAAACCTTTTAAGGATGACCCGAAGATAATCCTTCCTAAGACTAAAAAGGCTGAGTAAACTCAAAAATATACCATGTTGGAGGCACTAATATGGAATGCAGAAAGATTGGTATACTGGGCGGTACATTTGATCCTATTCACAATGGACACCTTCTTCTTGGAGAGTCTGCCAGAGAGCAGTTTTCTCTGGACAGAATAATCTTTATGCCAAACAATCTGGCTCATTTAAAGAACAGGACTGAGATTTCAAGCGGCGATACCCGTTATCAGATGGTGAAAATGGCAATTGCGGATAACCCGTATTTTACCTGCTCAAGACTTGAAATTGATAAGCCTGAAGGCACATATACCATTGATACCATCAATGAGCTTAAGCTTATGTATCCCGGCGATGAACTTTATCTTATTCTCGGCGGAGATTCAATAATTGGTATTGATTCCTGGTATAAGGCAGATGAGCTCTTGAAATCCTGCGTAATTCTTGCTGCAGTCAGAGAAGAGGACGATCTTCCTGCTCTCGACAGAAAGAGACGTGAGCTTAATACAAGATTCGGTGCGGATATCAGGATAATGACCTTTAACAGGATTGACATTTCGTCAACAGATATAAGGCAGCGTGTAAAAACAGGAAGATCTGTAAGATATCTTTTACCTGATGAGTGTATTGAATTTATGTGCATAAAGGGATTATACAGATGAAGATAATCGAAGTGTCTCAGAAACTGCGCAAGCAGCTTGAAAATGAACTTAAACCCGACAGATTTGACCATACCCTGGGAGTGGCATATACAGCTGCCAATATGGCCTTTTTGTACGGCGCTGATATCGAGAAAGCTCTTATCGCAGGATATCTTCATGACTGCGCCAAGTGTATGACTCATGAAGAACAGATCAAGATCTGTGAAAAGAATGATATCGAGATAACAGAAGTAGAGAGAAAGAACCATTCTCTTTTACATGCAAAAGTCGGTATGTATCTGGCCAGAACAAAGTACGATGTCTATGATCCCGAGATTCTTGGTGCCATAAGATGGCATACCACAGGAAGAGAGGATATGACTCTTCTCGAGAAGATCGTATATATCGCCGACTTCATTGAGCCAAACAGAAGACCGCTTGAGAATATGGCTGAGATAAGAAAAGAGGCATTTACCGACCTCGACAAGTGTCTTGCACATATTCTGCATGATTCCGTGATCTATCTTAAGACAATCGGAAAAGAAGTTGATGAGGCGACTATGAACGCCTATGAATTCTATAAAAAATTCTACAAATAAAGAAAGAGGTTTACATGTCAGATATTGAAGTTTCAAAGAAAATGGCCGCTATGGCGGTTGATGCTCTTGAAGACAGAAAGGGCGAAGATATTCGCGTAATCGATATAAGCGAGATTTCAACTCTCGGCGATTTCTTCATTATCGCTGCAGGAACCAACAGAAACCAGGTTCAGGCTCTTGCTGATAACGTTCAGGAGAAACTCGGAAGAGCAGGCTACATGACCAAGAATGTAGAAGGCTACGAGGGTGCAAACTGGATACTTCTTGATTTCGGAGATATCGTAGTTCATGTCTTTGATAGCGAGAACAGACTTTTCTACGATCTTGAGAGAATCTGGAGAGACGGCAAGCAGATTGACACTGCTGATCTTAAATAAGTCAAATAATGCGTAAAAAAGGGGAGACAAAATTGTCTGCCCCTTTTTTATTGAATTAATAGAATCTCATTACGCCGAATACCTTACCGAGAATCTTACAGTCGTTAACAATGATCGGATCCATGGAATCGTTCTCGGGCTGAAGTCTTATGTGGTCTTTCTCTTTGTAGTAGGTCTTAACTGTTGCTGAATCATCGATTAGAGCAACTACCTGGTCGCCGTTCTTGGCAGTGTTGCAAACCTGGACAAAGAGCTTGTCCCCGTTGTAAATACCTGCATTTATCATTGAATCACCCTTAACATTAAGAATAAAGGCATCTGCGCCCTTAGGACACATTTCAGCAGGAATTGGAATGTAGGAATCGATGTTCTCTTCGGCCAGAATAGGAGTTCCGGCAGCTACCTGTCCGACTACGGGAATGCTGACAATCTCGGTTCTGACCATATTAAAGCCATCATCACAGATCTCAATAGCACGAGGCTTGGTAGGATCTCTTCTGATATATCCGTTCTTCTCAAGTGTCTCAAGATGAGAGTGTACGGAAGATGTAGATTTAAGATTAACTGCCTTACATATATCACGTACAGCCGGTGGGAAACCTCTTGAAAGAGTCTGCTCTTTGATATACTCAAGAATTTCCTGCTGTTTGGGCGAAATTTTTCCTTTTGGCATAATGGCTCCTCCTGACGTATTTTCTGAATTAAGTATAGCACAGCTTTTTTGCCAAAGCAAATGTTTGTTCGGAAAATATGTTCGAAAAAGTATTGACAACAGAAAATATGTTCGATATATTTATATCAGAACAACTGTTCGTAACATGTGTTTGGTTTTTTAATGAGGTGGAGATATGAGCGAGGCAATGAGAGCAGCAGCAAGTCTTTATAACAACCCAAGATATAACAGTGTTAGCGAGATCAGAATTCAGCAGAACAAGATCAGACGTCAGAGAATAGTAAGAAGACAGTATTTCCTTCTTGGCCTTACAATTGCTCTTGTTATATTTCTTTTTGCTTTTATCGGAACAACAGTTATGTCATCAGCTCAGTCAGATGAATACGAACCATCATTTAAGTATTACAAGACTGTAACCGTGCACAGTGATGAGACTCTCTGGAACATTGCAAATGCCAATTTTTCGGAAGATAATTATGACAATCTTAATGAGTATATTGGTGAGATTTGCATGATAAATGCAATTTCTGATCCGGACACAATTAATGCCGGAGAAGATATTGTAGTACCGTATTATTCAGCTGAATTTAAATAATAATTATCATAGCTTTATGCTTTCTCTTGATATAATATAATATCAAGGGGAAACGTTATGAAATTATCAAGTCTATTAAAGTATAATTCAATAGTTATACAGTGTCATGACAATCCTGATGCAGATGCTATCTGTTCAGGATATGTTCTGTACAGATATTTTCAAGCATATCACAAGAAAGTCAGATTTATTTATTCGGGCAATTTTGAGATAAGCAAGAGTAATCTTGTTTATCTGATCAAGAAATTACGCATTCCCATCGAGTATGTTCAGAATTTAAAGACAAAACCTGAACTTCTTTTAATGACGGATTGCCAGTATGGTGAAGGCAATGTACGTAAGTTTAGCGCAAAAGAAATCGCTGTTATTGATCACCACCAGGTATCCGGAAATCTTCCCAAGATCAATGAAGTAAGAAGTAATCTTGGAAGCTCCTGTACTGTAATCTGGAATTTATTAAAGATTGAAGATGAAGATAAACTGTTGGATAAAAAAGTCTCAACAGCTCTTTACTATGGACTTTATTCTGATACAAATGCTTTCTCCGAGATGTCACACCCTTTGGATCGAGATATGATCGATTCACTGGATTATGATAAGGCGCTTATTCTTCGCCTTAAGAATATGAACCTGACACTCAAAGAGGCTAGAATTGCAGGTGTCGCAATGCTGGGCGTTGAATATCACAAGGACAATCACTATGCGATTCTTAGAAGTGAGCCTTGTGATCCAAATATTTTAGGTCTAATTGGAGACTTTATTGTGGCTGTAGATACAATTGACGTTTGTATAGTTTATACAGTGCTTAATTTTGGAACAAAGTTTTCAATCAGAAGCTGTGTTCCCGAGACTAGAGCTGATGAACTGGCAGCATTTCTTTCCACAAGAATCGGTTCCGGAGGCGGACACACTGAGAAAGCCGGCGGACTTCTTAAAAATGAGCTAATAAAGAAGGTTTATCCTGAATTTATTGAGATAGATGATGACTCTGCGAAATACTCAATTTCAAATATCATCAAAGATCGTATGAATGATTATTTTGAGAACTCAGAGATCATCTATGCGAAAAATGCCAAACTTGATACAGCCAATATGACTAAGTATATTAAGAGCCCATTGGTTGTAGGATATGTACGCCCTCAGAAGCATGTACCTTCAGGCAACATGGCTATAGTTAGAACTCTTAAGGGCGATGTTAACGTTGAAATCAAAGACAATACTGTATTGATAATTGGTATAGGCGGAGATGTTACCGCTATATCTGAAGAGAAATTTGAGAGTGCATATACAAAAACAGGCAAGAAATTCAAGCTCAATCTGGATTACACACCTACAATTAAGGATGCGGATAACGGTAAGATTTATCCGCTTGTTCCTGATACAAAGGGATGTATTTCAACAGGTGAGATGAATGTATATGCAAGGAAATTAGAAAAAACCACCAAGCTGTTTCCTTATTGGGAATCAGAAACATACATGGTGGGTAAGAAAGGCGATTTTATAGCTGTCAGTGTCGATGATCCACATGACATTTTTATAGTTGAGAAGTCTCTATTCAGAAAGACTTATGCTATGGCCTGACGATCATTCAGGATTATCTTTATTTTCTCTTAGTTTAACCATTCGAGCAGCTCTGCGTCTATTTTCATCTTCCTGAGCTGCGTAATGCTTTCTGGTTGTATTAACGTCCTTGTGACCAAGCACATCAGCAACAAGATAGATATCTCCGGATTCTCTGTATAAGTTTGTACCAAAAGTACTCCTCAGTTTATGAGGAGTTATTTTTTTGAGAGTAGTAACATTTCTGGCATATTTCTTAACAAGATTTTCAACAGCTCTTACAGTTATGCGCTTGTTCTGGAGGGATAAGAAAAACGCTTTTTCACTTCCTTCGCAAGCGGGAATGAGCTTACGCTGTTCATAATAATCGAGAAGAGCAGTTCTTACTTCGTCAGGAAAATAGATGGTTGTGTTATAACCGCCTTTTCTATGAATGCTAAGACCGTTATTATCGTAATCTATATCATCAATATCTATTCCTACACACTCAGAAACACGAATACCGGTTCCGAGAAGCAGAGTTAACATTGCAAGATCTCTGAGCTTGGTCTTTTCATGATATTTCTGCTGTGATTTGGTGAGCTTTTCGCCGGCTTCAACCTGATCAAGTAAAATTGCGACCTCGTTGGGCTCAAGTCTGATGATCTCGTGCTCATGGAGCTTGGGCATATCAACAAGTTCAGCTGTATTGCGCTCTATAAGCTCACTCTTATAAAAGTATGTAAACATGGAACGAAGGGCTGACATTTTTCTCTTTTTACCCTGTTCGGTGTTAGAAAGCTCTTTTTCATCCTTCTCATAAAGTGAGAGATACTCCATATATTCCTCGAGGTCTTCGCGAGATACTTTGTTAAGGATCTCCAGCGAGAATTCAGGAATAGGTGTTTTTGAAAGAGACGGATTGTTGTTTTTAAGGAACTCAAAAAAGATGCGAAGATCATAGGCGTATCCAAGTCTGGTCCTGGCGGAGGTTCTCTGTTCGATACCCCTAAAATACTGTCTGCAGAACCTGGGAAGCGTATCTAAGACTTCTCGCATCCTGATGGTGTTTATTTTGTCCTGTTCGTTATAATATTTTTCATCTTTTCTACTGTTTTGCATAGGTTA
>JAEEGH010024729.1_pt1 | contig 12095 bp, 8 predicted proteins | sample 9134181 | NCBI WGS metagenome assembly JAEEGH01 (sample SAMN16246544, study PRJNA631951) | gut metagenome | biome: gut microbiome; feature: rumen; material: DP-attached | host: Bos | place: Iran: Karaj | collected 2018-10
CGTCAAGGTGTTTGCGCGTGCAGTTGCGAAACGTGACGTTCTCGGGGTGGCGCGACGCGGGACTGGAGAACGCAATCGGTTGGAGCGATTCGAACTGGCAGTCCTCGAACGTGATGTCGCGGATGCGCCAGTCGTCGGAGCGGGCGTTGGAGTCCACGGGCCGCGCGCATTCCTTGAACACGCACCGCGACACGCGGATGTTCTCGATATACACGCCCTTCTTCCCCGGAACCCAGGCAGGGTTGAAGCCCACGCCGTTCGCCGATTCGTGGAAACGGCAGTTCTCGACCACGGCATTGCGCACCGTGCCCGTGCCGATGCCGAAGCGGACACCGTAGCAGCAGCTCCAGACATCGCAGTTGGTGATGCGGATGTTCTCGCACGGATGGTTCTCGGCGTGGCCCGGATGGCGGCAGCTCGCGCGGATGGCGAAGCCGTCGTCGCCCGTCTTGACCGTGCAGCCCTCCACCGTGACGTTGCGCGTGCAGTCGATGGAGAAGCCGTCGGAGTTGGCGATCGTCCGGTCGGCGTCGATCGTCACGTTGCGGATGTCGAGCCCGTCGCAGCAGCGGAAGTGCGCCGTCCACGCCGGGGTGTTCGCGAGCGTCACGCCGGAAAGGCGGATGTCCTTCGAGAGGAAGAAGGTCACCATGTGTCCGGGACGGAACCAGGAGCGGTCCGTGGGATGGAGCTTGAGGCCGTACTTGTACCACGGGAAACGGCTGTCCTCGTCGCATTCGCCGAAGAACGCGGGGCCGCTGCCGTCGATCGTCCCCTCGCCCGTGATGGACGCGCCCTCGACCTTGTAGCCGAGGACGAGATGCCCGCCGCTCCACTCCTCGGCGTCGCTCCAGAAGCTCTCGGGAAAGGCGTCGTTGCGGTTGTAGTCCCCCTGGCGCGTGCTGCCCTTCAGCACGGCGCCCTTTGCGAGGTGCAGCTCCACGCGCGAGCGCATCCAGAGCGTGCCGCTCGTCCACGTTCCCGCCGGCACGACCACCCGTCCGCCGCCTGCGGCGTCTGCCGCGTCAAGGGCCTTCTGGATGGCCGCCGTGCACGTTTCGCCCGTGCGGGCGCCGTACGCGCGGATGTCGAAATCCGCCGCCGCTGCGGCCAGGGCCGCGCAGCAGGCGATTACAGTTGTCATCGCTGGTTTATTCATGGTGTCCTTATTATATCAAAATGCGGGAGGCCGCGACGGCGGCGCCGACCATCGGCGCCTCGTCGATGCGGACGATCTCGAACGGAACGTCCGGCACGAGCTCGGCGAGCTCCTTCCGGACGAGTCCGTCGAAATCCACGGACCGGGTTTTCCAGTAGGTCGAGCCGTCCGCCGTGATGCGCACGGGCGAACGCCCCGCCGCCGCCGAACGGCGCACGAACGCCGCGAGATGCGCCGCCGTGAGCGAGACCGCGCGCAGGAAGACCGCGCGGACGATTTCCCGCGCGACGGGAACGTCCCCCGGCGCGAGGGCCGCCGCGAGCGGATGCGTCGACGAGACGTCGCCCGCCCCGAACGCATCGAGGTCGAGCGTGGAAAGCGATACGCCGTCGAGTCCCGCACCGTCGATGAGTCCCGCACGCGCGGCGGCTTTGAGAAGCTCATGCCCCACGCCGCCCAGATAAGCGCCCGAAACCATCTTCTCGAACGGCGCCGCACCCGTATCCGGCAAAGTGGCGTCAAAGGCAAGGTCGCACGGGGAGCGCGGCATCTTGTCGCACTCGCCCGATTCGGCGTTGCGGATCGTCCCCTTCTCGACGCAGGCCACGTTCGTGCCAGTGCCGAGGATGAAGCCGATCTGCCCAGGGCATTCCCCACGGCACGAAAGACCGGCCAGAAGCGTCGCCACCGTGTCGTTCAGGACCACGACGGGAAGCGGACCTCCCGCCAGGCGCCGCACGAGCTCCGCTCCCACGCGTTGCCCGAGCACCTCCGGCGCAGAGACCTGCTTCGACCAGGCGACAAGCTCCGCATCGCCGTCCGGCAAGGAGCGGCACTCGTATGAAAAGCAATAGCCGATGCCAGCGACCGCCGGCTCCAGCGCGCGGACGGCGTCCACCTCCGCCGCGATTGCGGCGTGGAACGCATCCGCCGAGATGGCTCCGTCCGCTCCCGGCATTCGCGACCTGCGCAGGTGCGAGAACACGGGACCGTCCGCAGTGAACCGGACGGCGGCCACGCGCAGGTTCGTGCCGCCCGCATCCACGACGACGACCGGCGTAGAGACGGCGGGAACGACGGACGAAAAGGAGAGACACGAGTCGATCATCCGCAGAGACGACGCCGCACCGGCAATCGCCGCATCCGCCTCGCCTTCGAATGCGCGCATCACCGCCTCGCGGTCCTCGCGCGCAGGCGCGAAACCGCTTTCCTTCAAGAATGTCTGAAGAATACCGTTCATGTCTAACAAATATTGCGCCTGCCAGCACAAGGCAACGAAGGCTACGCGGGAATTTCCTCGACTAGGTCTTCGACAATTGTGCGCTGTGCTGCGGAGAAGGAGATGCCGGCGATCGTGGAGAAACTGGACGTCTTGTCATTCGGCTGCCCTGTGTACGCGCCCACAACATCCCGCAGGAACGAGTTCTCCACCTCCAGATTCGGCAACTTCAGCATATAGCGGCGTGATGTGCCGAATTGCCGGAAGCTCTTGATAGTGAGATAGCCAGTCTGGTAAAGAAGCGTCACGCCCTTTGGCCTGTCCGGCTCGTAATTGCCGAGGTCTGCCTCGTCGATATCAATGGCAGAAAAGTCAAGGGGACGATGCTTCAGGATATCGACAAGGAATGTTGGCATCGCCGTCTGGGACCAGTAGTTGGCAAACTCCCTCTTCTGAAAACACTGCCCGAGCGAGACGGGATTGATCACCGGTCTCGCGGCATGGTGGAACCTGTATCCGTCGTACCACTTTACGATTTCCTCAAATGCCGCGCCGTCATCAAGTCCGTTCGCCTCCGCGAGCGCATGAATGCATCCAGGGAAATACTTAAGCACCTCCTCGTGCGTGTAGCCGAAGAGCGTCGCCGCCCGCGCATCCAGCGTCCAGTCGTTGAGGTTGTTGAGATCGGAGAAGATAGACACTTTCGAGAACTTGCTCACGCCGGTGATGAACGTGAAGCGCTGCCTGGACTCCTCGTACTTGACGACACCGTAGAACGGCTTGAAGAAATCCCTGAACTTGATCACGTCGGGCGTGTTGAGCGCCTTGAGGAGCGGCTTGTCGTATTCGTCGACCAGGACGACGCACCGCCCGTCGGCGGATGTTGCGGCCGCATCTTGTATCAGATTTCGAAATATGGCAGGTAACGGCAAATCCTCGTTGAACGGAACGTCCAGGCGCAACGCCTCTCCCCGCAGATAATCCTTGATGGCGATTGTCAACTCATCAACGGTATCGTACTGCATCGTGCCCATGTCGAGGTGAACAACTGGCCACTTCTTCGACCAGTCCCACTTGGGCTCGATTGCAAGCCCTTGGAAAAGATCGCGCCTGCCCTCAAAGAGGGCTTTCAACGTCGAAACGGCAAGCGACTTGCCGAACCTGCGCGGCCGTGCGAGGAAGAACTGCTTGCCCCACTCGCCGGAAGCCATTGCGTACAGCACGTCCGTCTTGTCGACGTACGTGAAGCCATGTTCCCTCAGCTCGGAGAACGCATAGATGTCTGTCGCTACCTTTTCCACGCGAGCTAGTATACCATAATATGGTGCGTTTTTACCAGTTGCAAGTAGTAAGGTCCTCGGGCGTAGGCGTCAGCTAAGGCCTAATTGAGCTGTAGTTCTGAAATACTTGGGACACATTCTCTATCCCTACCGCCGCAAACGCCCGCACATATTCCCGATAGCGCATCGTGAGGTCGATCTTCTCGTGCGCTTGCCATACGGGAAGATCCGTGCCGAACATCAGCCGCCCGTGCCAGTCGTAATCATGCAAAGTTGAAAAATCTTCAAGGGACATGTACGCGGTATCCGTCCAGACATTCGGGCAATCTGCAATCACCTTCGCCATTTCGTCCATCGGACGGCAATGCGCAAAGTTGAAATGTACGGACGGAAACTCATGCGCGATCTCGGCAAGTTCCAACGGCCGACAGCCAACATCCTCTCCTGCATGGATCATCACCGGCAAACCTTTTTCCTCAGCAAATGACAACACTCGCCGCAAATCATCTTTCCGTTGCTTCATCCAAGACGTCTCGCCCTCATGGAGTTTGATACCCTCGAACAACCCAGTGTCAAACCACGTCATAGTCGAATCTTCGTCATAGAGCCGCCCCGTAAGCCAGAAGAACACATGCGCCCGTTCTCCTGCAAGCCGTTTCATCTCCCGCGCCTCGCGCATAAGAGCGTCAACTCCAATCTCCTCCATTTGCGCGCTTGTTGAAGAAACGAGGAAATCCCCAATTCCACATCTGTTCAACACGCCTAGGACGCGTCGTGGCGAATAGTAGAACGGCTCGCGACACCCCTTGCGCGAGTAGTACCCCATGTGAACATGCGCGTCGCAGATCACTTCACCCCTTCATTCCCGCCAAACGTTTCGCCTGGGCCTCATCCACGATCTCATGATTGAGCTTGGCGACATCGCAGAAGTGCTGGGCGGGCGTGAAGATGTCGCCCGTCTCGTTGTAGTTGCGGCACATACACACTGAACAGTAGTTGCGGTCAGGACACGCCACGCACTTCGGGAAATCCTTCCCGCACACAGAGCGGATGCGCAACGTCTCAGGCGATTCGTTCCATATCCACGCAAGGTCATGCTCGTAGCAACTGCCAAGGTTCACGCCCGCGAACGCAGGACATGGATAGTAAAATCCCGTCGCGTCAAGGCATACGCTCGACACGCACGCCCCGCACACCTTCTTCGCCGCCCATTCCTCATTCGTCTCCAACTGTTCCTTCTTCGCCGGGTCGAAGTACTCGTTATTGACCGGCAGCGACTTGTAGATGATGTCCTCGAGAATGTGCCGCGTCTCGGCAAGATCAAGCCGACACTTCAGATTGCTCGTGTCGCAATCCATCTTGCCCATGATGATGAAATCCGTCTGCGCGTCCATCCTGAGCGACCGAGCATACGCAAGAACGTCAAGGTAGTCCTTATAGTTCGGCTTCATCGTCGGGCACGAAATGCGGCACGGAATCTGCGCTTCGCGTATTTTCTCAATCGCCGCCTTCGTCTTCTCAAAGGAACCCGGACGCTTCGTGATCGCGTCATGCGTTGCCGGATTCATGCTGTAGAGCGAAACCTGTACCGTCGCCTCCGCCTCCTGCAGCACCTTGATCTTCTCGTCCGTGCAAAGCGTGAGGTTGGAAAGAATTCCGACAATCAAATCCTTCGTCCGCGCATAGCGGACGATCTTGTCGAAATCAGGATGCACCATGCACTCACCGCCCGAAAGCGAAAGCCCGATACCACCCTGCCCCGCAAATTCGTCGATTACCTTCACAATCTGCGCGTATGGCAGAAAGACGGGATTGTATTCGGGAATGTAGCAATGGATGCAACGCTCCGTGCAGGCCTGGGTAATGTCCATCTGGAGATCGAAAACCACAGGATGCTCGGCGAAATGCTTTTCGAGGACATCCTGCGGAATCGGGCCCTCGGGCATATCCTCCGGCTTGATGTAATGCGTATCCATCGTCTTCGGGTTTTCGACGTCATACGAGAACGAAATCTCCTGCGACTCGATCTCATCGCCCGTCTCACCGGCGAGAATCACCTTCTCGTCGATGAGTGGTGCGATGAACTCGTCGAAGTCACGGGCGATCTCGTTTTCATCCGCGCCCACATAGACTGAACAGATGTTCTTCAGGATTTCGTCCTTCTCCATCGGCACACGCGTGATCCACCGCATGAACACATCGGCGTCCTTGAACATCTGATCATAGCACTTCACGCGCTCCAGCACATAGGTGAAATCCCCATACTGCCGCACAAACGCATTCTTAGATAATCGCAATAGCATTTTCCTCAACCTTTCTTGAATTGATAATCTTTTCAAAGCCTATTGCCTCCCTGACCAAAATATGATAAATTCATCCTGAACCCCACCAAAGGGTTACATCCACCCGCTGAGGCACTGCCAATGCGGCGCAAGGCCGGGAGCAATCCCGGCCTTAGCATTTCAAAGGAGCCGGAATGACCAAAGCAATCATCTACTCTCATACACATCCCGAATCACCTCAGCCCAAAGATCCGACGGTAGATTTGCGCCGCCTCGCATCGCCAGAGCGCATGGGTGAACATGTCACCTGTTTCATTGAAGTTCCGCATGGGACATACTTTACACCATGCTCGATTGGTGCAAGAAGCGCACTCCCTAAAGTCTTTATTCTTTAACTCACGAAGCTTGTTCAGTGCTTCGCCTGTCCATACATCCCACAATGAATCTTTACGAGCATTGCCAATAATTGCGCCATGAAACCCATCGCATGGATAATACAATCCCTCTGCGTCAAGATTTAGTCGTGCATCGCCAATGTCGCACACCTTCGCTTCGCGCTCGCATCTACCACGCTCGTAGGGACATCTGTAGAAAACATCTTTATGCGCATCAACCAATTCTTCAAGTTCTTTCATTGAAAGCGCATGCTTCTGGTTCTCGCACACATGGTCTATCTGTCCGAATATTTCCGCATCTGAAATCAGGTGGACGTGTCTCTGTCCGGAGAATTTCTTTAACTCTCCCACACAACCTTTGTTCTCGCGCATGAACGGTGTCGCAATGCGAATATGAACTCCTGCTTCCTGCAATGTGTCAATAGCATCCTTTGTCTTTCTACACGAACCAGGCACCTGCGTTATCGCGTCATGGATTGACTCGGTTACGGCGTAGAGCGACACATTCACGAACTGCGGATCGACCTCTTTCAGAAGACCAATCATCTTCTCGTCACAAAGTGTCAGATTCGACATCACGATGATATTCAAATCAAGTGATTTCGCATAATGCAGAATCTCGGCAAAATCTCTGTGAAGCATACACTCGCCACCAGAAACAAAAACCGTCAATCCTTGCGCATCACGAAACTCCTTCAAAACCTTGAAAACAATATTCTTGTCGATGAAATGTGCCCCGCCTTTCGGCAAATAGCAATGCACACATTTCTCGTTACATCCATCCGTCAAATCGATATGTAGCTCACTCGGCAACCCATGTCGTAGATAGAAATCTCCAAGTGGTGTCCAATCTTCATCTTTCGCATTAGTAGACGGCGCGTCACTCGGAGAATGGAATTCCGCGCTAGGCACAAGCACTTTGTCCGTTGACAATACCTCTGCAAACCCTTGATCCACCAACTCCCCGATAACCGCACCCACGTCTTCCTCAATCTCTTCTGTTCCACATTCAAACTTCGCAGCGACTACTTTAACAACCTCATCTACATTCCGCCAATCTCGCGTCACCTCATCTAATATCGGTTGAGCATCCCGCATCACCGTACATCCACCAGTACGTGGACACCACACCACGCTCTCATTCGCCACATGGCGAATGAAAACACCGTTGCAAAGTCTAATGTTTGAATATCTCATAAGGACTCAAGAAAGCATTTCTTAATGTGTCTCATATTGTTATCCGTATTTTGATCTGCAAGGCCCAAATACTCTGCCGTGTAACCTTTACGCTTACACAATTCCTCAACTAATGGAGCCAAACCATTCGGGATGTCAATGCATTTGATCCTCGGAAGCATACATCCCATTCCATTCCCACCATTTCGCATGCCGTTCTGCTGATTACAATATGCTTCCAATGAAATACTCGCATCATTGAGATAGGCAAAAAGTCCGTTTTGAGATGCGATGCGCTCCTTTGCAAGGTTTTTATCCCATGGCTTCAAACTTCCATCCTTGTGTATAAGGCAGAAAGCAAAATCCTTCCAGTTGTCATAGGCAAACATCTGATTCTTTGAAAAATTACATGCCTTGAGAACGTGTGCGTTGTCACAAATTAGTCTCTCCAGCCTAACATTCTCGTTGTTGCCAACTTCATAGTGTCCTGGCATGGCGTATACAGAGAAATATCCATCGTCTTTTCGATCTTCACTATTAACAGTCGCCATATAAAGTGCGACCATGGGATCACTTGTAAAATCTATCAGCGGTGTAAGATATGAGTAATGTTGCAACCATCCTAAAATCTCGTGGTCGTAATAACAACGTTTCCCCGTAGCAGCCCTCGTTGGCACAAACTCTCTTTCCTTCTTAGCATAGGAGAGAGCCTTGGTTAAAAACTCAACGTATGAGATAGAATGCCCCACAGCATATTTGACATGTTCAACATAAGCGCGTTGCCCAGTTGAAACTATCGGCCAAAGGGCATCACGTTGTCCTCTAAACAAGTAGCCTTCCTTTGATAGTTCCTGCAATTTCTCCAGTAGCTCCGTACAGGTACTCCCAAAAGAAAAAGCATCTACAAATGAGTACTTATCACTTAATGTGGCATATTTGGTTGGATATCCCATCATTCAGCCTCCCTGTTTCTATATGTCACATCAAGGCTGAAAATAACTTGCCAACTTCCGTACTTTCTTCATCTCGATCTTTAACCGATCCTTGGCAACTTGTGAATTAGCAGTTGCCAACTGATCACGTAACCATTTCCTGATTGCCTTGCAAAATTCTTTGTACCCTACTCCCTGTTGTAATGCAGCAATCAACATTTCCCGTGCTCGTTCGACATCGTAATACTGACTGGCAAACTTGCAATCCACCACACTAAAGCATCCTGCAATTTGATTTTCCCAATTCTTCATAAGGTCGATTCCTTTCGTTTCGTTTGTGGAAATTGGTTCACCACGAGCAAACACCCGTGATGAACCGTTTTTATTTACCAGACGATTAGTTTAGCCGCCCGACAGAGCATTGACGATTTAGGGAACTGCACCACACCGTCGACCCGGGATTGTTTGATCCACAACCGGCCACGAATGTCTGCTTCGCAGCGGACTTCGCCACGATCTGGGGTTTCTTGTAAGCCATTTCTGGCTCCTTTCTTGAGTTTTCGCTCATTTGTTGTTCTTGTTTTCACCTCTTTCGTATCCGGCACCCGCCGGGCGAAGGAAGTAAATTCAAACATTTTTGTGCATCAATATGAACCTACACGATGATGGCTTTCCTGTATTTGTTTTCAAGTCCAGCATGTCACAGCCCTTCCAATGACATCAGGGAACAGCACTCTTCTTATCCGATCAACAGCCATTCCAATGCATGGCATATTACTTTCATAGAACTGCTTTAAATTGTAATATCTTCCATCCTCAAGCAGATGCCTGATCTGAAATCCAAAGCAGAAGATTTCATCCGTACTAAAAGGATATTCAAATGGGGATTTAAATAAGAATCTATGAGGAACGCTCTCGTGGAATATCGCCGCATGAACAAGTTCATGATTTGCCCAGCCACATTCATCCCCATATTCATAAAAACTTGGATTACTTTTAATGTACGAATCAAGTATACGAACTTGTTTATCATCCTTTGACGTCTCTGTTGGATAGGTCTTCCCAACTGGCCAATCATTATCTAAAACGATTACGCATTCCCATCCAAGATGAGATAAAGCAACCAAGAAATTGTGTTGCCGAAAATGGGCTTCTATATAATCCAACCCGTCAATCACTAGACTACGGCGAAGTCTTAAAAGTTCGTCCTCAACCATATTCATTTTAGGTGTTTCCATTTGTTATTTCAATCCTTTGAACAGAGTCAACAAACTATTACAGTTCTCCTTCGAATTCAGTAATAAATCGGCATGGATCAAAATAACCTTGTTCCCGAAACTGTTCCTCGGCCTTAACCCCGAACCCCTTTATGACAGATTCCTTACAAACAGTACCAGACTGACCATCAATAATGGCTCTTATTCTCTGGTGGAGTAGTGAGCTATCAAGGTCTCCATCTACATATAATTGTTGCAGGAACGGGTATCGCCCTCCCGGCATGTACGAATATGACATTACTTTCATTTCTGCCTCCGAATCCTATTCCTTTCCGTTTCAGCCTCGTTTTTACTTTGCTGGGCAAATTGCTCCATTAGTCCATCAATTATTTCATCATTTCCAGATTTCATACACCTCGCTGCGATAGCTTTGACATCTACACTTTCTGGAATTTCTAAACCGTTTTCTCCACATCGTAGATATCCTTTTTGGAGGAGATCTTTTGTCTCCTCGTAGAGCAGACCATCCTTTCTGAAATTATCCATATTGACTGGTGTTGGTAAAGATTGTCCCCACATCTCTCCAAACAACATTTTCGCCTGTTTCAAAGTGATATTTGATCCGTCAAGAAAGCTCGTACTACTCACACTCGTACTATTCACAGAAGTTATAAATGTTTCAAGTGGTGAATTATGAGAATATCGACTTGGACACGCTGATGGACCATCTCCATAATTCGAACACGACATTTGACTCGCCACGCCTGTCGTTGTGCTCATTCTCTCTTTTTCTTCTTCTGCCATTTTCGGCTTCTCTTTGCTGTTCTTGTTTTTACCTTCTCCGCATCCGGCATCCGCCGGGCGAAGTTGGTAAAATTGCTTAATCAAGATTATGCACTTCCATCCGAGGATTTTCCGTCACCGACATCTAGGCTATCCTTGGACTGACTAGCATCTTCAGCTGAACCGCCTGCACTCGCAGCTTTCTGTGCCTTCTTTTGCTTGTACAATTCCCAGGATGACTTGCAAAGACTTTTGACGCTATCCCACATAGGCCCGCATAGGAATTTTGTGATTCGCCAAGCTATCTTGAGCATCATGCTCATGATTGAAACAATCATCTTTATAATCGTAGTCATTCTTTTGTTCCTTTCCTTGCCCTTGTGGTGTTACCCGGAAAAGAACGTGGGCGGCGTCCTATCCGTGTCGGCGGCGGTCGCGGGGCGACCGCCCTACCATTCGCCACGCGGCGGCCTGACACGGGTTGAGGGCATGAAAAAACCTCGCTTCGTGTCCCGAACGAGGTCGTGAGATTACCTTTGTGGAAACACGAAGAGAGGCTAAGCGCATTTGCGCTTCCTCTGCAAGGTGTCGTCCACAAAATTTCTCACGTTTCGTTCGGCGACTGCTTTGCAGCATTGCAATTGATTCCGTCGCTCTTTCCTCCTTCGCCAAGGCTTCCACCTTCGCTAAAGCTTCGGTGGACAAGTCGGAGGACGGCGACCGGCGGACAAGTCCGCCTATGACCGTTTAACTGTCTTGTCGTTCGTTCCTTTCATTTCGGTTCTTCGATGCAAGTTATTCTTAAGCCATTGCAGCATTCCTTAGCCGAGAACTATTTTACATTATCCAGACGTTTGAGACAAGGGGGGGCCTGAAAAAAATGTGGATCACCAGTTGCAGGTGGTGAGGTCTTCGAGGCGGGCGTAGTAGTTGCGGTAGAAGCTTTCAGCCTTCGAGAGCATCTCCACGGCGTGCTCGGGGTTACGCTTCAGCAGGAGCTTGAAGCGGTTCTCCTCGGACGCCGTGGCGGCGAAGGACTTCGACGGCGGCTGGGAGTCGAGCTCGAGCGCCGAGAATCCCTTCGCGCTGCGCGAGGGATCGTAGCGGAAGAGCGGGAAGTGCCCGGTCTCCACGGCGGTCTTCTGGCGGGCGAAGCCCTGCGCCATGTCGATGCCGTGCGCCACGCAGTGCGAGTAGGCGATCACGAGCGCGGGGCCGTCGTAGGCGTCCGCCTCCGCAAGCGCCTTCGCGGCGGCCTGCGGGTTCGCGCCGAGCGAGATCTGCGCCACATAGACGTCGCGGTAGGTGAGGATGATGCCGCCGAGGTTCTTCTTCATCGTGGGACGTCCACCGGCGGCGAACTTCGCCACCGCGCCCATGGGCGTCGCCTTCGAGGCCTGTCCGCCGGTATTGGAGTACACCTCGCTGTCGAGGACGAGCGCCTTGATGTTGCGTCCGCTCGCGAGCGCGTGGTCGAGTCCGCCGAAGCCGATGTCGTACGCCCAGCCGTCGCCGCCGATGAGCCACACGCTCTTGCGGATGAGCCAGTCGGCGTTGGCGAGCATGGAGACGGCGCGCGCGTCGGTGCGCCCGGCGAGAGCCTTCTTGAGCTGCTCCACGGCGGCGCGCATGTCCTCCACGCCGCGCGGCGT
>JAEEGH010024732.1_pt1 | contig 12093 bp, 5 predicted proteins | sample 9134181 | NCBI WGS metagenome assembly JAEEGH01 (sample SAMN16246544, study PRJNA631951) | gut metagenome | biome: gut microbiome; feature: rumen; material: DP-attached | host: Bos | place: Iran: Karaj | collected 2018-10
CGCCGTTCACGTCGCCAACCGAAATGCCGTGAACGCCTTGGCCATAGCTCGACTTTCCTGTGCCAGAAGCAACCACGGTTCCTGTTCCGTCGACCACGTCCCATTTATCCTTTGTAGTTCCGCGATGCAGCCAGCGGGTAGAGAGTTCCGAGCCGTTCCAGTCGACGGCCCAAACATAGCATCTTGTATAATAGCCACGCTGCAGGATGGCCGTAGGCCGCGAACCGTCCAGATAAGCCACGGCGGCATTGAAACGCTCCGAACGATTGCCGTATGTATCGCCCCATTCACTGCCTATCGAGGCTGCTCCCGAATCGCCAAATCCGCGGTTGGGCCTGTACCAGATGGTATGCATGGCGGCACCCGTCTCTCCGTTGAACACCGTCAGGAACTCCTCTCCTCCGGTCACGAATCCCTTTGAATTCTGGTAGGTCTTCGTGTTGTCGGTGCCCTGAATGCTTGCATCGCCGGCCTCGCTCACATATTTTCCGTTGCCGTCGGTACTGCCGGCAGCCGTACGGCAAATCATCTCGGCCTTGCCGTCGCCGTCGAAGTCATACACCAGGAAGGTCATCGTGTGGTTTCCCGAGCGGATATTGTGTCCCAGACAGATGCGCCACAATAGCGTGCCGTCCATCTTATGGCAGCTCAGGTAGGTGGGCGAGGCCTTGCCGTCCTTGCCCGAGTCGCGCTGATTGTCGGGCATCCATTTCACTATCAGCTCAAATTCGCCGTCGGCATCAACGTCGCCAATACTGATTTCATCGGGACGATAGCGGCCCGTAAGCGCACCCGAAGCATCCTTCGTAGCCGGTGGACGGTTGATTTTCAGCGTGGTGTACATATTGTCCCAGGCTTTCGTCTCGGCAGTCTCGCCATAGGCCGACTCAATCCTATACGTTGCTCCGGCCACACCGTCGGCGTCCAGATAGTTCGTTTTCGTCGTGATAGGCTCGGCATTCAGTCTCACGCCGTCGCGATACACATTAAAGCCCAAATCGCCGTCGCCCGACAATGAGCGCCACGACACCAGCACTCCCTTCGACGTCTTCACGGCCACCGGAGCGCGGTTGAGCGTTTCCTGGGCCTGCACCAACAGGCACACGGCAGCCATGGCCACCGTCATCAACAGTTTTCTCATGTTAAGTCTAATACGTATTAATTTTTAAATAGCTATTTCCCTAAAGACGCAGTATCCGCCTTTTGTACTCAACAAATCCTGCCATAAACGAAAAAAAGGCGGATTACTCCGCCTTTCTCCCGCCTATTCCTCTTCGTCCCATAATGAGTGGAAAACGGGGAGGGAAGAGCCTGTCTCCATTTCTGTTTCAGGCTCTTCCACGAAATCCACTTTATGGGCATTGATAATCAGATCTTCGGTGGAAGTGACATTGGCATCGCCATAGTCAAAATCATCCATCACGTTCTGGTACATCTTCAGCGTTACACGTTCTGTCGTGGGTACGATATATTTATTCTTTCTCATTTTCTCCATTTCTCATTTTCTCATTTCACAATCATACGCTTGCCGTTCACAATATACACACCCTGGCGGAGCAAACGCTTAGCCTCTGACCAAGGCAGGTCGGATGCCACCTTACGGCCCTGCAGGTCGTAAACGTCATGGTTTCCTTCCTCTCCATTGATATCGTCAATGCCCGTGGCTTCACTGTCGCCAATGCTCACCGTGAAACTCTTGGCACCGGCAGCCGAACTATCGTGGAAATAGGCTCGATAGCCTTTCAGCACCATCTTCATGCCATCACGGCTCACGCGGGTCAGTTTGTTGCTGTTGGTCACGAAGAAATAATCCTTGGTGGTGAACGGCGTGCTGCCCATGTTGGTATAGGTTCCGATGAAATCTATTCCGCCTACGTTCTTCGATGATTCTGTAGTAATATCCGTGACTCCCTTGGCCACAAACGGTCCGGACTTCGTGACGCCACTTATCAGGAACGGCACGCCGCCGGTCACAGCCTGCGTTGTTTCATCAAACTTCAACACCGTTCCATCAACTGCCGTTAGGTTTGCCACCTTCACATCATCGCCAAACGCATCCTTCAGCTGGTCTGCCGCCATGCTATAGGGAAGTACCATCGTTCCCCAACCGCTGCCGAGACCTGTACGGTAAACCAACGCATTACCGCAATCCGATGCCACAGTTCCAAGCGAAGACTCTTCGTCGGAGAGCATTACGGGGAGATAGGCAGCAAATTTGCAGAAGGTGGTTGTTTCAGAAAGTGTATAACTAAACTTACCATCGTCACTGGCAAATGTATAACCTTCATCGTAATTTACGGCTCCACCCCTGCTCAAGTCTGCCTTATAATAAAGAATAGAGTTCGAATTACCTAAGCGCTCAGCAGTAATGTCACATGTAGAATTAGTCTTATTGTGCCCAATGCCAAAACCTTGAACCAATTGATTATAGACGGTACTCTGGTTATAACTTATCTGTAATACCTTATCCTTATCGAAATAACCACTGGTCTGCTTTCCTGTGGCCATCACATAGTTTTCGCCGTATGTACCGTTCGTCTTACTCCAGTTACCCCATCTGCTTGTTGTAGTTTCTTCGTTCCAATAATCGCTTCCCAGTACCGAAGCAGCATCAGCAGCCTGAATCTGGTTGTAATCTGGACTCTCATAATACTTATAATATACAGCCGGAACCGTAAAGGTCTCAGTTTTCGATTTATAACCCGGCACTGAGGCTTTCAGCGTAAGCGTTCCTGGTTCGGTGAAAGTATACGATGAAAAATCTTTGGTGTAATAAATCTGAATGTTATCGATACAGTCAAAACCATTTGCTCTTGCTGCACCAATCTCAATTCCCTGAATCTTCATGCTGACGCTATTGTTAGTAATCATATAAGAACCCGACCCAACAGTATTCGTTCCATTAGTAATGGCGTATGTAACTTTACCTGTCGAACCATCAACCGCCACTTTATAATGATACCAAGTGTTATCGGCAAATGATATGGATGCTCCGTCTCCTGCAACAGTATAAGTTGTTCCATAATAGGAACCACCCGATATTCTGAAAAGATAATTATCTGAAGAGAACAATGCATTTGAAGCAGGTAAGGATGCACCTTCGCCAAATAAAACAATTTCATTATCTGTACTCTGATGGGTTGCATCACCTATACCTGATTTACACAGGGCATCAAACTCTACAACATAATTATTGTTGCCTTGATAAATATCATTACCGGTATTATAGAACTTTGTATAGGCCGAACGTGGTCCAGTGCCACCCTGTGCAACCTTTATATATTTGGTGTTGTTCGTTTCTAAAGAAAGCGTAGCATACTGTGTAGTCCATTTAGACGCATCTGTCTCGCCCTCATAGTCCTGACTAAATAACGGCGTGATGCCTGAAGAACCCAAATCTGTTTCACTGCCATCCAATGCAGTAAATGTTCCTGAAACGGTAGGAGTTATGCCGTTAAAACCGGGAGCCGTTACCGAAACGATGGGCAAATAGAATGTCTCATTGGCAGCCGACGGATAATCGGTAGCCGACACCTGAGTGGCTTCCATACCCGTCACATTGATACTCAGTGTGCCGCCGTATTCGGGCAGCGTCAGTCCGTCAACATGCAGATAGAGCACCTTAGTGGAAGCATCATACAGAAGCGAAGCACCATCACAATGCAGATTTTCAGTGTTCAGCTTTATCTTGGCAATATCGGTTGCAGCATCATCGCCAAAGGCCTCCACTTTAGCAATGGGATAATCGCCCGACTCAAGAGTCGTTGCAGACCGCAACACAAACACAGGCACCAGATGTTCTGGTCCGTAGGTTTCCCAGTTGCCGCCCGTCTTCTTGTCAACGGTCAGTGTTCCGTTTACCGTCAGTAGGTCGTTGTCACCCATATTCGTGCCAGCCACATCAAACACCACCTGCGAACCATATTTCAGCGTCAGGTTGGAAACCGTTGCAGCACTGACGGTTCCACTGGACTCGCCGCCCATGTTCAGCGTTGCTCCGTATTCCATGGTCAGTCCGCCACTGAATGTTCCGCCCATAGTGTTCAGCGTGGTGTGGCGGTTCATCCACACGGGGCTGCTCTGCATCGTCCCGTCAAACTGTAAGGTTCCGGCCCATACGTCGGTCCGGCCCGTATAGGTCTCAGTCACCTTTGGCAACACGAGCGTGCCGTCGCCCTGCTTCACCAGCCACATATTGCCCGCAAAGGCACCGCCCGTCAGCGTGTGCGTGTAATACGTGCGGTTGATTGGTGGCAGATTGGTGGCAGCCACTTCGCCATTGCCCGTTACCCTCGTTCCCGTTGTTCCGTTCACATCGGTGCCCTGCACCCACGACGGCGCATTGTCGATGAACACCGAGGGCTGAGCCCCATTGCTCACCGAGATGGTCATATTGTTTGTTTCGCAGGCAATCAGCTGGTCGCCGCTGCTTCCCGCGATGGTTCCACCATTGCTGATTTCCAGGCGTCCTGCCATGGTAGAGGGTGGGGGAGCCGTGGTATAACCTTCCAGTTCTCCGAGGAAATAACTCACATGAGGCGGCTGATTATACGCCATCATCTGCCAAACCATGGCCTGCCGGTACTGATGATCGAACCAGAGACAGGGGATAGGATTCTCTGATGGAATAACAGAAGTATAGATACTAACAGCATTCGAACCATTACGAACAACGATTTCTTCGCGCCAGTCGCCAATAATATCACCCTGGAAACAAGCATTATTCTTCGAATCGTTATTCATGTTTCCAACGGCACCTGTTAATAAACGTCCTACTTCGGGTTTGAAAACCATAGGAGAACCCATTGTTCCTGGGCTATCGAGCAACTCCGAAAGCAAATCACCATCCCAATAAATACGGAAATTAAGACTAATATTTGTGGATTTGAAATGGAATATAGAACTGGCTTCAGAAACCTCTCCCCTCGTCGCGCTACTAATTGTCGGAGAGGCAGAAGAGTGTCCGAGACTTCCTGGATAGTTATTGGAAATATTATCCATCATGCACCGCCCGTCATCTCCGCCTGCTGTGAACTTGTAGAGCACCTCGCCCGTGGTGGCATCACGGAAGTCGCAGCCCCAAGAGGGCTCGTCTTCCAAGCAGCCGAAAAACTCCAGTCCCTTGCGATATGGATCAAAATCGCTGACGTGCTGGGCATCGCCATGTCCATAGCCTGTTGTGTGAAGTCCTTTACCATTATCATCTATCACCATCGAACCATAGACAATCTCATCCCTTCCGTCTTCGTCAACATCGGCCACAACAAAGTTGTGATATCCTTGTCCATACCAAGGACTGCTTGTGTCCCTACAATTCCAACGCCATGTTTCGGTCCACTGGCCATTGCTTAAATCCATGGCAATCATTTTGTGCGTACCGTAAATGCCTCGTGCCATGAAAAGGCTGGGCTTACGCCCGTCGAAATATGGCGCACCAAAGAAATATTTCGAAGAATTGTGTCCATAGCCTCGTCCACCCCATTCAGCAGACAGGGTAGAAGCATATTCCAGTCGTTTCAGCGGATAGTCCATCTGCTGATAGAGTGCGCCCGTCTGCCCGTTCAGATAGAGCAGGTATTCATTGCCCGTATGCGTCCAGGCATATTGCGCACCGTTGGCTGGGTCGAATGTATTGCGGGTGTTCACCGCCATGTCGCCGATGGTGTAGAGTTGGTTCCTTCCGTCGTTGCCATACACAATCATGTTGTCGGCACCGCGCAGCACCACTTCTGCCTTACCATCCATATCCCAGTCGTAAGCAATGACATTGATTTCGGTGGAGTTTAAGCTCACCATGTTTGGTCCGCAGTCTATACGCCACATCAGCGTTGCCGTTCCTCTCTGCCAGTTAATGTCGTAGGCATCTATCACAACGAATTCCGTAGTATTTGATTGCGGATACACATTTGCCGCATCCACCGTGTTCAGCCGCTTGATAATCATCTCCAACTGTCCGTCACCGTCAAGGTCGGCAAATTCTGCATCATTTGGCGAATAGTTTGCCGTTACGTCATTTCCATTACGGTCATATACGGTAGCCAAAGTCAAATCAATACGTCCCGAAAGATACATATCCACAGAATTTCCTTTTGCAGAAGAAGGCCACAACGAAGAAATTGAAGCAGATTGCGACTGCTCCATACCATTCACCACAGCCTTCACCGTATAGTTCATACCCACACCTGAGTCTGTATAATTGGATACAGTTAGGGGTTCGGGATTCAGTTTCACGCCGTCGCGATACACGTTATAGGTCACGCCGAAATATTCGTCGGCCAATATTCGCCACGAAAGGAAAGTGGAACCGCCCATGTTCACCGCCACCAGTCCGCGGTCCAGGTTGTCGGTCACACGCTGGGCACTGGCAGGAACACACGTCCACATAAAGAGACTGACGCAGAGCAGCACTCGCGCCGAACGGCGTAGATCAGTCAGTAGTCTTTTCATCATCATTTTGTTTGATTTCTGCAACCCTATGCACACAAACCACACACGGGGCCTGTATCCACCGTTGGATAAGACCCGTCAGTCACGTGCCTGTGTTTCACAGAGTTTTTGTTTATAATTATTTATTTAATTCTCAATAACAGTCACGACGGTGACGACAAAACACCGCTGTCAATGACTGGGCAAAATTAGTAATAAAATTTCACTTTCCACTCTGATTACCGCCATTTAACTTTTATTTTGTCCCACATTATATATGTGCGCGCAAACAGGGCGAAAATCTACAAAGGAGGGGCAGCTATGAACGTTCACCGCTGCCCCCCCATTCTCAAATTAATGAGAAAACTATAATCTTATTTACACTTTTTTCCGATTTAGTCTTCTTCGTCGCCCCAGAGATTCGGCTGAGTGGGAAGAACTTCCTCTTCCTCCACCACAGCAGACTCCTTGGCATCGCCGGTGTCAGTTTTGTCCGACCAGTTGCCAACGCCGGGATTAGGCTCGTTCAAGACGGATCCCAGCAAATTCACGTTTATCACCTCGGCTGAGGGTTTCTTATATATCTTTTTCATTTCGGTTTATGATTTTTAAAGTTTATAAGTTTGGGAACGAAGAGTGAGAAAAAATTCTTCACTCTTCACTCTTCATTCTTCACTTTACAATGAACTTCTTGCCGTTCTTCACGTAGATGCCGCCCTTCTCTGGCTTGCTCACCTTCACGCCGCTGAGCGTATAGATGGCGTTGTCGCCCATAGTCTCAACGGACTTCACGCCGTCGAGGGCCGTGGTCTCAGTGCCCTGCTCTTCGTCAACGAAGACGATGGCAAACTTGGCACCGTTGTTACCATTGGCCTCTGAAGGTTTAACCTTCTCGGTGAGCAGCTGCAGATAGGCTTTGTTGGATCCCAGCGAAGCCGACTTGCTGGCGCGATAGAAGGCCTCGGGGCCTTCATGCTGCTTGCCGTCGGCACCTGTATACTTATAGTTCATCAGATAGTTGGTGTAGTCACCACTTTCCTGTGGAACAGAACCACCGTTGATCATCGAAACGAGCGAGTTATTTGTTACATCGAGAATAGGCTTCTTAGGATCAGATGCACCACTCTCGTCGTGCATATCGGGCACAAAGAGGTGGAAGCCGCCATCCAGGATGCTCACAGCCTTCGTGTCGTCTGTGTTATAGATGATATAGGCTCTGTGGTCGCCGGTAGTGGCTTTACCCATCACGTTGGTTGAGGGAATCTGGGTCAGCGTTACCGAAGCCTTGTCGCCAGCCTTGACGCCATAAGTTACATTGGTCACAGTGTAAGCCTTCAGGCCGGTACCCGTCATATAACCCATCAACTCGGGGTCGATTTCCACGTTGCGGCTCTCGGTGGCATAGCCCAGCTTGTTCACCGTCTTGGTATCCTGCGAGACGGAAATCTTCTTGATGATATGGTTGTTGAAGACGAGCAGCAAGTCTGAGCCCGTACCCTTCACGGCATAGATCTTGTCTCCTGTGCCGTCGGTAGCTTCGCCTACATAGGTGAATGCTGTTTCCGCATCACCCACACCGGCCACATTATCGCTGGTGCCAATCTGCTTGGCTCTTACATATAAAGAGGCAACTGTCTCGCCACCAACCAGAGGAACCCTAATCTTCCAGTTTCCACCCGTCAGGCTAAGACCCTCGTCGGTGAGGCGCAGGCCACCATTGTATTTTTCGTTACCTCCAGGTGCTTCAAAGCTCAGACCGAACGACTCGGCGAAGGGCTCGTTACCGGCAAAGAGCTGACCATAGTCCCACATCAGACCACCGCTATAAGGCTCGTTTCTCACCTGCAGGCCAAGTCCTGCCGGAATGTCACCGTCAGCCTCATACTCCTTCCACTGCTCAACGGCCTTCACATCCTCACCAACCGAGTTGTTCATGAACTCGATGTCGTAGTTGCCAGTAACGGTTCTGGGATTGTAGGCAGCAATTTTCGTGCGTTCGGCCTGGATGCGGGTATCTGTGTCGGCATAATCCTTCAGGTCGGTGAAGTCCCAAGTGTAGGGATAGTTCTTCTTGTCAAGATAGCCCACGGTGATGTTCTGCAGCGCATAGTCGGCCACGTACTTGCCGCCCGTCTCGTAGTCTTCGATACGGATTCTGAACATGCCATACTGATCCTTCTCCGACTTGAAAAAGATGTAGGGTTTATTGTCTGCACCCTCACCATACATCAGATGGTCAGCATCTGTGTTGACGGTACCGCTCTTATAGAGCACGGTAGGCACCTTCATTCGCTCACCCTTGCCTCGATAGTGAATCGTGAAGTAAATACGGCCCGGCGTTTCTGTGCGCCATTCGTTATAAACCTGATAACCGGGAACATATTCCTCACCGTTGAAAGTGGTATTATAATTTGAACGCGAACCATCCACAGTGGCATCCTTTACACCCTGGTGAATCCTGATGGAGTAAAGTTTAACCAGTTCACCTCTGGACAGAGTGAACGTCATGTCGCCGCCAGTAGAAATAAATTGATAAGCACCGCGATACTGACATTTACCTCCCATAGTCGACCAGAGCGAGCCGCCGGCATTGTATTCGTCCGTCGGACTAATGGTCTGCCCAATGGCATCCAGCGCTCCGGTGATGTTTAAGAAGCAGGTGTGAGAGTCGGCACTGCCCATAAAGATAATCACACGGTCGCCGGCTTTCAGCTGAGGGATGGTGAAAGAACCGCCATTGCGGATGCCCACAAAGCGATCGGGATCTGTGGCTGTTCCTCCGGAATTATGGTTGACTTCGCCATCGAATTCGTTGTTGATACAGCTCAGGTTAGCAGCAGTATTGAATATCAGTCCCTCGGTGTCCCACATCATGTCGGCATTGTCGCCCTCCATGGAGTACTTGTTCAGATACATCGGGTCGCGCTTCGTATCTCCCTTTTCCGTTACATATTTAAATGTCCAGTCGGAGTGAGTCGAGCCGTCAGCCATTGTCTCATGCATCTCGTCGTAGAGCAAGCCTGGACCGGCTCCCTTGCCGAAGTCCACGTCGTCGGCCTCACCGCTAGTGTTTGTCCACTTCAGTCCTCTCAGCGGGTTTGTTGAGAAGTCCCACGTATGGCCTTCGGTGCGGGTTTCGTCAGTCCAATTGTCAGACTTCCAACTTGCATCGTAGGCGATAGTATAGGCAAACACCGGTGCAGCATCATCAGAAGGATTGCCCACCTTGATTAGGATGGTTCCGCCGGGATTCTGTCCGCTGGCAAACTGGATGTTGCGGATTTTCAGCACTCCGTTTTCTACGTAAGGTTCGCAAGACGTAATGTTGGCCGACTTCTTCTTAATGTGGAGGTCGTTGTTTGTCGTGGTGGTAGACACATTTGCCAGATTGTCATCATCTGTGGTTCCGCTCGCCACGTACTTAGCAAGTGGGTAAACCAAGTTGTCTGGCATGAAGGTAACTTCAAGCATCTGGGCAACACCACAAGAGGTATTGGAATTGCCAATATCTGTGCCATTCCACCAACCATACAGATAATAAGTCTTTCCTGCTTCTACTGTTTGATTTGAGAACGTCACATCAGCCCCATTGCCTTTTGTTTGCGATGTAACCTGAGAATAAGAATTCCCGTCTTTAACCATCAGATAATACGGGCACTGCGCATCCATCTGGATTTCGTTTCCTGAATCCGTTCCTTTCTTATTCCAATAATCGCCGTATCTTACGCTGTAGGCCTTTATTTTCACGGTCAGTTTTCCGTTCACCTCTGGGATAAACTTATAGAATGTGCCTGATGAGGGAGCACCATCATTGACATTTGTGCTGTTGCTTGATTGGCGGGCCATCTTGAATCTGTCGCCGTCATAGACATAGGACACAGGACCTTTGTCGGAGCTCACCACGATGGCATGCTGTGTATTGTCCTCGTTACCAACATGAATCTCCAGGCCGCCGATATTAGACTCCTTTGTCAAAAGCTGACCAGTCTCCGAGAAATAGGCTGTATAGCCAGTTGCAGGATCGAAACGATCGAGCATCTGAGCCTCGTGGTCGCCGTAGATTTCAATCTTGGTGATCTTTGCACTATTTCCGAGAGCAATATCAAGATGACCGTCAGCCGTCATGGTATAGACAGCCTGACTCTCAACAGCCGTGGGAGTGGTTATCATAGTCTCCCCATCATTCAGCTCACCGTCGTTATTCTCGTCTTTGAAAACTTTTCCTGCAGCAGAAAAAACTGATAAATTTTGATGTTCACTCGCGAACCATGCTTCACCAGAGAAAGTAACAACCACACGGTCACCTTCTAAAAGATTATTGATACCCACAAGTCTTTTAGCATTATTTCTGCTATTTTGCAGTCCATATGCCCAAGTGAAGTCACTATTCATTACAACAACACGATTATTCAGCGAATAACCAGAAGGATTATCAAGAATAAGAGCATTATAACCTCCATCATAAAATTTATAGCCTGCGCTATTTGTAGCACTTACTGCACCTGAATTTATACCCGACAGGTCGTAAATCTCAACAGCAGGGTCATAATCGTAAACGGCAGAGTTGTCGTGCTGGATTGTGATTGTTTTTATGCTACCGAGATTTGGTATTGTAACTACCAGTGAGCCTTTTTGGCTCATGGTAAAGGTGTTGCCACTTTTAGTTGCTGCGCCCGTTGACTCAGACGCTAAAGTAACATCAACTGATGTGTTGCCCAAATTAACAACATCAAATGTTACTATATCACCTATATATAACTTGCTTACTAGGAAACGTTTTCCAGAACCATTGTTATTACACAAACCAATTGTATTGCTAACAACACCTGAGCTGTTTGATCTTTCAAACACCCATTTCTCGGGATTTTGAGCACCGAAACGTCCAGGGTCAGAAACCTTACCAATCTTTGTGAAGTAAGTACAATTACTTTCATAAGTCGTAGAATAAGTAACCGTTTTGTCGTCATTTTGTGTCGTAAAATCATACGTAGTAGTCACAATGTCTGCCCATCCCTTCTGCGGCATCAGCAAACACAAGAGCAACAACAATAAAGTTGTGGAAACTTGTTTTGCAGAGAAAACTGTTTTCCCTGCAAATCTTTTTCTAGAGGTTATCCCTCCCGATAAATCTCTTTTCATTTGTTTTGAGTTTTATTATTATTTAAATAAGATTACAGCGTTAATATAGCGTTTTATAGCTTTCGGGTGCAAAGATAATATATTATGTGGAAATTAAGTGTCTCAAAAACAACAGAAATTCATTTCATACCCTATTTTAACACAATTTAATTGTATATGTTACAAATGGACAAGTTTTTTCGGACATTTTGTTACTTATCATAAGCCTAAAACCAGATACGAAATAAACAAAAATCTGCGAAAATTCAACAAAAAACATAATACAACAAAGATTTGTGCAAGATTTATGGAGATTTTTGTCCTTTTTTTTGTAATATTAAACACAAAGGCACTAGAGACACATTGCACTTCTTTTTATGTTGTTTTAAAGTACAAACTAATTTACTTTGTTCTTCAAATAATAGGTTTTTGAGGGTCATTTAAAAGGTTTTTGATGAACAAACTAATTTACTTTGTACCCATTCTGATGATATCTCCATACGCGAAAAAATGATTTAAACCCCCTATCCCCTCTATGTTGCTTGTAAG
>JAEEGH010024734.1_pt1 | contig 12092 bp, 12 predicted proteins | sample 9134181 | NCBI WGS metagenome assembly JAEEGH01 (sample SAMN16246544, study PRJNA631951) | gut metagenome | biome: gut microbiome; feature: rumen; material: DP-attached | host: Bos | place: Iran: Karaj | collected 2018-10
GCCCCCGAAAGCCCCAAAGCAGAAGACAGCGAAAAGGCCGAAGAAAAAACCGAAGCGTGACCTTCTGGGACCATCTGGACGAACTGCGCAGTGTCATCATCCGCGCCCTCATCGCCGTGGTACTGCTTGCGGCGGCGGCCTTCTCGCTGAAGGAGCCGCTTTTTGCCCTGCTGCTGGCGCCAACCCACAGCGACTTCTGCACCTACCGCATGATCGGGGCCGACACGGACTTCAGCCTGCACCTCATCAATACGGGGCTGACGGAGCAGTTCATGACCCACATGCGCACGGCGCTCTACGCCGGACTGTTGGCGGCCTCGCCCTACGTGCTCTGCGAACTCTTCCGCTTCGTTTCGCCCGGACTCTACGAGAACGAGAGAAGGATGGGTGCACGGCTTGTCATCGGCGCCTATGCGATGTTCATCCTGGGCACACTGCTCAACTACTTCATCGTGTTCCCGCTGGCAGTGCGCTTCCTGGGCACTTACCAGGTGAGCCCAGAAGTGGGCAACATGCTCACGCTGCAGTCATACACAGACACAATGCTGGGACTGGGACTCGTGATGGGAATCGTGTGCGAGCTGCCCGTTGTCTGCTGGCTGCTGGCACGCTACGGACTCATCAACTCCAGGATGATGCGCACATACCGGCGCCATGCCATTGTGGCCGTACTCATCGTGGCTGCCGTTGTCACCCCCACGGGAGATCCATTCTCGCTACTGGCCGTGAGTCTGCCCATATACGCCCTCTACGAACTCAGTATATTCATCACACACCACACCAAGAAATATGCTTAAACGCACAAGACAAATCCTCGCCGCCCTCTTCTTTGCGGGCATCACGTTGCTGCTGCTCGACGTCTCGGGCACGTTGTTTCACTACCTGAGCTGGATGCCCAAGGTGCAGCTGCTGCCGGCCCTGCTGGCGGCCAACCTGACGATTGTGGTCGCCATCCTCGCCCTAACGCTGCTGCTGGGGCGCCTCTACTGCTCCGTCATCTGCCCCTTGGGCGTGATGCAGGATCTCATGGCGCGTCTCAACCGCAAGCGCAATCCCTACAGTTATTCCGGCGCCATGTGGTGGCTGAGAATCACGGCGCTGTGCGTCTTCGTCCTGCTGACGGTGACGGGCCTCACGGGCATTGCCGCCGTCATTGCCCCATACAGTACTTACGGACGCATCATAACCCATCTCGTCCAGCCCCTTTGGATCGGTGCCGACAATCTGCTGGCGCTCGGAGCGGAGGCCGTGGACAGCTACGCCGTGTCGGAGGCCGACTGGGTGTTCTACGGATGGGTGCCCCTCATGGTCACTTCGCTCACGCTCGTCATCATCGCCGTCCTGGCTTACAGGGGCGGGCGCACGTGGTGCAACACCGTGTGTCCCGTGGGCACCGCCCTGGGCTGCGTCTCGCGCGCCTCACTGCTGAAGGTGCGCTTCAACGAGGATCTGTGCATCGGCTGCGGCAAATGTTCGCGCAACTGCAAGGCCGCCTGTATCGACTTCAAGACCTACGACATCGACTCCTCGCGCTGCATCGTCTGCGGCAACTGTATCGATCTCTGCCCGAAAGGCGCACTGAACTATGGGCTCGCCGTAAGCAACGGGAAGAAGGAGGAGAAAGAGGAGACGGTGGACAAAAGCAAACGTCAGTTCCTCATCGGCACCGCCCTATTGGCCGGCACCGCCCTGGCCCAGGAAGAGAAAAAGGTGGACGGCGGACTGGCAGAAATAGAGGACAAGGTGGCTCCAAAGCGACAGACGCCGCTGACGCCTCCGGGCAGCCTCACGGCCCGCAACATGGCCGAGAAGTGCACCGCATGCCAGCTCTGTGTGTCAGAATGCCCAAACGATGTGTTGCGCCCTTCGACATCGCTCGACCACTTCATGCAGCCCACGATGAGCTATGAGCACGGCTATTGCCGTCCAGAGTGCGTCCGCTGCTCAACAGTGTGCCCAACGGGCGCCATACGTCCCATCACGAAACAGGAGAAGTCGTCGCTGCAAATCGGCCACGCTGTTTGGGTGAAGCAGAACTGCGTGCCTCTGACCGATGGCGTGGAGTGCGGCAACTGTGCCCGCCACTGCCCCACCGGCGCCATCACGATGGTGCCCTCCGACCCCGACGACGAATGGTCGCTGAAAGTACCGGTGGTCAACACGGCCACATGTATCGGCTGCGGCGCCTGCGAGAATCTCTGTCCGGCACGTCCGCTCTCGGCCATCTACGTCGAGGGGCATGAGATGCACCGTGTCATTTAATGTCTAAACACAAAAAAGAACACACCATGAGCAAGCATATCGAACGACGCGACTTTCTGAAACTCTTCGGCGCAGGAGCCGCCGGCGTGACCGCCGCCCTCACCGGATGCAGGCCCAAAACCGAGACCGGCCCCATCAAGGATGACTACAGCCAGTTGCAGGAAGCCCGGGGCGACCAGATGACCTACCGCACGAACCCCACCACGGGCGACAAAGTGTCGCTCCTGGGCTACGGCATGATGCGGCTGCCCAACAAGGAGGACGGCGAGATCGACCAGGAAACGGTCAACCGCCTAGTGGATTACGCCCTGGCCCACGGCGTGAACTATTTCGACACATCGCCTGCCTACTGTCGCGGCAACAGCGAAAAAGCCACCGGCATAGCCCTCGCCAGACACCCCAGAGATTCTTACTACATCGCCACGAAGCTCTCCAACTTCAACGAAGCTACTTGGGGCCGCAGGGAGAGCATCGACATGTTTGAGAATTCGCTCAAAGAACTGCAGACAGACTACATCGACTACTACCTGCTGCACGGATGCGGCATGGGCGGCATGGAAAACCTCAAGGCACGCTATCTGGACAACGGCCTGCTTCACTACTGCATCGGACAGCGACGCGAGGGGCGCATCCGCAACCTCGGATTCTCCTATCACGGCGACGTGGCCGTGTTCGACTACCTGCTCTCCATCCATGACCAGGTGCATTGGGACTTCGTGCAGATCGAACTGAACTATCTCGACTGGGATTACGCCAACGAAATCAACGACCGCAACACCGATGCGCGCTATCTCTACGCCGAGCTGCAGAAGCGGGGCATCCCGGCCGTCATCATGGAGCCCCTGCTGGGCGGGCGTTTGGCCAACATCCCGCAATACCTCATGGAGCGCATGAAACAGCGCGACCCCGACGCCAGCATTGCCTCGTGGGCCTTCCGCTACGCCGGCACACCGGAGGGGGTGCTGACCGTGCTCAGCGGCATGACGTACATGGAGCACCTCAAGGACAACCTCCTGACCTACTGCCCCTTGAAGCCCGTCACGCCGGAGGAGGAAAACTTCCTTTACGACATCGCCTACCATATCGTCAACGTGAAGCTCATCCCCTGCAACGACTGCAAATACTGCATGCCCTGCCCCTACGGCGTGGACATCCCGAGCCTCTTCGTGCACTACAACAAGGTGAAAAGCCACGACCGCCTGCCCGAGGACGCTCAGGACAGCGAATATGCGAAACTGCGCCGGGAATTCCTTGTGGGGCAGGATCGCAGCGTGCCGCGGCTCCGACAGGCCGCCCACTGCATCGGCTGCGGACAATGCAAGCCCCATTGCCCCCAAAACATCGACATACCCGAGGAATTGCGCAAGATTGACGAGTTTGTGGAGAATCTCCGGAGAAATGCGTAGTTTATCAAAAAAAAGTCGTACCTTTGCACACGAAAAGCAATAGCACGGAATGAACATCTACACCAAAAAGGGCGATCGGGGCGAGACCTCCCTCGTGGGCGGCAAACGCGTAAGCAAATGCTGTCAGCGCCTCGAGAGTTACGGCACACTGGACGAACTGAACGCTCATATCGGTCTTTTGGCCGCCGAGGCCGAAGGCATGAGCCTGCCCGGCAACTTCATCCGTGAAGTGCAGAGCGATCTCTTCACCTGCGGGGCTTATCTGGCTTCGGAAGACGGGCGCTGCGATTGTGTCGGCATCGGTGCGGTGAGCGCCTTGGAGAAAGAGATCGACCGCATTGAGGCTGCGCTGCCGCCGCTCAAAAGCTTCATCCTGCCCGGCGGATGCAAAGCTGCCGCCGAGGCCCATGTGTGCCGCACCGTATGTCGGAGAATGGAGCGCGAAGTGCTGCGCCTGAAAGATGAGGGTGTGAACGTGGAGTCCTCGCTACTCTGCTATTTCAACCGTCTGAGCGACTACTTCTTCGTGCTGGCCCGCGCCCTCAACAGGGAGGCCGGGCACGAAGAGCTTACCTGGCAACCGAGGAAAGACAAGGAATAATAAAAAAAACATATTAATGAAAAAAAATCTCGAGACCATCTGCGTGCACGGCGGATGGAAACCATCCAAGGGCGAGCCCCAGCAGCTGCCCATCTACCAGTCCACCACCTTCCGTTATGAGACCAGCGACCAGATGGCCCGTCTGTTTGACCTGAAGGACGAAGGCTATTTCTACACCCGCCTGGCCAACCCCACCAACGACGCCGTAGCCAAAAAAATTGCAGCCCTGGAGGGCGGCGTCGGCGCCATGCTGACCTCCTCCGGTCAGGCCGCCAACTTCTACGCCGTCTTCAACATTTGCCAGGCCGGTGACCACTTCGTCACCTCCAACTGCATCTACGGCGGCACCTACAACCTCTTCGGCGTGACCATGAAGAAGCTCGGCATCGAATGCACCTTCGTGGACCCCGACTGGAGCGACGAGAAGATTGAAGCCTGCTTCCGCCCCAACACCAAATGCTTCTTCGGCGAGACCATCTCCAACCCCGGCGGCAATGTGTTCGACATTGAGCGCTTCGCCAAGATGGCGCACCGTCACGGCGTGCCCCTGATTGTGGACAACACCTTCGCCACCCCCATCAACTGCCGCCCCTTCGAGTGGGGCTGCGACATCGTGACCCACTCCACCACTAAATATATGGACGGCCACGCTACACAGGTGGGCGGCTGCATCGTGGACTCCGGCAACTTCGACTGGGACGCCCACAGCGACAAATTCCCCGGGCTGACCACACCGGATGAGTCGTATCACGGACTGACCTACACCAAGGCTTTCGGCAAGATGGCCTACACGACCAAGCTCGTGGCACAGCTCATGCGCGACCTCGGCAGCATTCCCTCCCCCCAGAACTCCTTCCTGCTCAACCTCGGGCTGGAAACTCTGGCTCTGCGCATGAAGCAGCACTGCGCCAACGCCCAGCGCGTGGCCGAATGGCTGGAGAAGAACCCCAAGGTGGGATGGGTGAACTACTGCGGTCTGCCCTCCAACAAATACCATGCCCTAGCCCAAAAGTACATGCCCAACGGCTCGTGCGGCGTCATCGCTTTCGGCCTGAAAGGCAGCCGCGACGAAGCCATTCGCTTCATGGACAACCTGGACTTCATCAGCATTGTGACCCACGTGGCCGACGCCCGCACCTGCGTGTTGCACCCGGCCTCTCATACCCATCGCCAGCTCTCCGACGAGCAGCTGCGCGAAGCCGGTGTAGCTCCGGACCTGGTGCGTCTCTCCGTAGGCATCGAAAACGTGGAGGACATCATCGCCGACCTGGAGCAGGCCATGGCCAAGATGTAAACAACACTGAATTGGATGGGAAACTATTGGAACGCGCTGCTCACAATGAGCGCGGAAATGGCGCCGTATCTGCTGTTGGGATTCTTCATTGCCGGACTGCTCCGCGTCTTTGTGCCCAAGACACTGTACTCCAAGCACCTCGCTCCGCGCAACATGAAGAGCGTGGTGAAGGCTGCGGCATTGGGCGTGCCCCTGCCCCTGTGCTCCTGCGGCGTGATACCGACAGCTGTAGGGCTGCGTAAAGAAGGTGCCAGCCACGGCGCCTGCACCAGCTTCCTCATTGCCACACCGCAAACGGGCGTGGACAGCATTATCGCCACCTACTCGCTGATGGGCCTGCCCTTTGCCATCGTGCGTCCGCTGGCAGCGTTTCTCACCGCCATATTCGGAGGATGGCTGACCAATACCTTCGCCCACGAAGACCATCGGCACGAGCACGGATGCGCATGCGCTTACCCGCAGGAAGCCCCCGGATCTTTCAGCGAGAAACTACGGGAAGCCTTGAATTATGCCTTTGTTGACATGATGCAGGACGTGGGCAAATGGTTAGTCACAGGCCTGCTCATCGCCGCACTCATCACCGTGACCGTGCCCAATGAATGGCTCGCCGCACTGCACGAATATAAATTGCTCAACATGCTTTTGATACTGGCAGTAGCCATCCCCATGTATGTCTGCGCCACCGGTTCCATCCCCATCGCCGTGTCGCTGATGGCCAAAGGCCTGACACCGGGCGCCGCCCTGGTGTTGCTGATGGCCGGCCCGGCTGTCAACTCCGCCTCGATGCTTGTTATCGGCAAAGTGTTCGGCCGCCGAACACTGTGGCTCTACATTCTCTCGATTGTCATCGGGGCTGTGGTCTTCGGCTTGGGGCTCGACTATTTGCTGCCGCAAGAGTGGTTTGAGGTGCAAAGCCGCATTGTGGGCGCCTGCCACAACCACGCCCACTCGCTTTCTTTCATGGATTGGCTCTGGATGGGACTGTTGGCCGCACTGCTCCTCAATGCACTGGTGCGCCAATGGTGGAGCGTCGCTCATCACAGCCACGAACGCTGCAGCAGCAAGGCGAACGATGAGGGCTGTGCTGCCGTCGCCGTCTACACCGTGAGCGGCATGAGCTGCAACCACTGTAAGGCTAATGTGGAGCGCGCCATCAGAAGCGTGGAAGGCGTGGAAGAGGTGAATGTTGACCTCGCTTCCGCCACCGCCAAAGTCATTGGCACGCACGACAGCGAGGCGCTCATCCGTCAGGTGAAAAGCTTCGGCTACGAGGCCGCCCTCAAAGCTTGAGGCAGCGCTCGCAGATGCCCCTCACCAGGACATTGGTGCCCTCAACCCTGTAGCCATCCGGCACCGCAATCTGCGGCACGGGAATGTCATGCAGACAAATGGTACGATGACAACGCTCGCAATAAAAATGAACGTGCTCGTCATCGTCTTCCTCATCATTGTGACTTTGGCAGAGTTCATACTTCACAATGCCCTCCCCCGTCTCGATGGCGTGCACCAGATGATGCTCCCGAAAAAGCGTCAACACACGGAAAATACTGGACTTGTCCAACGTCAAGAGGCTATCCTCCAAATCTTTCACAGAAACAGGATGATGCTGCGAAGCCAAGGCCTTCACGATAAGGAGACGGTTGGCCGTCGGCTTAATGCCGTGGTCCCCCAACAATGACGTATGCTCGTTTGTGTCCATTATCCGAATTTACACTGCAAAGATAAGCAATTTTGTCCTATATCCGCCCATTTCTCTCCAACTTTCATCGCAAAAGCTTGTCCGTCTGCGTTTTTATCCTTATCTTTGCAACGAAAGCAAGCCAAAATAAACATCACACCATGAAAAGATTTCTCCTCTGTCTCGTCGCCGCAGCCGGTCTGCTGTCGCTGTCGGCCCAAACTGTCTACGACTTCAAAGTGAAAGACGCCGAAGGCCGCGACGTTTCCCTCTCCCGCTACAAGGGCAAGGTGCTGCTCATCGTCAACACTGCCACGCACTGCGGATTCACGCCGCAATACAAAGAGCTGGAGACACTCTATCAAAGCTATGCGAAAGACGGCCTGGAGATTCTGGACTTCCCTTGCAACCAATTCGGCGGTCAGGCCCCGGGAACGATGCAGGAGATACGTCAGTTTTGCACAGAAAAGTATGACACACACTTTCCACAGTTTGAAAAAATCGACGTCAACGGCAGCAATGCTTCTCCGCTCTTCACCTATCTCAAGTCGCAGAAGGGATTCGGCGGCTTCGACCCCACCGACCGCATCGGGCAGTTATTGGACAAAATGCTCCGGGAGAAGAATCCCGACTATGCCAAGTCGTCGGACATCATGTGGAACTTCACGAAATTCCTCGTCTCCCGTGACGGCCGCGTCGTGAAGCGCTACGAACCCACGGAGAAAATTCAAGTCATTGAGGCCGACGTGAAACAATATTTGGCGAAGCCAGCCAAGACAAAAAAGAATAAGTAAATCATGATTTTCTGTTTCTCAGGAACCGGCAACACGCGTTGGGCGGCAGAGCGTCTCGCCGAAGCCACCGGCGAGCGTCTGACCTTGATGACCGACGGGAACACACACTGCACCCTCACCCCGGACGAGCGCATCGGCTTCTGCTTCCCCGTGCACGGATGGCAGCCGCCCCGCCTGGTAAGAAACTTCATTCGCCGTCTCACCTTTTCTTCCGAACAGCCGCTCGCCTCGCACTACTGCTACGCCCTCGTCACCTGTGGCGACAGCATCGGACTAACCATGGAAATGCTCAACGAAGATCTTGAGAAAAAGGGGCTGCACGCCTCCAGTACCTTCTCACTGGTGATGCCCGAAAGCTACGTCTGTCTGCCCTTCATGTACACCGATACGCCGCAGCGGGAAAAAGAGAAAATTAATCAGGCAAACATTGACCTGGAGGTCTACGCGCGCCTCATCACAGAGCGCCGGGAGAACGAGCACCACACCAAACGCGGCTTCATGCCCTGGGTGCTCTCACACGTCATCGGCGCCTACTTCAACAGCCGTATGATCTCCGACCGCAAATTCACCGTGGACGCGGCGGACTGCATCCACTGCGGTCTGTGCGCTAAAGTGTGTCCGACTGGAGATATCCGGATGACAGACAACGGTGACGGCGCATCTACGCCGGAATGGCAGCACGACGGACGCTGCACCTGTTGCCTCTCCTGCTACCACCACTGTCCACGTCACGCCATCAACTACGGCAGCATCACCCGACGACGCGGCCAATACTATTTCGGGCACCCGCAATAAATGCAGATGCCCGATTTGTCTTTGCAAAAAGAAACCTGAGAATCAGCCCAGCATCTCTTCGATGTCCTCCTCCATCTTGGCTGGCGTCGTGGTGGGAGCATAGCGCTTGACGGTCTCGCCGTCGCGCGAGACGAGGAATTTCGTGAAGTTCCATTTGATGTCGCTATCCTTCTCCACACTTTTGCTGAGCGTCTTGAAAAGCGCCTTGGCTGCCTTGGCCTTCAGGCCGGAATACTCCTCCGTAGGGGCCTGGGACTTCAGATACTCAAAGACAGGCTCTGCAGCCGCACCGTTGACGTCGGTCTTCTTCATAATCTGAAAAGACACGCCGTAGTTCAACTGGCAGAACTCCTCTATCTGGCCGTCGGACCCGGGATCCTGCTCCTTAAACTGGTTGCAGGGGAAACCGATGACCACCAGGCCGCGATCCTTATACTTCTTGTTGAGCTCCTCCAGGCCAGCAAACTGCGGTGTGAAGCCACACTTGCTGGCCGTATTAACGATGAGCAACACCTTGCCGCGGAATTGCGCGAAATCCAACTCTTTGCCCTTACTCGTCAGGGCCTTGAAATCATAAATCTGTGTCATAACAAAGGATGCTCAGATGTTAATACTCATCCTCGTTGAAGAGGAAGTCCTCCTTCGTGGGGTAATCCGGCCAGAGATCTTCGATGTTTTCGTAGATTTCACCCTCATCCTCCATCTCCTCGAGATTCTCAATCACCTCAAGGGGGGCTCCGCTACGTACGGCGTAGTCGATAAGCTCTTCACGGGTTGCAGGCCAAGGAGCATCCTCAAGCTTAGAGGCCAATTCCAATGTCCAATACATAATGTTTGTGCTTTTCTATGAATAATTTGTGTTAATTATATGCTAATGAGAAATGTCTACCAATTGACAATATAGTTTTGTTTGGTCAGTTCCGGATTGAACAGGGCAATACCCAAATCATAGAGGTCGAAAGTGACCCGCGTGCGTGCATCCTTCTTAATACGCTGCCAGGCCACCAAGTTGTCCTGCAGATGGTCCAATACCAGCATGGCATCGGGCGAAAGCTTTCCGGCCACGTCACTGCTCCACGACATCGCGTGAATGAAAGGACGCTCTCCGCACCAATTCTTGAGGCGAAAGAGCAAACGCTCGCGCTTGCGCATCACCATACGCTGCCAGCAATTGCCTTTGACTTTCTTCTCAATCTCATCATAGGCATAATAGTGGTTGCTCTCATAGATGACATCGCGCAGAAAGTTGTAGGCATATGGGGAATGCACGCCGTAGCCCTTGCGATGGCGAAAACGCCGAAGCCATATAAGCGGATGATGAATCACGACACTGCGGTATTATGAGGTTGGAGCGGCAGTCCGCAATGAGGGCAATAGTTCATGTCATCGGTAATCGGCGAGCCGCACTCCGGACATTTCGGACCGATGGCATCAAAGATATGACGATCATGAACGAACTGGGCGGAAACAATACCCGTCGGGACAGCCATAATGGTATAACCCAGAAGCATCACCAACATGGAGAGCATACGCCCAAGATGTGTCACAGGAGCAATATCACCGTAGCCCACCGTGGTCATCGTCACCACAGCCCAATAGATGCTGGAGGGGATGTCGTGGAACTGAGTGTTCGGCTGGTTACCCTCTATCATAAACATCAGAGTTCCAAGCGAAATCACCATGATGACAACGAAGAGGAAAAACACCATAATCTTGCGCGAAGACAACATCAGCGAACGCATCAGGCGATCACCCTCCTCAAGGAAAGAGAAGAGCTTGAAGACGCGGAACACGCGAATGAGACGGAACGTACGCACAATCATCAGATAGCGCACCGGGCCGAAAAACCATCCGATGTAGAGCGGCAATGTGGCCAAAAGGTCCACAATGCCAAAGAAAGAGAAGATGTAGCGACGCGGCTCCCGAGAACACCAGACACGGCACAAATACTCCAAGGTGAAAAAGAAGGTGAAGACATACTCCAACACCTCAAACACCGTCTTGGCCAAAGGCGACAGGCCCTGCATGCTCTCCACAATCACCAGAAGGATGGAAAGCACGATGGCCCACAGCAGCAAAACGTCGAAGAGCTTGCCCGCCGGAGTGTCACTGTAGAAGATGATGCGATAGACGCGCGCCTTTAATCTCCTCAAGTGCTCCTCGTTTTCCGCCTTAAAGTACTCGACCAACCTCATTCCCCGTTACTGGAAGGAATAGACTACGTCCATAATCTTCTTGCCTATCTCGTCGGCAGCCTCCATTGTGGAAGCCTCGGAATAGACACGGACAATCGGCTCCGTATTCGATTTGCGCAAATGCACCCAACGGTCGGGGAAGTCGATCTTTACACCGTCGATGTCGGTGACGCTGACACCGGGTTCGCTCTCGTACATGGATTTCACCTTACGCAGAATAGCATCCACATCCGTGTCGGGCGTGAGGTCAATGCGGTTTTTGGCAATCTGATAGGGCGGATACGTGGCACGCAGCTCGCTGGTCTTCATGCCGCGCTTGGCTAAATATGTCAGGATGAGTGCAATACCCACAAGGGCGTCGCGGCCGCTATGGGCGGCGGGATAAATAACACCGCCGTTGCCCTCACCGCCGATGACGGCATGAGTCTCCTTCATCTTCGTCACCACGTTGACCTCGCCGACGGCTGCGGCCGTGTAGCGACAGCCGGGGAAACGTTCCGTGACATCTCTCAGCGCGCGTGTAGAAGAAAGGTTGGACACCGTGTTGCCGGGCGTATGCTGCAGGATGTAGTCGGCAACGGTGACCAGCGTGTACTCTTCGCCGTACATAGTGCCGTCTTCGCAGAACAGAGCCAGGCGGTCCACATCGGGATCCACCACGAAGCCGATGTCCTGCCCACCCTTCTGCATTAGGGCCTTGATGTCGCCAAGGTTTTTCTCCAAGGGCTCGGGGTTGTGCTGAAAATCACCGGTAGGCTCCGTGTAGAGTCCGGTGACATGGCGCACACCAAGTTGCTCAAACAGCTTGGGCAGAATGATGCCGCCCACAGAATTGACTGCATCGAAAGCCACATGAAAGTCGGCTTTCTTAATGGCCTCCACGTCGACCAGATCCAGATTGAGCACCATGTCAATATGCTTCTGGTCGTAACTGTTGTCCTCGCGATAGTGGCCCAAATGATCGACATCGGCATAGGTAAAGTCTTCTGCCTCTGCAATGCGCAGCACTTCCTCCCCTTCTTTCTTGTTCAGGAACTCGCCCTCGTTGTTGAGCAGCTTAAGGGCAT
>JAEEGH010024739.1_pt1 | contig 12090 bp, 9 predicted proteins | sample 9134181 | NCBI WGS metagenome assembly JAEEGH01 (sample SAMN16246544, study PRJNA631951) | gut metagenome | biome: gut microbiome; feature: rumen; material: DP-attached | host: Bos | place: Iran: Karaj | collected 2018-10
GTACATGTCAGTGCCGAAGTTCAGCAGGAGGTCTTCGGCCTGCATGGTCTGGTCGTTCGCGCCACCGCCGCCGAGCGCGTCGTCGGACGCCGCCACGGACCACAGGAAGTGGTTCACATGGACGTTGTTGCCGATGGAGACGTTCAGGTTGTTGTAGATGCCGGCGAGCATCTGCTCGGCATCCGTAGCGTTCACCGGGAAGTTACTGCTGTCCTTGGACCAGTAGTTGGTGGTATCCAGGAAGGACTCGCAGGATGCAAACGAGAAAGCGAGGACGGCCAGGGCCGTAATTTTCTTCATATATTTCATAACGCTTTCGTTCTTGATTATTTGAGAATGCAAACGGCTACGCGGTTGGCCTCGGGAGACATGGAAGCATCCCGGTCGCCACCGACGGCCTTGGAGATGATGCGACTGGCGGCGATGCCGGCCTTCTTGAGCATGTCGACCACCACCTGGGCGCGCTGCTCGGAGAGCGTCTGGTTGATGGCGTCAGTTCCGGTACCGCTGTCGGCGTGGCCGGTGACGGTAATCTTCGCATCCGGATTGTCTTTCATGATCTGCGCGATCCGACCCAGCTTGAAAGCCTCGTCGGGACGGAGCTCAGCCTGGTTGATGAGGAAGAACAGGTCGTCCTCGTAGGTGCCGCTGAAGGAAGAACCACCGGGGACCTTCACTTCCTTGACCACCTCCACGGGAACTTCCACCCGCTTCTCGACAACCTTCTCCACGATCTTCTCCACGATACGCTCAGGGACATACGTGCTCGGAGCGGGTTCAGCACTCTTGCGACTGCCACCACCGAAGGAGATATTCAAGCCGACGAGCAAGCCGCGGGCCTGCGGATAGAAGCCCAGGTCGATGCCCTTCGCCCAGCTGTCGAAACCGGAGGAGGAGCCCACCTCAGGGTCGAGACCCTTGTACTTGGTGAAGACAATCGGGTTCTGGGCCTGGACATACAGACGGGCCTGACCGAACGGAGCGTTTTTCCACAAACGCTTGAAGTCATACCCGAGAGTGATGGTCTGGATCCGGAAGAAGTCGGCATCCTCGATGAAAATGTCGGAGTTGTTCATGAAGTTGTAGTTGGTACCGGCAACCAGACGCGGGAAATGGTTCGAGGTACCCTCGCCGTGCCAGTAGCTGTACACCTCGGTCGTGTAGTTGTTCCACTGGCTGTCGGAATACCGGCGATAGGCGCGGAAGACCTGCTGGCCGAACATGCCGTAGCCGCTGACAGCGAAGTCGAAGCCCTTGAAATACACGGAGAAATTCACACCGAGGTTCCAGTCCGGATTCGGATCGCCCGTCATCGTCTTGTCAGCATCGTTGATGACACCGTCCTTGTTGATATCGACGAACTTGAGGTCACCGGGAACCAGCTGGTCCTGGATGGTGCCCTTGCCGGCCGCCACCCAGTCATCAATCTCCTGCTGGTTCTGGAACACGCCTTCGGACTTGTAGGTCCAGAAGTAACCGATCGGGTAACCGACCTGTGCGCGGTACATTTCAGCGATACCCTGGACAACGTTGCCCGGGCCGTGGAAGATACCTTCGTCGTTGGCGATCCGGGTAACCTTGTTCTTGTTGTGGGCGACGTTCACGCCGACATTGTAGGAGAAGTCCTGACCGATGGCGTCGTTCCAGTTGAGAGCGAGTTCGACACCGGTATTGCGGACATCACCACCATTGATATAAGGAGCGTTGGCGCCGAAATGTCCCATGATCGGGGCGTTCACGAGCCAGTCCTTGGTGTCCTTCTGATACCAGTCGAAGGCAACGTTGAAACGGTTGCGGAACAGGCGGGCGTCGAAACCGAGGTCCAGCTGCTGGGAAGTCTCCCAGGTGATGTCAGGATTCGCGAGCTTATCGGCATAGGCGCCGGTACCCGAAGTGGTGGAGGTAGGACCGGTATAGAAGGAGTAACCGCCGTCGGCAGCACCCACGGAGACCGTGGAGAGATACTGGAAATTGGATACGTTGCAGTTACCGTTCTGGCCCCAGCTGCCGCGGAACTTCAGGAAGTCGATGGCGCGGACGTTCCACCAAGGCTCGTTGGAGATCACCCAACCGGCGGAGACGGACGGGAAGGTACCCCATCTGTGACCGCGCATGAAGTTGGAAGAACCGTCCCGACGAAGAATCAGGGAGAGCATATACTTCTCGGCGTAGTCATAGTTGATACGGCCGAAGAAGGATGCGAGACCGCTATCACCCCAGGTGGAACCGCCCACATTATCCTTACTGGGATCGCCGGCGGTGTTGCCGACATAGGCATACTTCCACAAGTTGGGCCAGAGGACCTCGCTGTTGGAAGCGTTCACACTTTCACCGAAGCCGCTGTGCTCGAGGGTGCTACCCACGAGGGCGTCGAAATGGTGCTTGTCTGCGATGTTGAACACGTAGTTGACCGTGTTTTCCCAGGACCAGCTCCAGCCGGCGGAAGCGCTCTGGCTGACACTGTCGGTATCCAGGAACGCGTAGTTGGTAAGCTTGTACACCATCGAATAATCGCGGTAAGTGCTCGCACTCATCCGATAATTGAACTGGCTCTTCCAGGTGAGGCCCTTGATGGGCTGTACACGGAGGTTTCCAGACAGGGTAAGGCCGTAGCCGTGGCTGTCGTTGTTACCGCGGCTGGAATAGGTCATCGCAGCAATCGGATTGCTGGTATAGGAATCCAGCGCCCAGATACCGCTGTTGCTCAGCCAGTCATACTCGGTGTAAGAACCGTCAGGCTGGTAGATGGGCACAAGCGGGTTCGCGGCCAGCATATTGTACACGTCGTTCCAGTAGTGGTTGCCGGTACCGATACCGCCACGCTGGTTCGTGTTGAAAGTCATGTTCTCACCGAGGGTGATAATATCCAGGCCGTTCTCTCTCCAAAGCACATGGTCGGAGTTCAGGCGGACGGTGAAACGCTTGTAGTTGGAAGCGACGGGCTTACCGAAAATACCTTCCTGATGCGTATAGCTGACACCCATCGAGAACTTCGAACGGTCGGAACCACCAACGACATTGATTGCGTGGTTCGTGTTCGGCGCATTAACGTTACGGATGGCATCCAGCCAGTTGGTCCCCTTGAAGGCGCCGGACTTGATGTCATTGTACAGCGTCGGATTCAGGATGCCGGCCCAGTCGATGGGATCCTTGCCCATGTTGAAGGAGACCTGATCCTGGATGTCCATATACTGCTGGGCGTTCAGGAGTTCGGGCATCCGCTGGACATTCTGGATTCCGTAGAAGCCATCATAAGTGACGACATACTTGTCGCCCTTACCCTGCTTGGTCGTGACGAGGATGACACCGTTCGCACCACGCGCACCGTAGATAGCGCAGGAAGCCGCGTCCTTGAGGACGTCAATGCTCTCGATGTCGGACGGGTTGAGTGAGTTGATGTCTCCACCTGCAACGCCGTCGATGACGTACAGCGGGGCATAGGAACCGATGGTACCCATACCACGGATGTTCACATTGTAACCCGATCCCGGCTGGCCGGAAGAGTTCATGATGCTCACACCCGGAGAAGAGGACTGCATGGCACCAAGGGCACTGGTGGAGTTGAGCTTGACCAGATCGTCACCCTTGACCTGCACCGTAGAGCCGGTCACGAGTTTCTTCTTCTGGACACCATAACCCACCACCACCACTTCTTCGAGAAGTTCGGTGTCTTCTTCGAGCAGGACGTCGAATTGGGCCGGTCCGGTGACGGCGAGGACCTGGGTCCTGTAGCCGATGGAGGAAATCTCAATGCTGGAGCCCTGCTGGACACTCAGCGTGAAATTACCTTCAAAATCCGTGACCGTACCATTCTGCGTACCGCTTTCGATGACGCTCGCTCCGATGACCGGTCCGATCGCATCCTTGACCGTGCCGGTCACCCGGACGGTCTGTGCCATCGCGCCGAAACCCATCAGGAGCAGCACCAATGAAGCAAAAAGTTTACTTTTCATGTTGCAGAACTTTTGGTTGGTTGTTGATGAATAAAAAGGTTGGTTAAAAGAATATGATGTTTTGATTGATTATTTCTTGATGGGATAGAGCCGCAGCAGCAGGACGATCAGCAGGGCGATCGCCGCCGGGAACAGCGAAAACAGCATCCAGATCATCCGCTGGACGGCCGGTTCGTTCGTGATGGTGACGACCGTCTGACCGGTGGCGTCCGTACCCGAGACGAAGCCGGCGATGCCGAGGAGAAGGGCCACCAGGGCGCCGGAAATGGCCGATCCGAACTTCTGGGCCATCGTACCGGAAGAGAAGATGAGGCCCGTCGAGGACGTTCCGTTCTTCTCGGTGGCGTAGTCCGCCACGTCGGCATACATGGACCACAGCAGCGGGGAGTAGAAGCCGATGCCGATGGAGGTGAGGATCACCATCGCGATCATCAGCCAGATGTACTTCGGGTCCATCGGGATGAAGAAGAAGGCGATGGAGGTCACGGCACAGATGATGGCCGCCCAGTTGAAGGCCTTGCGCTTGGAACCCACCCACTTGGTGAACGCCGGGGAAAGGCCGCCGAAGATCATGCAGGTCACCTCGCCGAAGGTCATGAACACCGTATAGTTGATGATGAGGCCGGAAACCGTGACATCCCCGTGCAGGCAGTACTCCAGCAGATAGCCCGCCACGGCATAGCGGAATCCGTTGAAGAAATTCGTGCAGATGCCGATCAGCGTCAGGATGATCCACGGCTTGTTGCGGAACAGGTCCGCGAACGGTTTGAAGGAGAACTTCTCCGCCCGGATGGGCTTCAGGCGTTCCTTGGTCAGGAGACCGCAGGCCAGCGTGCCCAGCGCGGCGAGTGCACCCAGGACCACGCCCAGGACGGCGTACTGATGCGACGGTGTGCCGCCAACCATCTTCTGCAGGTACGGGAACGACAGCAGGGTGACGAAGCCCATCGCGTAGGCGCCGACCATCCGGTAAGACGAGAACTCGTTCTTCTCGTTGTCATCGGCGGTCATCACGCCCAGCAGCGAGCCGTACGGGACGTTCACGGCGGTATAGACCGCCATCATCAGCAGGTACATCGAGTACGCGTAGATGCGCTTGCCCACGGGGCCGAGGTCCGGCGTATACAGCAGCAGGGCGAAGACGAGGCCCAGCGGGATCGCGCCGAAGATGAGCCAGGGGCGGTAGGTGCCCCACTTGGACTGCGTCCGGTCGGCGAGCGCGCCCATCATCGGGTCGGTCACGACGTCGAAGAGGCGGGCCACCAGCATCAGGGTGGCGGTATCGGCCACGGTGAGGCCGAAGATGTTCGTGAAGAACAGGGGGAACGCAATGGACATCACCTTCCAGGTGATACCGCCGGCGGCGGCGTCTCCCAGGGCATATCCGATCTTTTCAGAGAGTTTGGCCATAGATCTCAGTGTAGATTCTTACAAAGATACGCTATTGTGTTGATTCTTACAAATATACGCTATTTCCCGAGATTCTTGTCGATGAGCCGGTTCAAGATTTCCACCGAAAGTCCGGTCCTGAGGCCGTCCGGGGCCGTATGCAGGCAGTAGTCGATGAGGCGGTCCACCGTGGAGGTGGCCACATGCATCCGCGTGTCGGAAGAAGCGTAGTAGATGAACACTTTACCGTCTTCGTCACAGATCCAGCCATTGGCGAACAACACGTTCATCACGTCGCCGACGTACTCCTCCCTTTCCGGGGCCATGAAGAATCCGGCCGGCTCCGCGATGACGCGCGTAGGATCGTCCAGCGCCGTCATATACAGATAAAGCACGTAACGCAGGCCGCTGGCGCATCCGCGCACGCCGTGCGCGAGGTGGAGCCAACCCTGCGGGGTCTTGATCGGATGCGGACCTTCCCCGTTCTTGACTTCCTTGATTGTATGGTAGTGCCGGGCGTTGATGATCTTCTCCTCCGTCACGACCGCATGCTCCATCGAATCCACCAGCGCCCAGCCGATGCCGCCGCCGTTACCGGCGTCGATGAAACCGTCCTGCGGACGCGTATAAAGGGCATATTTGCCATCCACAAACTCCGGATGAAGCACCACGTTCCGCTGCTGACTCTTGGACTGCAGGTCCGGCAGGCGCTCCCAGTTCACGAGGTCCTTCGTCCGGGCGATGCCTGCGGCCGCGACGGCCGACGACAAGTCGCCGGGAGCGGCGGCCGGGTCCTTCCGCTCCACGCAGAAGATGCCGTAGATCCAGCCGTCCTCATGCGCGGTCAGGCGCATGTCATAGACGTTCGTAGCGGGTTCTCCACACTCCGGCATCGTGATGGGACGGTCCCAGAAGCGGAAGTTGTCCACGCCGTTCGGGCTCTCCGCCACGGCGAAGAAACTCTTCCGGTCGGCTCCCTCCACGCGGACGACCAGTACATACTTGTCGTTCCACTTGATGGCCCCGCTGTTCAGCGTCGCGTGGATGCCGAAGCGTTCCATCAGGTACGGGTTCGTCTTCTCGTCCAGGTCATAGCGCCAGAAAAGCGGAGCATGGTCCGCCGTCAGGATGGGATACTGGTAACGTTCATACACACCGTTTCCATCGACAGGAAAGTTCGGACGGGCCAACAATTGCTCGTGCCTGCATGTCAATTCTGCCAGTCTTTCATTGAAAGTCATGATGTCAAGGTTTTAGGAACACGATATCGGACAATTGGCTGAAAGCCTCGAAATCGGGCGCGTTATCAAAGCCTTTCCAGGGCGCGAAGAAATGCTCCGGCTTGTCATGGGCGTTGCGCCAGGTCAGGACATAGGCGACCGGGAAATCCTGGATGGCGGGATACAGTACCCCGGTCCACCAGGCCGGATCGGGAAGGCTTTCCAGACCGGCCTCGGACAGGCACATCAACTTATGGTGGTCCGTGGCCAGCACATTCATATAGGTCAGGCAGCGCTTGAGTTCTTCCGCGAACCGGACCCCGGACTCTTCCAGGCCGCCAACGCTCATGTACTCATAATGGTCGATGCCCAGCATGTCCACGAACTCGTCGCCGGGATAGCGGGACATGTACGCTTCCACGGAAATGTTGCTGTTCGGAGAATAGCACCACACGATGTTGTCCAGTTTCCGGGCCTGGGTCAGATAGGTCCAGGTGGTCCGGTACAACTCCTTGTACTGTTGTTCCGTACAGAGTTCTCCGCCCCACCAGAACCAGCTGCCGACGTTCTCGTGCCAGGGCCGGAAGATGACCGGCGTCCCTTCCAGGCTCTCGAAAAAGTCGCCAAGGTTCCGCAGCCACTTGTCCATGAACAAGCCATGGAGTTCACCGCCTTCCAGGATGGACTTCACCACCTGGTTAGAGGAGACATCCCAGGCATCGCCGCCCGTAAGCGGATTCCGCGGATGCCAGGAGAACGTGACGATGCCGCCGCGCTTCGCATGCGTGAGGACCGCCTTCCGGATCAGGCCGAAATCGACGCTGTCCAGGTTGGCCTTGTCCCCCATCTCGATGCCGCCGAGGTCGAAGCCCACGATGGCGGGATACTTCCCGGTCACATCCTTGACGTCGGACCGGGTCAGGTCATCCTTTTCCCAATCCTCCACCTTCCAGGCATGGCCATAGGAGAGGTCATCCTGGTGGCCATACAGGATTTCACCCTGCTCCACGTGGGAGAATAGGGTATGGACCAGCCGGTCCTTCGGGGTATCCACCGGCTTCTTGTCTCCTGTGGAACAGGAAACCAGCGCCGCTGCGGTCATCAGGAACATAGGTAACAGTTTATGCATGGTCAAATAGTTTATGGCAGATAGGGTTTCAGGATCGCATCTTTGGTCAGGGGCATGGTCCACTTCGGGACCGCCCGGTCTTTCCCGTCGGACAGGCCCATCCACATGAGGGCGGCGATGCCGGCATCATGGGCCTTCTGGGAGAAATAGCCGGCGAAACGGGCGGCAACCTCATCCGACACGTTGCCGCCGCCCCATTCCCCGATAATTACCGGGACACCCAGCCGGCGGACGATATGCCGGTCGAGGTTGGAAAACAGGCGGTCAATGTCATTCTTCTGGGTGTCGAACTTGTCTGCTTCCCAGTAGCTGTGGACTTCCACGGCCAGGTGACCGGGTGCTTCGGGCAGTACCAATTGCGTGAGCGGATCGGTCAGGTGGCTGTTCCAGGTGCCGTCTCCGCTGCAAGCGCCATAGGTATTGATGATGAGGTTTCTGGTGGTGTTGTTCCCACCGGTGGCGCGTACCGTTTTGGCAAACAGGTCCGCGTAGTTGTTGATGCCCGCGTAGGCCGCGGCCGCCACCGTCGCATCATACCGGTCCGGCGAAGCGAAGGTGGCGAAGCACCAGGAATCGTAAGAGTCCAGCATCTCGTTGTAAGACTCGAAGAGCAGGCGCTCTCCATAGTCCTTGAACGTCTCGGCAATCTGCTGCCAGAGGGCCGCGTAGCGGTCTTTCGCGGCATCGAACTGATCCGCCACCAGCCAGGCGGTGCCTTTCTTTTCCTCGCCCCGGTCCCCCGTGTCGTGATGGACATTGAGAATGCAGTACATGCCCTCGTCGAGAACGTAATCCACGACTTCCTTCACCCGGGCCATCCAGACAGGATCCACATCGTACTCCGTCCAGGTGGACATGTCCCAATGCCAGTCTTCATTCTCCCACTGGAGCTTGATGGTTCCCATGTGCGGGTACCAGGTCACCGGGATGCGGATGGCGTTGAAACCGGCCTCCTTGAACATCCGGAAGAGCGCCCGGGTAGTGACGGGCTGTCCCCAAGCGGTCTCATAATTCGCAGGCGCCGGGGTGGCATAGGAACCCTCGATCCACATATGGGTCCTGTCCCCGCTGTTGGCATCCAGCGAATTGCCGAGGTTCCAGCCGGCGCCCATCTTCCGGACCGCATCGGCCGCGCTCTCCCCGATGGTCGTTTCGGGCTTCTCGCGCCCGGCCTGCGTGACCGTCACCGTCCGGGCCAGGGATCCGGCCTGCACCGTCACCGTTTCGGTACGGCTCTCATACGCGTAATTGGCCTGTACAGCGAGGTTGATCTCCATCTGGTAGTCGGCAAAGGTGCCCACGGCCTCGGCACGGATCCAGTCCGGACAGGCCGTCACATACGGGCGGGAAGGCGACGTAACCGTCAGGGTAACCGTCTCCCCGGCCGGACGAACGTCAAAGACGTCACCGCTGAAGGTAATGGCGGCCGGTGCGAGGGGCTGTTTGTCTTCCCCGCAGGCGGCAGCCATCACGAGGATGGCCAGAAGGAGCACGGATCTTTTCATCACTACTTTTGGTCGTGAAGACTTTGGATGGACTGTTTGATGACTTCCACGGTCGTATCGTCGTTGTACACGCCGTTCAGGCCCTGGGCCTCCTGGGCGGGATCGCCGGAATAATCGTCTCCGCACTCCCACTGGACGTGGGTCGGCCGGGCAAAGCCACTCCAGCCCCAGAAATTAGCGCCGGCGATCTCTTTGCCCACCTTGGCGAAGAGGTGGCGGTAGTAGGTGTCACGGCCCTGGGTCGTGGCGGTCCGCTCCGGCGAGAATCCGTCCCGGGGAAAACCGAACTCCTCCACGACGACAGGCTGTCCATATTTCTTTGCCAGCGCCAGGTGGCAGGCGATATATTCGTCGGTTTTTTCGCAGGCGCCGGGAAGGTCCTCTACCAGCCGGTCCGCATGGGCCCAGCTCCAGTTGTAGGGCCAGATATGGATGGTCATGTAATCCACGTCGGGAATGGCCGTTACCCGCTCCAGCAGGTTCATGTCATTCTCGCAGCCCCAAAGCCCTTCACTGCCCACGGACACCAGATGGTTCGGGTCGATCGCCTTGATCCGCCGCGCCGCTTCGGTCAGCCAGCCGATGAAACCGTCCTGCACGGCCGGTTCGGAGGAGAAACAGCGCGGTTCATTGCCGATCTGCCAGGCAAAGATGGCCGGATCCTCCCGGTAGGGCTTTCCGGTCCGGCTGTTGGTGCGGCCGACGATGGTTTCCAGGTGACGGAAGAACAATTCCTGCGCTTTCTGGTTGACAGAAAACTGCGCCATCTGCGCCATGAACGGGGCATAACCGTCCACGAGCGGAATCAGCGCCTTGCCGGCGCCAGCCCACTCCAGGTACTGTCCGTAGCCGCCGGACCACTCCCAGGAATTGTTCAGGTACAGCACGGCCTGCATGTCCCGCTTCCCGAGTTCTTCAAGAAAACGGTCCAAACCTGTCAAAATAGTATCATTATACACTCCGGGCTCTTTCTGCAAGGTGGGCTCGATGCGGGAGAATACGCCGTCGGGTCCATCCCCGCCTACCAAAACACGGAGATTGTCGATACCCAGGGCCTTCAGGGTGTCCAGCTCGCGCACGAGGCGGTCATAGTTGCCGCCCGAACCCTCGGAAGCCAAGATCGGTCCATACCAGAAATTCGTTCCAATGTACGAATATGGACGTGAGTTACGAATGAATTGCCCGTTTTCGACCCGGACGAAAGAGGGAGATTCTGACTGGGTTCCGCAGGCGGAAGCGAACAGGGTCATCGCGGCGAGTATGGCTACGTTCAGTGTGGTTCTCATCAGGTTGGTGCGCATCAATTGTGATTACACAAAGTTACATTTTGCAACCCGCTCTGACAAATACGATTCAGCGAAATTCCGATACTATTTTACACACTTTCCATCCCTGTTTTTTTTCGCTATCTTTGCAAGGTGGAAAACCAGGATGAGAAATTCATGCGGGAGGCGCTGCGGGAAGCGCAGGCCGCCCTGGCAGCCGGGGAGATCCCCATCGGCGCCGTCATCGTATCGCGGGGCCGGGTAATCGGCCGCGGGCACAATATGACCGAACGGCTGATCGACACGACCGCCCATGCGGAGATGGTGGCCATCACGGCCGCGACCGAGGCCATCGGCGGCAAGTATCTGACGGACTGCACCTTGTATGTCACGGTGGAGCCCTGCCCCATGTGCGCCGGCGCCTTGAATTGGGCCCAGGTGGGCCGCATCGTGTACGGCGCCATCGACCCGCGCCGGGGCTATACCCTCTTCTCCCCTTCCCTCCTCCACCCGCGCACACAAGTTACCGCCGGCGTCCTGGGCGACGAGTGCACCGCCCTGATGCAGGATTTCTTCCGTTCCAAACGCTGATTTGAAAGGATTTTGCTATCTTTGCAACCGATGGCCAGAAAACGCAAGATCCCGGGCGTGGACCCCGCCTATCTCGAGAAACAGAAAGCGTCGCTCCTCCGCAAGAACCGCTATGTCCTCTATTTCAACGACAAGGAAATGGAGGCCGTGGACGAATACTGCAACCGCTTCAAGGTCCATGCGAAAGCGGCCTTGTTCCGCGAAGCCATCATGACCAAGATCCTCTCCGAACTGGACGAGAACCATCCTACCCTGTTCTAGTATGCCCGAAGACATCCAAATCCTGCGCGACGTCACGGTCGACGGCGTCCGCCACATCACGGCCGTTCCCTCGGCCCTCGTCTGTTCCCGCCAGATCGACTTCGACCTCGTGGACGGGACCATCCGGAACCTCCGCTACACCGCCGGCTGCCACGGCAACCTCCAGGCGCTCGGCGCCCTGCTGGAAGGCCAGCCCGTGGAATTCGCCCTGGACCGTCTCACCGGCATCAACTGCAAGGAACGCGGCACCTCCTGCTCCGACCAGCTCACGCGCGTATTGCGGGCGGTGCTCTAGCCGCTTGTCACTTTTGGAAAATTATACTATCTTTGCACCCCGGAATTGAGATGTGGTGTAATGGTAGCACTAGGGATTTTGGTTCCCTCAGTTAGAGTTCGAATCTCTACATCTCAACAGAAAAGGTTGGCGGATCGCCAACCTTTTCTGTTGAGATGGCGGCACTTTGTGCCGCTTTCTCTGTTTTACCCCCGCCGCTTTGCGGCTGCCCCGAGGGGCAACTGGGGGAAGACCCCCAGACCCCCTCCGTCGCTTCGCTCCAAGATTATCGTCCGAGGATTAGAGCATCAGGCCGGCGCGGACGCGATCGGCCGTTTCTTTTCCCTTCAGGAGTTCCACGAGGGCCAGGCCGAAATTCACGGCGTGGCCGGCGCCGCGGCCGGTGACGAGCTTGCCGTCCACGACGGCGCTTTCGGGCGTATAGACGGCGCCCTTCGCGATCATCGGGTCCTGGAAGCCGTCGAAGCAGGTGAAACGCTTGC
>JAEEGH010024742.1_pt1 | contig 12090 bp, 9 predicted proteins | sample 9134181 | NCBI WGS metagenome assembly JAEEGH01 (sample SAMN16246544, study PRJNA631951) | gut metagenome | biome: gut microbiome; feature: rumen; material: DP-attached | host: Bos | place: Iran: Karaj | collected 2018-10
ATCTGTGTAATTTCGGGACGCTAAACGTCCTTTACCAGAATGCGGCATTTGCACTTATAATTGCTCTTTTGACGATCATGGCTGTCGATGCGGTAATGAAAAAATGGCATTCTGTACCTTTGTCTATGCTCATCACGCTTTTAGGAATGGCTGTGTCGGAACTGATAAGAGCGGATTATGGCTGCATTATGGTAATGACAGCTGTATTCTTTTACTTCTTAAAGGAAAAACGAGAGCAGAAAGCAGCGTTTATTGCGGGCGGAGTTGCGGTATACATCACAGGACTTGTGATCAACGACCTGTGCGATCTCTTTTTTGTCATGCTTTGGGACAAGACACTTTCTGAAGATTTAACGCTTTTCCCCCATACTATGACCTGGTATCCTTTTATCATTATCTTTGTTGTCGCAGGTCTTGTGATACTTTTGTTCTATAACGGCAAAAAGGGCTATCAGCCTGCAAAGATCGGATATTATCTGGTTTACCCGGTTCATATGCTGTTAATGCCTTTGGCAATCTTCTTATTTGTTACTTTGATCGAGGCGATAAAACTTTTGACTTAATGAGATCTTGAAAAAGAGATTTTAGATTTTAGAAAGATAAACTTTTTATTGACTTTTCGGTATTTTTGTATACAATATAAGAATGTCGTAGGTAATACTAAATGAATCATGAATGGCGTTTCGCAAAGGTGCGGGAAAGTGTTGTTTCTGTACCTTGTTTTGCTTTTTGGAGGATTTTACTTTATCGCGACAACGCGTTAAAAAGGAGGAATGAACTTTATGAAAAGAATGAAGAAAGTGCTTGCACTCGTTCTTGCCATGGCTCTTACAGCAACATGCTTCGCAGCATGCGGCGATGAGAAGAAGCCTGCTACAAGCACAAACACCCCTGCTCCTACACAGGGAACGGAAGCAACAAAGGCTCCGGATGCAACAAAGGCACCCGAACCCACACAGGCTCCCGATGCAACAGCTACACCCACACCCGAACCCACACCTACAGAGGCACCTTCCGTAGTAGAGTTTGAGGGGGACTTTATTTTCCGTGATTCCGTAGTTACTCTTGCTACAAACTGGAATCCTCACACCTATCAGACATCGGATGACGGTTATCCTCTTAACGATGTAGACACCACTTCCGGTCTCTACAGCCTCGTATTCAATGATGCAAATCATCCCATCGAGGGCAAGGAGCCTTTCACAGGTTACGTTATCGTTCCTGAGATGGCTGCAGGTGAGCCTATAGATGTTACTGCAAAGGTTAAGGCTGAGCATCCTGAATTTGGTATTCCCGAATCCGCAACAGAGGGTTATGCATGGGCTGTTCCGCTTCGTACAGACCTCTGCTTCGATGACGGCACAAAGATCACTCCCGAGACTTTTGTAGAGTCCTTCAAGAGACTTCAGGATCCCAAGCTTTTAAACTATCGTGCAGCTGATTACTATGAGGGCACTTACGCTATCGCAAATGCGAAAAAGTATTACTATCAGGGAACAGTTGGCTATGACAAGATCGAAATGACAGCTTCCGAATGGGTAGCAGCTGGAAACAGCATTGACGATCTTTTCATCGATGCTTACGATTTCTGGAATTCAGACGCAAGCTACACCGACGCTCAGGGAAATGCTCTTCCTCAGTACGTAAGAGTAACCGACGAGACCGTTTACGGTGAGAACGTCAACGATGCTTTCTCCGGAAAGTCACTTTGGGATGAATATCTCGGAGTAGGCGCTCCTTATGAGAGCTATGGCGCTTCCGAGCTTGCTGTTGAGCATGCTTATGAGGCTGATTTCAGCTTTGACAAGGTTGGTCTTTTCAAGTCTGGTGACAATGAAATCACCTATGTATTCAACAATTCACTTCATGGTTTCTATCTCAAGACATATGCACTTTCCACTAGCTGGCTCATCGAGCCCACACTTTATGATAAGTGCTTAACAGAGACAACCACCGCTTCAGGTACAGTATGGAGCAGCACTTACAACACAAGTGTTGAGACATCACGCTCTTATGGTCCTTACAAGATGGACGGCTATCAGCTTGATAAGTCCATGCACTTTGTAAAGAACGACAAGTGGTTCGGCTGGACAGACGGTAACCATGTTTATGTTGATCCCGAAGACGGCGAGACATATCCTATGTATCAGACAACTGAGATCGATACTCAGGTTGTTGCAGAGGCAGCTACTAGAAAGAACATGTTCTTCGCAGGACAGCTCATGGGCTACGGTCTTCAGGCTGAGGATTTCGACCAGTACAGAAACTCCGAGTACGCTCATTCTACACCTGCCGAGACCATTTACTTTGCAATCCTTAACGGTTATGAGAAGGTCATCAACGAGAGAGAAGCAGCAGCCGATTTTGATCAGGCTACCATGGATCTTCAGTCTATGACACTCAACACATTCCGTCGCGCCGTTGCCGTTACATTCGACAGAGATCTGTTCTGCGCAACAGTTTCTCCCGCTCGTGTACCCGGTTATGGTATCATCGGAAACACCTACATCTACGATCCTGAGACCTGCGCATACTATCGTGATACTCCGCAGGCTATGCAGGCACTTTGCGATTTCTATTCCGTAGATACCACAAAGTACGCTACACTTAAGGATGCCGTAAACTCCATCACAGGTTATGATCCCGTAAAGGCTAAGGAACTCTATCAGGAAGCATACAAAGAAGCCCTCGAGAAGAAGTTCATCACAGATGCTGACAATGATGGAAAGTCAGATCAGGTTGTAACAATTACATATTCAATCTCGTCTTCATCTGATTTCCAGACAAAGATGATCAACTACCTCAACGAGAAGATCGCTGAGACCACAGTTGGCACAGGCTTTGAAGGAAAGATCAAGATCGTTGAGTCTGCTCCTTGCGGAAACGACTGGTCAAACAACATCAGAAACGGTATCTATGATATGGTTCTCGGTGGATGGTCAGGTTCCGCTATGGATCCTTTCGGACTTTCCGACCTTTACACCAACCCTTCAAGAGCATATGACGGTCAGTGGTTCGATGCTACAAAGGTTAACATGACTCTTGCTATCAACGGCAAGGATCTCACAATGAGCCTTAAGAAGTGGTCCGATGCACTTAACGGTGAGATGGTTACCGTTGACGGCGTTGATTACAACTTTGGTTACGAGATCGCTGATGTTGAGACAAGACTTAACATCCTTTCAAAGCTTGAGACCATCATCCTCGGAACATATGACTACATCCCTATGATGAACAATGGTTCTATGGCTCTTCTTTCACAGCAGGTATACTATGTTGTTGAAGAGTACAACCCTGTTCTTTCACGCGGCGGTATCCGTTACATGAAGTATAACTATGACGAGACCGAGTGGAAAGATTATGTAGCATCACAGGGCGGTCAGCTCCAGTATTGATCTCATCTGTCTGTATGACAGTATAGTTACATGAAAGACCGGAAAACCTGCGGCATTTGCCGCAGGTTTTATCCGCGTCTAAAGGATATTCAAGATGCAAAACGGCTTCAAAAATGCTTGCGTCCAGCGCATATTAAGTCGGTGAGCACTTTTGAAACCGCTTTGTAAAAGTGATTTTAGACAAACGGAGAGAACCATTTATGATCAAGTACATTATTAAAAGACTGCTTTATTTGATGCTGGTATTCTTCATTATCACTCTTATGTGTTTTGTCCTCATCAGGATGCTTCCTCTTCCGGTGCTTCCTCCTGAGGATACGCATACAAAGATCGTGGAGATGAGACGTGAGGCCATGGGATACAATGAACCCATGCTCGTTCAGTTCGGCCTTTTCTTAAAAAATATTTTTACCAAATTTGACTGGGGACTGTCCGAAAAACGTTATTTCGGTCAGGAGGTTTGGGCAATCTTTAAGCAGAAGCTTCCGGCCACAATGATCGTAAATCTTTACTCGATCATCTTCAGCATCCCCTTGGGCATAGCTCTCGGCATTTTTGCCGCACTTAAGAAAAACACATGGATCGACTATATTATATCCACACTTACAATGGTGGTCATTTCCGTGCCAAGTTTTGTTTATGCCTTGTTGATACAGTATTTCCTGGCTTACAAGCTGAAATGGTTCCCGTTCCTTATGAAATCCGGAACGGACTGGTTCAGTCCGGCAATGACATGGAGTATGATACCGCCTGTTCTTGCGCTTTCCTTTGGTGTAATTGCAAGTTTTACAAGAACGACCAGAGCCGAGCTTACGGAGGTACTTACCAGTGAGTTCATGCTTCTTGCACGTACCAAGGGACTTACAAAGGCTCAGGCAACAGTAAGACATGCTCTCAAGAACTGCGGTGTTGTCATCATCCCATCGATCCTTGGCGAATTCATTGGAATCATTGGTGGTTCACTCATTATAGAAAAGATATTTGCCATTCCTGGTGTTGGTAACCTTACACTTGATGCCATCAACGCTCCGGACTACAATATCTTTATGCTTTCAACGTGTTTCTACACTGCAATAGGACTGTTGGCGGGCCTTGTTAACGATATCAGCTACGGATTTATCGATCCCAGGATCCGTATGGGCTCAAGAAAGTGATGAGGGAGGATGGATCAAATGGATAATATCACAAGCAATTTTGAACACATTCCTGCCGAAAAATTCAAGTTTGTCCAGGATGAAAACATTCACGACATTGAGCTGCAGACAAAGGCACGCAGTTTCTTTGCCGATGCGATGATTAGGTTTTCAAAGAACAAATCATCGGTTATCGCAACATGGATATTGGGACTGATGCTGCTTTTTGTAATAATCTCCCCCATAATCTCGCCTTATTCGATAAAGGATACAGATAAGCTCTATGTAAATTTCCCTCCTTTTGTTGAATGGGCCGCGGAGCGCGGAATAAAGAGCCTTAGCGGTGCTAAAACGTTTGACTCTCAGAACGAGACCGCTATGAACTTCTGGAAGGGAATTGCGATCGAGACAGGTATGGATCCCGTTATTGAAACTCTGGCTTCCTATGAGACAGAAGTTAAATACCGCGGAAAGATGGTAAAGCGTTATACCTACGATATCAAGGTAAATGCTTATTATACTGTTGGTGTTGTTTACCGAGTTTTCTCCTACGAGGAATTCCAAAAGATACAGGACTGGCAGGACGAGACTGGCATTCAGGTGATCTACCCTTGGGTTGATGCTGACGATATCTCAGGTATCACCGACAACTCAAATATCTGGTATAAGGTTGACGCACAGGGCGCTGCAAAGCTTGACAAGGAGGGCAACTTCCAGGAAGCGTATTCCAGAAGAGTGGAAAATGCAGGTGCACCCTACAATTCGATAAGGATACCCGGAGACGACGGAAGTTATGCTTACTCGACGGCAAAGTCCGGAGCCGTTCAGGTACGTATGTGTTATTATAACTACTACACATATCTGTTCGGACATAAGCCTTCCTACATCTTCGGAACCAACAGCATGGGCATGGACCTTTTCGGCGCTATCGGTATCGGTGCAAGATTCTCACTCATTTTTGCGGTTGTTGTTTCCTTGATCAATCTTTCAATCGGTGCTGTTTACGGTTCTATACAGGGTTATTACGGCGGAGCTGTGGATATGCTCCTTGACCGTATCTGCGATGTGCTTTCCGGTGTGCCTTTCATAGTGACTACCACTTTGTTCCAATATCATCTGGCACGAAAGGTCGGAGTAGTACCAAGTTTCCTGTTTGCTTATGTGCTTACCGGATGGATCGGCATGGCGGGACTTACACGTAAGCAGTTCTACCGCTTTAAGAGCCAGGAATTTGTCATGGCTGCGAGAACGCTTGGCGCAAGCGATGCGAGACTTATGTTCAAGCATATCTTCCCGAACGGCATTGGAACCATTATCACAAGCTGTGCTCTTGTTATCCCCGGAGTTATCAGAGGCGAGACCACTTTGACATATCTCGGCATCGTTGACCTTTCTTCTTTTGCCGGAACTTCTATAGGTACCCTTCTTTCACAGGGTAATGCCGCAGTGACCACTGCACCTCATGCAATGCTCTGGCCGAGTGTTTTCATCGGACTTTTGATGATCTGCTTCAACCTTTTCGGTAACGGCTTGAGAGATGCATTTAACCCGTCTACGAGAGGAGTGGAGGACTAAGGAATATGGAAAAGAAATTACAAGTCAGAAACTTAAGGATCTCCTTCAAGACCAGTAACGGTAAAGTGCAGGCTGTAAGAGACATAAATTTTGACCTCGATCAGGGAGAGACACTTGCGATAGTGGGCGAGTCCGGTTCAGGAAAATCTGTTACAAGTAAGGCCATCCTCGGAATACTTGCAGGGAACTCCATCGTTGAATCCGGTGAGATAATCTATGACGGCAAGGACCTTTTAAAGATCTCCGAAGAGGATTTCCACAAGATCCGCGGTGACAAGATCGCCATGATCTTCCAGGATCCCATGTCGAGCCTTAATCCCATCATAAAGATCGGACGTCAGCTCACCGAAGCCATGTTACTTAAGGGAAAGGCACGCCAGAAAGAGTGCCGCAACACATTTAATACATACCTCAAGAACCTTAACGATACGATGATCGAGGCGCTTGCGAAGAACGATTCCGCAAAGGCTTCCGAACTCACCAGGAAATGCAGGAATTTTGACAAGTTTGAGTTCAAGCACATCGAACTTGAAAAGGAGTACAAGGTAGCTCAGGAAGCAGCATGCGAAGCTGTTACCGACCTTGATGAACTCATTTTTGAGCTTGAAAAGAAACAGCCTGCAAAGGATGCGGCATACTGGGTAAAGGATGTAGAAGAAAGAGCAAAAGAATCCTTAAATGAGTACGTGGTAAAGGAAGATGCCGATGAGCTTCTTTCTCTTTCACGCGGTCTTCAGAGTGCATTCAATTCCGCAAAGAAGAAGGGCAAATACAGCGAGCTTGTCACACGCATGACAGCCATTCGCGACATTCTCAAGAATGCGGCAGACAAAAAAGCACCGAACTTTTTCAGGATGGGCTATTACCTCACCTTCTCAGGAAAAGAACTTCCTCAGATGGATGTCGATCAGCTTGACGAATATCTGTTAAAGTATCTGAACGACAACTATATGCTGGAGTTCATCGGTGATGCCGAAGCTGCTCTTAAGTTCTCTGCAGACCGTTCTTACGGCGAGATGGAAAAGAGCATCGCTGCCCTTGAAAGCGGTAAAACAGTATTTCAGAAGGATAAGCTTGTTAAGGGGGAGTGCAAAGCTGAGGCTGCGCGTCTTGACAAGCAGGTAAGGGCAACGATAGATAAGCTCGCGATCACGAAGGATTCATTAAGCTTCACTTTCGGACCTTCGATCTACCAGCAGATAGAGAACTATTTCAATGCCATCAAGACAAACAAAAAGGCTCTCAGAGTTTACAACAGAGATAAGAGAAAGTATGACCGCATTGTAGCATCCGGAAAGAAGCCTTCCTGGGAAGTTGCGGATGCTGCAGTCACAGACCTTGAGCTTATCAAGGGCAATATTGACGCGATCATAAGCCGCCTTATCTCACACTATAAAGATATCCTTTCCGCAAGGAACAGCCGTGATTATGAGAAGGAAACGGTTGCGGTCATCGACTTCCTTAAGGAAAATGCGTCCGGTGTTATTGAGAAGGTTACAAAGAGAGTTGCAAGAGAGAGAGCGATCAAGCTGATGAACGAGGTTGGTATTGCAGAGCCTCACAAGCGCTATGATCAGTATCCTTTTGAATTTTCAGGCGGTATGAGACAGCGTATCGTTATCGCCATTGCGCTTGCGGCAAACCCGGATATCCTTATCTGCGACGAGCCTACCACAGCGCTTGACGTTACCATCCAGTCTCAGATACTTGAGCTTATAAACAAGCTTAAAGAAGAGCGTAAGCTCACTGTTATCTTCATTACACATGACCTGGGCGTTGTTGCAAACATGGCAGACCGTGTTGCCGTTATGTATGCCGGAAAGATCGTTGAGTACGGTACAAGTGAGGAAGTATTCTACGAAGCTGCTCATCCTTATACCTGGGCACTGCTTTCCTCTATGCCGGATCTTGATACGAATGAGAGGCTTGAGTCTATCCCAGGAACACCTCCGAACATGATCTATCCTCCTAAGGGCGATGCATTTGCGCCTCGTAACAAATACGCTATGCAGATCGATTTCGAGAAGCAGCCGCCCATGTTCAAGATCACGGATACACACTATGCCGCAACATGGCTCCTGCATCCCGATGCGCCGAAGGTTGAGATGCCCGACGTGATCAGGGAGAGGATCCGCAGAATGAAAGAAAAGAGAGGGCAGAGCAATGGCTGAAAATCAGGAAGTATTACTTAAGGTCGAACACCTCTGCCAGTATTTTAAAGTAGGGCCCGGCTTTGAGACAAAAGCAGTCGACGATGTAAGCTTTGATATCAAAAAAGGTGAGGTTTTCGGCCTTGTAGGAGAATCCGGTTGTGGAAAGACCACTACCGGACGTTCCATCATCAAGCTTTATGATATCACTTCGGGAAGTGTGTATTTCAAGGGACAGCGTATCGCTGCTGGAACACGTTCCTACAAGAAAGCGATAGCAAAGGCAAAGCAGGAATTAAAAGCTGCTACAGATCCCGCGGAACAGCAGAGACTTGAAAAGTTCATCGCTGAACAGAAGGAAGAGATAAAGAACGCAAAGCGTGACCACAAGCAGGCAGATCCGAAGCTTGTCACAAAGATCCAGATGATATTCCAGGATCCCATAGCTTCACTTGATCCCCGTATGACGGTAAAGGATATCATTGCCGAAGGTCTGGTCATTCAGGGCGAAAAAAACAAAAAGGTGATCGAGAAGAAAGTATACGATATGCTTGAGATGGTAGGCCTTGTAAAAGAGCATGCCACAAGATATCCTCATGAGTTCTCGGGCGGACAGCGTCAGCGTATCGGTGTTGCACGTTCCGTAATCATGAACCCGGATCTTATCATCGCGGATGAGCCTGTTTCGGCACTTGACGTTTCCGTACAGGCACAGGTAATAAACCTTTTGAACGATCTGCGAGAGAAGTTTGGTCTCACCATTCTTTTCATCGCGCATGACCTTTCTGTAGTAAAGTATTTCTCGGATCGTATCGGAGTAATGTATTTCGGAAAGATGGTTGAACTTGCGGATTCCGATGAGCTTTTTGCTCATCCTCTGCATCCTTACACAAAGTCGCTGCTTTCAGCGATCCCTCTTCCGGATCCCATCTACGAGAAGGCAAGAAAGCGTATCGTGTACAATCCGCTTGCGGAGCACGATTATTCTGTTGACAAGCCTTCGCTCCGCGAGGTTTCGCCGGGACATTTTGTTCAGTGCAACAATGCGGAGTTCGAGCGCATTCAGAAGGAATTAAAAGGTTGAAGATAAAAAATTTCAAACCGGCAGAATTCATAATAGCTTTGATCGCCGGCACCGTTATCGCGGTGCCGGTTTTTCTGCTGGGTTTGCACAGGGAATACCCGATGCTTCGTGCACTTGGTGATGCTTTTTTTGTTCCTGCGGTCGCTCTTTTGGGAGTCGCGGGTATAACTTTCGCTGCCAATGACGGCTCATTTGATTCTTTCGGTTACAGCCTGAGATATGTCTTTTTCAATCATTATCCTTCTGCGGGAGAGGCAGAGAGTTTTGCCGATTACAGGGAAAAAAAGCAGTCAAAACGTAAAAGCCCGATCAACATTCTGCTTGCAGGCTTGATCTTTCTGATCATTGCGGTGGTACTTGTGATCGTTTATTATAGCGCATCTAAAGGCTGAGGCTTTTTTTAGGACTATGAGATCTGATGCTTTTGAAACAGAAGAGTGCAACTATTCCGCAGTACAGCTTGAGACCGCTGACCTGATCTTAAAAAAGGCCGTTTTTGAGGACTGGGAGCCCTTGTACAGAAATATCACGGGCAGAGCTGAGTCTGCAAAGTATATGCTCTGGAAGCCGGACGAAAACGAAGAGTCTGCAAAAGCGCGGATGCTTCGCACTATTGGATTTGAGAAAAAAGAGAAGTACGCTTTTCTGGTCTATCTGAAGTCCTCAATGGAACCTATCGGATTTGCGGCTATGTGTGAAGCAGAGCCCGGGATCTATGAAGAAATGGGCATTGCTGTCGGCCCGGAATATGTGAAACATGGCTACGGAAGGCAGATAGTGAACGCTTTTTGCAAAGAGGCTTTTGTGCAGGGGGCCACAGAATTTCGCGCAAGTTACCGCGTAAAAAACCATCCTTGCGAAAAAATGCTGGAGTCATGCGGCTTTTCTTTTGACTACGATTCTGAAGAAAAGACCGATCCACATACAGGCGAGACCTACATCGTGAGAAACGTGAAAAAAATGCTGTAAAATGAACAGGGCACGGGAGATACGAAGGCCTTTTGTCGGCCGGAGAGGAGATCGGAAATATGTGCGATGTAGCGGAAAGACTGGAGAGAAAAGGTATAGAGATCGGCGCAAACAATGCCATCTTTAAGCTTGTGTCCAAGGGACGCCTTACACCTGAAGAGGGCGCCGAGGAATTGAACATGGAAATTACCGAGTTCATGAATTCCTTGGAAGAATGGAAACTGACCGCAAAAGCGCACTGATGCGCGGAGCGGAAGCACGCATATAGGATAAAAAAACAGAGCTGCATTCGATGGGATACGGATGTGGCTCTTTTTTTGTGTTTAACGGCATGATTATTTTTCATGAATTATTCACAGTAAAAGGTTTGCATGCGGGTGTAAAATGGGTTATACTAATCGTAATTTGTAAAAAAACAATAAACTCGGAGGAAATGATAATGGCAATTCAATCCATTGACGCTGAAGACGATCAGTTTGCATATCGCTATGATACGCAGATGCTTATTGAAAAGAGGGATGAGGACCTCGACGAGGATGCGATCGCGGACTATATCACGGAGCATTTTGAGGGAAACAGCCTCATCGCCGCGGGAGATGAGGATCTTGTAAAGATACATTTCCATACAAATGAGCCTTGGAAAGTGCTTGAATACTGCAGCTCCGTGGGAGAGATCTTTGACATCGTGATCGAGGATATGATCAGACAGTCCGACGGAAAACAGGGCTGAAATATCCGGTTGACTTAATGACAAATATACTGACGGAGGCTGTTTGGAATGTCTCTTACTGATGTGAAAAATCTGTTTGGCTTTATTGCGGGTCTCGGTCTTTTTCTTTACGGAATGAAGATCCTGAGTGCAGGCTTGCAAAAAGCCGCAGGTGAAAAAATGAAGTCGCTCCTCGGCGCTGTTACGTCAAAGCGCGGGATGGCGATACTTGTTGGTGCACTGATAACTGCGATCATCCAGAGTTCCGGCGCGACCACGGTCATGATAGTCGGATTTGTAAACGCTGGCCTTATGAGCCTTTTGCAGTCCGTCGGCGTTACCATGGGCGCAAATATCGGTACCACGGCGACCGCGTGGCTGGTCTCGCTTGATTCCCTCGGGGAGACCGCGACCTATATAAAGCCGTCCTTCTATGCGCCTGTTATGATAGGCGTGGGCGCGGCTTTTGTGATGTTCTGCAAAAAGCATAAGCAGCAGAACCTCGGAGAGATAATACTTTCTCTCGGACTACTGTTCTTTGGCCTTTCGACCATGTCGGGTTCGGTGGAAACATATATGTCGAGCGAAGCGGTGCACAAGGCTTTCCTTGCGCTCGGAGAAAACCCCATCATGGGCCTGCTCATAGGTTTTTTTGTAACCACTCTCATGCAGAGCTCGTCGGCATCGGTCGGTGTTCTGCAGACTCTTGCGGTATATGGCGTGGTTGACGCCGGAACGGCAGTCTTTGTCTGCCTCGGCGCAAACATAGGTTCCACGACGACAGCGCTCCTTTCCGCATCGGGCGCATCGCGCGACGCCAGACGTTCCGCAGTGATAAACCTGCTGCTCAACGTTTTCGGAACGGTGATCTTTGGTATCATCATATTTATCTTCTTTAAGACAAGACCCGGAGTACAGGAATATATCATGAGCTCCGTTGCTATCGCCATTTTCCAGACGGTCTACAAGACAGTGAATGCCATTGTATTCTATCCGTTTGCGGGTAAGCTTGTCGCACTGTCCGGCATGATAGTGAGAGAAGACAAGCCCGTGCCCGAGCAGACCGGCGCCGACG
>JAEEGH010024743.1_pt1 | contig 12089 bp, 8 predicted proteins | sample 9134181 | NCBI WGS metagenome assembly JAEEGH01 (sample SAMN16246544, study PRJNA631951) | gut metagenome | biome: gut microbiome; feature: rumen; material: DP-attached | host: Bos | place: Iran: Karaj | collected 2018-10
AACCAGAAAAAGAAATCTCACGAGTATGCAATTAAGATTACCAACAAGTCTTCAGAAAGCATCAAAGTGCTCTTAAAAGACACTATTCCCGTTTCGACGGATAAAACCATTACTGTTGACGCAACAGAGCTTAGCGGCGGCGTAATCAACGAAGAAAACGGCGTAATTGACTGGGAAATCACTGTTGCGGATCATGCAAGCGAAGAAATCAAGCTCGCTTACACGATTACCTGGCCTAAGGACAAGCAGATCAGCAGATCCACGGATTATGTTTCTGTATCAGGCTCAGGGAAGAAATGCCCTTCATGCGGCGCTTCGGTATCCGGCAAATTCTGTCCGGTATGCGGCGCACCCGCTAAATAGACTGTAAAAGTGTCAATTATTATTTATAATTCCCTTGATGCTAAAATACCGATGTTTGATTAAATCAAATGCCCAAAATATAACTTGACAATCCGTAAAGGCGATATTATGATATCGTTTGAATAAAGAATCTTCGGGGTCGGGTGTAATTCCCTACCGGCGGTAACAGTCCGCGAACCGCTTCGGCGGCCGATTCGGTGCAATTCCGAGACCGACAGTAAAGTCTGGATGATAGAAGATGCAATTAAGATTGTTATTGCAGGCTCCGTTATTTTTGCGGAGCCTTTTTTATGCTTACAATCGCATTCAGCAGATTGCATTTACAGAATGCGAGGCGCTTGCAATTCTTTTAGCATAGAAGATTCCTTTATTACTAAATATTTCACTTGAAAGGAATTCAATCATGAAACTTACCGTCAAAAAAATCACCACACTTGCAATGCTTGCAGCCATGGCATACATCGTAATGGCATTCATCAGAATACCGATTATGCCTGCAGCACCCTTCCTTGAGTACGATCCGAAGGACATCTTTTTTGTAATAGCCGGATTTTTATTCGGACCGCTTGAAAGTTTTGTTATTATCGTTCTTGTTTGTCTCATCGAAATGGTGACCGTCAGCACATCAGGCCCCATCGGACTTTTGATGAACGTAATCGCCAGTGTCTGCTTCGTAATCCCCGCAGCACTCATCTACAAGAAAAAGAAAACACTTCCTTTCGCAGTCATCGGCCTTGCAGCAGGCGTGCTTTGCATGACAGGCTCAATGGTTCTCTGGAACTGGCTTATTTCTCCGCTTTACATGGGCGTACCCCAGGAGGTTATCGTACCGATGCTTCCCACAGTATTCGCACCTTTTAACCTCATAAAAGCAGGCATCAACATGGGCCTCACCCTTATGATTTACAAGCCCATTTCCACCATCCTTCGCAAGTCCGGAATCCTCGAAGAGAAGTCCGCTTCGAAGAAGGTTGCAACAAAAGCTTCCACAGAGACAGCAACTACTGAAAACGCTGAAGCTAAGACTGAATCCGAAGCAGCCGAAAAAGCGGAACCCACTAAAGAAATTTCATCAAAAAAGAAATTCTCCCCCTGGGCAATTGTTATCGGCGCAATAATTCTTGTTGTATGTATCGTTGCAGTTGTTTTAATTAAGCTTAATGCATAATACTAAACGCATAACTATAATGCTAAATGCACAACAGTCCATACTAAACAAATAAAAAAGCACCGCGAGTGGTCTTCACCGCGGTGCTTTTAAAATATCAAAACTTATTTCAACTTAAACAGTGTACCGATTACGCCACGGCCTAACGATGCGCCGACATTTCCGCCGAGGGTCTTGCCGAACTTGCCGCCTACGGCGCCGCCGAGTGCCTTGCCTGCTTCACGGCCGACTGTACCGGTTACGGAGCTTGCTACTGACTTGCTTGCGCTCTTGATGGCTTTATTTCTGTCATCAATCTTCTTCTGAGCGGCCTTCTGTTCTGCGAGAGCAGCTTTTTCTGCAGCTTTCTGTTCTGCGAGAGCCTGCTTCTCAAGTGCCTTCTGCTCAGCGATAGCGGCCTTCTCTGCGGCTTTCTGCTCTGCGATGGCAGCCTTTTCTGCAGCCTTTTTGGCTTCTGCTTCTTCTTTTAGACGCTGTTTTTCAGCTTCGGCTTCCTCTAAAGCCTTTACCCTTGCTTCTTCATCGGTGATGGCCTTTCTCTGAAGGAATTCGTAAGCCGAATCTCTGTCGACTGTCTCGATGTATCTGACATAGAGCATATTTGACTTAATCTGCGAATCTCTCACATTGTCATCGATGGCACCCATCTGGCTCGAAGGAGGCAGGATGTTGCATTTCTTGACGATGGTGGGCACTGCCTGCTCGTCGAGTACGGATACGAGCGCTTCGCCGATTCCGAGAGAGGTGAGTGTTGTGAATGTATCAAACTCGGGATTCTCCCTAAAAGACATACAAGCCGCCTTTGCATCCTTAAGCTCTGTAGGTGTGTAAGCACGAAGAGCATGCTGAATCTTTGTACCGAGCTGGCTTAATACGCCGTTAGGAATATCCTTGGGATTCTGTGTGATAAAGAAGATGCCGACACCCTTTGAACGGATGAGTTTTACAATCTGCTCAATCTTGTCAAGGAGTACCTTTGATGCGGAATCAAAGAGCATATGTGCTTCGTCGAAGAAGAATACGATTCTCGGCTTGTCAAGATCGCCTGCTTCGGGAAGTGTTTCATAAAGTTCCGACAGCATCCAGAGAAGGAATGTCGAATACATTGTAGGATTGTTGATGAGCTTCTGGCAGTCAAGAACCTGAATATTGCCCTTGCCCGTAAAATCACAGCCGATCCAGTCGCGGATGTTAAGCGCGGGTTCGCCGAAGAACAAATCTCCGCCTTCGCTTTCGAGTGCGATAACGGCACGGATGATGGAGCCTAAGCTCTGCTTTGTGATATTACCGTATGTAAGTGAAAAGTCCGAAGCGTTCTCGCCTACGAATGTAAGCATGGAACGAAGGTCCTTTGTATCGATTAAAAGAAGACCGTTGTCGTCGGCTATTTTAAAGATAACGGTTAAAATGTCACTCTGAACTTCGTTAAGTCCGAGGATTCTTGCTAAAAGAAGCGGACCCATTTCAGAGATTGTGGTACGAAGAGGCAGACCTTTTTCACCGTAAACATCCCAGAAAGTTGTAGGGTATGACTGGAATTTAAAGCCTTCTTCCGCGAGACCGAATCTTTCTATTCTTCCCTTCATATCTTCGGTTTCGATGCCGGGATTACACATTCCTGCGAGGTCGCCCTTAACATCGGCCAAAAATACGGGAACACCGCACTCCGAAAATGACTCGGCCAGAACCTTTAGAGTAACGGTTTTACCTGTACCGGTAGCACCTGCAATCATTCCGTGACGGCAGGCCATTTTGGGAGATACGAATACTTTTTCATCACCTGATTTTGCAATCCAGATTTTATTGTCGTTATACATTTTGTCACCCCTTTATATGTTATTTTTTGGAATACACCGTATAGAAGTAATTATATTATAGTTTGTCCATTTTTTCTATATAAAAAAATAAGGCTTTGTGGTAAAATGTTTGAGAGTAAATGAAAAGAGAGAAAACATGGAAATCTGGAAACACAAAATACAATATTACGAGACAGACAAAATGGGTGTTACCCACCACTCCAACTATATAAGATGGATGGAGGAGGCCAGAGTTGATTTTATGGAAAAGATCGGCTGGAGCTATACGATACTCGAGGAAAACGGCATTATTTCACCCGTTACCAGTATCGAATGCAAATATGTCGCCGGCACGACTTTCGCCGAGACTATTTCCGTAGAAACGTCCATAGAGGAACTTAAAAACGTAAAGGTCAGGATCAATTACGTGATGAAAAACGAAGAGGGCAAGATTGTTTGCAAGGGAGCCAGTGAGCACTGCTTCCTCGATTCGAACGGCACTTTTATTTCCATTGCCAAAAAATTCCCGGGATTTTACGAAGCACTTTCACGTTCCATGGAAAAAGAAGACTGACATTGTTGGACCGTTGCTTTTCGTGACGGTCTTTTTGTAATTGTATGGGAGAGAATATATGCAGTACAGAAATGATAAAAAAGGCAACCCGATATCGCTCATCGGATACGGATGCATGCGATTTACCAAAAAGGGCGGAGCCATCGATTTTGAGAAGGCAGAAAAGGAAGTTTTACGAGGTATCGAGCTCGGTATCAACTACTACGATACTGCCTACGCATACGGCGGTTCGGAAGAGTGTTTAGGCAAAATCCTTGCGAACAACAACTGCCGCGACAAGGTAAACATCGCAACCAAGCTTCCCCAATACCTCGTAAAAAACGCAGGCCAGATAGACAAGTTCTTCAATGAGGAATTAAGGCGTCTTCAGACAGACTACATCGATTATTATCTGATGCATATGTTTACCGATGTCAAAAACTGGGACAACTTAAAAGAACTGGGCATCCTTGACTGGATTGAAAACAAAAAGAAATCCGGCGCCATCAGAAACATAGGTTTCTCATACCACGGCGACACGGATATGTTCATAAAGATACTTGATTCGTATGACTGGGATTTCTGCCAGATACAGTACAACTATGTCGACGAGCATACTCAGGCCGGCAGAAGAGGATTGGAAGCAGCGGCAGCCAAGGGCATTCCCGTGGTAATCATGGAGCCTCTTCGCGGCGGAAAACTGGTAAATCTTTTACCCGATTCGGCCAAAAAGCTCATAAAAAACAACGCTCACGGCTGGTCAAGCGCGGAATGGGGCTTAAGATGGCTCTGGAATCAGCCTGAAGTAACCTGTGTTTTATCGGGCATGAATTCGCTTGAAATGGTCGAGGAAAATGCGCGTATCGCGAGTGATGTAAAGGCGGGAGAACTGACAGAAGACGATTTTAAGGTATACGAGGAAATCAAGCGTATCATCGGCGAAAAGGAAAAGGTAGGCTGTACGGGCTGCGCATATTGTATGCCCTGTCCTCACGGTGTGGATATACCTGCGACCTTCCTTTGTTACAACAAAATGTACTCGGAATCAAAGTCCGAGGGCAGATTCGAATATGCCAGAAATATCGGCATGAGAGAAAAGCCGGGGTTTGCCACACTCTGCATAGGCTGCGGCCTTTGCGAAAAGCACTGCCCTCAGCATATAGCCATCAGGGAAAAGTTAAAAGAAGCGAACAAGGCTTTAAGACCTCTTCCCTACAGAGTTGCGACCTCTTTCTTAAGGAAATTCACGATACATTAGGAAAAGCGTGTCTTTTATGATAAAAACCGGCAGCTTTTTTACGATTAATTTACATAAAACTCCGGACATCCCTTAAACAAGGCGTTTTATGCCTTATATATACAAAATACTTGAAAGAAAGCCCACTTTGTGAGAAAATATAGGGAGTTTTGGAGTTTTTTAGAGGATTAATATGAAGATTACAGACAAGATATTTGGTACACACTCTCAGAGAGAAATTAAAAGAATAAATGACAAGGTAGATGCCATCGAAGCTTTAGCGCCTCAGATGAAGGAATTAAGCGACGAACAGCTCCGTGCAAAGACCGACGAATTCAAAAAGCGTCTGGCAGACGGAGAGACACTGGATGATCTCCTCGTGGAGGCATTTGCGGTTGTAAGAGAAGCTGCTGTCAGAGCCATCGGATTATATCCATTCAGGGTTCAGCTTATCGGCGGTATTATTCTTCATCAGGGTCGTGTGGCCGAAATGAAAACAGGTGAAGGTAAAACACTCGTTGCAGTACTTCCTTCATATCTTAACGCACTCGAAGGAAAAGGTGTCAACATCATCACCGTCAACGATTACCTTGCAAAGCGTGACGCGACCTTAATGGGCCAGATACATGCATTCTTGGGTCTTACCACAGGATGTGTATTAAACAGCATGGAAAGCGACGAAAGACGTGAGCAGTACGCTTGCGATATCACATATGTTACGAACAACGAAATCGGTTTCGATTATCTTCGTGACAACATGGTTGTATATAAGGAACAGCTTGTTTTAAGAGATTTAAACTTTGCCATCATCGACGAGGCCGACTCGGTTCTTATAGATGAAGCAAGAACTCCTCTTATTATTTCAGGTCAGTCCGGCAAATCAACCAAACTTTACGAAGCGGCCGATTATCTTGCAAGACAGCTTAAAAGAGGCGCCGATCTTGAAGATCAGTCCAAGATGGATATGATTCTTGGTATTGAACAGGAAGAGACCGGTGATTTTATCGTTAACGAAAAAGACAAGGCAGTCAATCTTACCGCAGAAGGTGTTAAGAAGGTAGAGCAGTTCTTCAAGATTGAAAACCTGGCGGATCCCGAGAATATAGAGATTCAGCACAATGTAATCCTTGCACTTCGTGCGCACAACCTTATGTTCCGCGATCAGGACTACGTTGTAAAAGACGATCAGATTGTCATCGTCGACAGCTTCACCGGACGTTTAATGCCCGGACGTCGTTATTCCGACGGTCTGCATCAGGCTATTGAAGCAAAGGAACATGTAAAGGTTAAAAGAGAGTCAAAGACTCTGGCTACCATTACGTTCCAGAACTTCTTCAATAAATTTAAGAAGAAAGCCGGCATGACCGGTACCGCTTTAACCGAAGAAAAGGAATTCCGTGAGATCTACGGAATGGACGTTATCGAAATTCCCACAAACGTTCCCGTTATCAGAATCGATGAGAACGATGCGGTTTATAAAACCAAGAACGGTAAATTAAATGCCATCTGTCATGAAGTTGAGGAATGCCACAAGAAAGGCCAGCCCGTGCTCGTAGGTACGATTACCATCGATGCATCGGAAGAACTTTCCAGAAGACTTCAGAGACGTGGTATTCAGCATAAAGTATTAAATGCAAAGTTCCATGAAATGGAAGCTCAGATAGTTGCCGAAGCAGGCCAGAAGGGTGCGGTTACAATCGCAACCAACATGGCAGGCCGTGGTACCGATATTAAGTTAGGCGAAGGAGTACCCGAACTCGGAGGACTTAGAATCATCGGTACAGAGCGTCATGAATCGAGACGTATCGACAACCAGCTGCGTGGCCGTTCCGGACGTCAGGGTGACCCCGGTTCATCCAAATTCTTCATTTCACTTGAAGACGACCTAATGAGACTTTTCGCATCCGACAGACTGATGGGAATCTTTAACTCCCTCGGTGTATCCGAAGATCAGGAAATCTCACACAAGATGCTTTCACGTGCGGTTGAAAACGCACAGAAGAGAATAGAGAACAACAACTTCGGTATCAGAAAAGCACTTCTCGAATATGACCAGGTTAACAACGATCAGAGAGAAATCATCTATGCCGAAAGAAACCGTGTACTTAACGGCGACAGCATGAGAGACACCATTTACAAATGGGTTATCGATGTAGTCGAAAATGCAGTTGATTCTTCACTCGGTGAAGATTCCTCATGGGAAGACTGGGATCTTAACGAACTTAACATGGCACTTCGTGCGGTTGTTCCTCTTGAACCCCTTACTCCCGAAAAAGTTAAAGGTCTTAAGAAAAACGCACTTAAGCAGATGTTAAAGGAAGAAGCTGTAAAACTTTACGAGGAAAAGGAAGCACAGTTCCCCGATCCCGAGATTGCGCGTGAGACCGAACGTATTGTACTTTTAAAAGCTATCGACCAGAAATGGATGAATCATATCGATGATATGGAGCAGTTAAAGCAGGGTATCGGAATGGTTGCCTATGCACAAAAGGATCCTAAGGTCGAATACAGAATGACCGGTTTTGACATGTTCGATGCAATGACCGAAGCCATCAAGGAACAGACAGTATTCATGATGATGCATGTGGTTGTTGAAAAGAAGATTGAACGTGAACAGGTGGCTCAGGTAACGGGTACCAACAAGGATGACACAGTTGTCAAAGGACCCAAGAGAAGAACGGAAGACAAGATCTATCCCAACTCTCCATGCCCTTGCGGATCGGGTAAAAAGTACAAAAACTGCCACGGCAGAAATTTATAAAAATATTTTAATTGAGGGGGTACTCCATGAAACTTACTTATCAGGTTAATGACAAACCAAAATTCGGACAGGTATTAGTTTTCGCACTTCAGCAGTTACTTGCGATTCTTGCTGCGACAATTGCTGTTCCTGCCATTGTCGGAAACGGCATGTCATCATCTGCCGCACTCTTCGGAGCCGGTGTCGGAACAATAGTTTATCTTTTGTTCACCAGATTTAAGAGCCCTGTTTTCCTTGGATCTTCATTTGCTTTCATCGGATCGATGTTTGCAGCATTTGCAGGCGGCGTTTCAATGTCACTCGGATACTTAGGTCTTATCCTTGGTGCCGCATTTGCCGGACTTGTATATGTTGTTTTGGCAATTATCGTTAAACTTGCAGGTGTTGACTGGATCAACAAACTTATGCCCGCAGTTGTTATCGGACCTACGGTAGCAATCATCGGACTTTCACTTGCAGGAAATGCTGTAGGCGATTTATTCAAAGGCAAAGTCGGATACGTAGACGAAGCAGGCAACTTTGTATCTACAGCCAACATGTATGTCTGCCTTGTATGCGGTCTCGTAACACTGTTCGTAACAATGATCTGCTCGGTATACGGCAAGAAAATGATGAAGATGATTCCTTTTATCATTGGTATCGTTGCAGGTTATGCTATCGCAGCAATCTTTACAATCGTTGGTCTTTCACAGGGTGAGGTTGCTTTCCAGATTATTGATTTCACAGCATTCTCACGTATGCAGTGGTATCCTGATTTTACATTTGTAAAAGCGTTCTTCGGCGGTGCTTTCAATTACGGCGAAGTCGGCAACATGGGCGCTTATATAGTTAAGATTCTTATCGCATATGTTCCCGTTGCATTCGTAGTATTTGCAGAGCATATCGCAGACCATAAGAACCTTTCTTCAATCATCGAAAAAGATCTTCTTAAGGATCCCGGTCTTCACAACACCCTCCTCGGTGACGGTGTCGGATCAATGGTTGGCGCATTCTTCGGCGGATGTCCCAACACAACATACGGCGAATCAGTCGGCTGTGTAGCTATCTCGGGTAACGCATCGGTTGTTACGATTCTTGTTACGGCCATCATGGCTATCGTTGCATCGTTCGTATCTCCTTTCGTAACATTCCTTGCAACCATCCCTAACTGTGTAATGGGTGGTGTATGTGTAGCCCTCTACGGCTTCATCGCTGTATCCGGTCTTAAGATGATTCAGAAAACCGATCTTGAAGACAACAGAAACCTTTTCACCGTATCTGTAATCCTTATCGCAGGTATCGGCGGACTGGTTCTTGAATTCGGCAATATCGAAATTACAGAAGTTGCTTGTGCACTTATCCTTGGTATTATTACAAATATCGTACTCAAGGGAAGTTCAAAAAATAAAAAAGAATAAACAGAGGCAGTAATGAGTAATACCACTAACGAAAACAAATTTGTATACGGAGTTCTCGACAAGTTCGAACTTAAAAACTCCGCCACCGACGTTGCTGTTGTGGGCAGGGTTAAGGGAACTCTTAAAAGAGGTGACAAGATTTTCATCACCAACTACGGTGACGATGATGACGAGCTTGTAGTATCAAGCGTCGTTGCTCTCGAAATCGAAGGCAAAGAAGCCGAGGAAGCAACGGACTGTTTTGTTGCGGTCAGAGTTCGCGACGGTTTATCCGAGAACATCAAGCCCGGTTCTGTCATCCACAGCGAAAATGCTTCGGAAGAAGAAATTCACATAGCTTATGTAACAGCCATCGGTGATTCATATGTAGGCAGAAGAGATCTCGAAATCTACGAGACCGAACTTTCAATCATGAGTATCACGGACTGTGCGGAAAGCTGGAGAATTTTCATCAAACTTCATGAGAAAAAAGAAGGCGGATTCACCAAGGAAGAGATAAACGATTTCAGAAGAAAAATCGGCGTTATCTCACGTTCTTTGGGTAAAAAGATCCTTGCTGCGGACGAAATATATGCGGTAATCAGCAAGCGTACAGGCGAGCCTTATATGTTTTCCAGAACAAACAAATTCAAAGACGATTATGTTTGTTCACCCCCTGAAATTCATATATTCTCCAAACCCTACAAGGAAATGGGAGAAAAGCATTTTCCTTCAGATTTGTTCGAGATTAGAAAGATTGAAAACGGCGAGAACGGTACGGGCATAAAAGATTTCCTTTTTGACGCGTTTTATTTAAATGGTGCAATGGGAGTCAGAGTTAACTTTGAAGTATGTGCCATCGGTGCCGAAAATATCATTCCGAAGCCCAATTACTTTGGCATGAAGAAAAACGAAATTCCCGTTACCAATCCCAATCTGGTAAGATGGATGCTTTTAAGAAGCCAGATTGCCAATCCTTCGACCGATGCGGAAAAGATGGTAGCAAAGATTTACTACAGATTCTTTGCAACCGAAGCTATGAAGGCTGATTTCGTTATTCCTGCAAAGGTTGTTGAAGACGGCGAGTCGGTAAACAATGAGAACGTACCTGAGGATTTAAAAGATGCCAACGGTATGGAATTAAAGAAGCTTCGTTTCCCGATTATGGTCGGCCAGAATACAAGAAACCTTGTATTTCTTTTCACCGATATGAAGAGACTTCGCGGAATGTATGATGAAGAGTGGTCAGCTTTTTCACAGAAACTCGAAAAGTTTACCGATGTATTCGATGTAGGCATCAACATTTCCAAAGAATATTCGCTCGGATGCTATGTCAATAAGGACACAGTCAATGAGATAAAGAGAGTATTCCTCGGAGTAAAGCCCGAAGACATCAATGATTCGGCTGTTTTACAGACTCCTGACGGCAAGCCTTTGGAAAAGCCCGAAGAAGGAAAAGACGATAAAAAGTCCGAGGAATAAATAAATTTAAGGATTTACATTTTATTATTAAAGTGTATAATGAATAGAAAATTTTAATTTATGAAAGGAGATAGTAAAATGATCGATCCTAAGACTATCAAATGGGAAGAACTTGGTTTCGGATATATCGAATGTGCTTATCGATATGTTTCAAAGTTTAAAGACGGAAAGTGGGATGACGGCGCGCTCGTCACCGATTCTAATATAGTACTTAACGAATGTGCATGCGTATTTCAGTATTCACAGTCATGTTTTGAAGGACTTAAGGCATATTATACCAAGAACGGCGATATCGTTTGCTTCAGACCTGATATGAACGCAGAAAGAATGTATGACTCCGCATTAAGACTTGAAATGCCTCCTTTCCCGAAGGATAAATTCGTTGAAGCATGCGAAAAGGTTATCGCAGCCAACAAGGATTTCGTTCCTCCTTACGGAACAGGCGCAAGTCTTTACTTAAGACCTTTTATGTTCGGTTCAAACCCTGTTATCGGTGTTAAGCCCGCTGACGAGTATGAATTCAGAATTCTTGTTACACCTGTAGGTCCTTACTTCAAGGGCGGTGCAAAGCCTATTACCATCAAGGTTTCTGATTTTGACAGAGCCGCACCCAACGGTACAGGCCATATCAAAGCAGGTCTTAACTATGCAATGAGCCTTCACGCAATCCAGACAGCTCACAGAGAAGGATTTGCTGAGAATATGTATCTTGATCCCAGAACCAGAACAAAGGTTGAGGAAACAGGCGGTGCAAACTTCATCTTCATTACAAAGGATGGCACACTTGTTACACCCAAGTCTGATTCAATCCTTCCTTCAATCACCAGAAGAAGTATCTGCTATGTTGCAGAGAAGTATCTCGGCATGAAGGTTGAACACAGAGAAGTATTCTTTGATGAAGTAAAAGACTTCGCAGAATGCGGTCTTTGCGGAACAGCAGCAGTTGTATCACCCGTTGGCAAGATTTACGACCACGGCAAGGAAATCTGCTTCCCTTCAGGCATGGAAGAAATGGGTCCCTGGACAAAGAAGATTTACGATACACTTACAGGCATTCAGAGATGCGAAATCGAAGCTCCCGAAGGCTGGATAAAGGTTATCAAATAATTAAGCATAAATCCAATGAAAACGGCAGTTTAGACTGCCGTTTTTTATTGCAAAAAGCCCTGTATTGTGGTAAAATATGGCGAATTGAATATGAAACGGAAGGTGTCAAAGCGACGTCGGTCGGCTTTGGTGAAAAGGGAAACAGGTGCAAGTCCTGTGCGAACTCGTCACCGTAATTGCGGAGTTTATGCCAATATGCCACTGGTAACGCGGGAAGGCGGCATAAATGCAGATGTATCAGTCGGG
>JAEEGH010024747.1_pt1 | contig 12088 bp, 10 predicted proteins | sample 9134181 | NCBI WGS metagenome assembly JAEEGH01 (sample SAMN16246544, study PRJNA631951) | gut metagenome | biome: gut microbiome; feature: rumen; material: DP-attached | host: Bos | place: Iran: Karaj | collected 2018-10
GGCTGCCTGAAAAATTGGGATGCCGTATGAAAAGCAGAAGCTTGTCGGCTTCGCCTATCCTGTCGGGGGAGCGGAACGTCTTGAAACTGAAGAGTTTCTCTGTTATGTCTGTGTTGTTCATAATAAGGTGATTTTTGTTGTTGATAAGTGATTTGTAAAGTACCATAACGCAAAAGCTGTATGTTTATTGCAATGGGCTCTGATTTTCTTTTTCCCCCATCAGTTCCTTGAAGTTCTTTTCGCTTTCCCGCTTCACCTCGCTTTTCTTCCTCCAAACGCACCAGATAACATACAAGATGGAGGTAATCCATATGGGAACGGAAGCAAAATAATTAAAACCGCCAAATACATTTGTCATACCTCCAACAACCAATCCGGCAAAAAAATTTAATGTCAGTATCATAATAATTTTAACATCATAATATTTTTTTTTGAAAATGAAATACCAGATAACGATGTTTACGATCAATGGTATGCTGAAAAATATAAGAATTACCAAACTTTCAAAATCTTCAATAGCACAAGCAATTATCAAAACCATCAACAATATAAGAACAACCGATAAAATAGTATTAATAAGCATTTCTTTATGTTTGACAATAGCAATACATAATGTGGACCATAAAAAAAAGAAGAAAAGGGTTAGAACTATTGGCAAACACAGCATCAGAATTCTCTCCGATAAATCATATAAACCGTGTTTCGTATAATGTATATTAGCCTCAACTTGTTCAATAACACAGACAACACCGAACAACAAGAATAAAGTTATTATTTGGAAAACAAAATCCACAATGTAAGATGGAACGTTAATGTTCTTCACGAATGATAATGCTTTTTTTAAAAAATTCATCTTCTTTGGTTTTAATCGGTGAAAAGATGTAAAAATCGATACAACAATTTTGGAGCTTTTTTTGAAGAATTGTTCTTAAATCTCTAAATGCCTTGTTGTTTAATTTTTCCCAGTTCCCTTTTTTCAATAAGGATTTCAAATAAAAACGAACGGGTTTCTCCGGATTGTTAGGATCATTTTTCCATGTCCCAAGCTTTTGGCTAAACCATGTTAGCAGGTTCCACCAGACTTTCTTGTCATCATCGAAATTGAAATCGTCAAAGAAACGGCATTTTACGCTTTCCACATTCAAAACCCATTGTCCGAGTTGAAAGTTTTTGTCCAGCCATCCCTGATAATAACACCTCATCGCGTATTTTCCCAAGGCGGCCCCTATGTCATCAAAATCACCATCCTCATATCCTATGGAATAGGACAGGAAAAGATTTTCATTGACGAAACTTTCCGTTTCACTCCGTTCGGTCTTGAACCTTTCGTTGCCACCGACAGGTCCACAATCCTCCCTTTTTGACAGGTTTTCGTGAAACAGCTTCAAGGATTCTAATATGACCGGTAGTTTGGAGGTGTCGTTGTATAGAAAAATATTCTCGCCATCAGGATTACTTGGGCTATATCCCAAATTTTCAAAAGAAAGATAGCGTATCCCCTTGAAATACTCCCTCAAATTCTTCACGTCGAAGTCCTCCACCCGTTTCTCGCTCATAAAGAACTCGTAGGGGAATTTCAGCGACTTGCCGCTCCCCTCCAGCCAATGGATCTGGCACAAGGCACCGTGTATCCAATCCAGTTTCACCATGATTTCCGGCAGATGGAGTATCAGCTTGTGCGTGTCCGAAAGGGTGTCGTACACCGCCTTGGGGATTCTTTCTATGAAACTCTCCTGCCGCCGGATAATGTCATCCCCATAGACGATATGTTCATTGTTGTCGGCATCCAAAACAACAATGTAATTGTTCTTTCCCGGCTTTTTAAACATATCGCCTGGATTGACTATTCTCTCCGAAAGGGAGGTGTTGCCATCCGAGTCCTTGGCCACAATTCTGACGGTAATTCTTTCTGTCCTCGTAAGAATGCCCATAAATTCGGTGCAGTCCCAATAAACCGTTTGCTTCTCTTGGGTGAACACTGCCTTTTCGCTTTCTGTTTTCACGTAAGGCGTAATCTTCATTTCAGGGATGAACCCCATTTCGTACAATATCTCATCTTTCCATAAGATAGTTATATCGTACTGGGTGACAGTCTTTTCTTTTATGTTGAAATCCACCCGTAACTGTTTCCGCTGTTTTTCCGGTTCTTTCCTGTTTTTGTTGCCGCAAGGCTCGGAAGTGCAGGCCCCAACATTTGTGATATGAACCATCGGTTTGCTCTTCTCGCTTACCTCCTCCAAATCTATTCCCATAAGGCCGCCAAGAAATGAAAACACCCTGTAATGGGAAATTTCATCTTTAAAGAATACTTGGAAACAGGAGAAGTCGGTGATAAACGTTTCGGATTCTATCAATGATGTCACGTCCTTCCGATGGTTTCTCTTGGCAAAGGATTGGAGACATTCCTTGAATAATGCACCACAACGGATGAAGACGTTAATGAAATTCTCTTCATTGATTTCAAAAAACACGCAAACCTCGTCCCTGCCGGGTTTGACACACGTCTTTTTCTCTTCCGCCTTAACCCCTTGGGGATAGGAGAGCATGGTCAGACGCAAAGTCTTACCGTCAGAGGTCAAGGGCAGAAGGTGTTTCACGAACCGGTTGTGCTTGGGGGTGAGTTCTGCCCCGTCATAAAAGCGGAACGCCTCGCCCTTCAGCATGCCGGCATTCGGCAGCAGACTGTCGGCGAAATCGTCAGCATAGTACTGCGACCATTCGCTGGAAAAAACCTTGTGCGGCTGGCAGTTGGCGGTTATATGCTCGAACTGTTCTTGTGTCATATCCTTGATAATGGTTGGATGGTTGTAATAACGGAAGATGCGGCCGGTTATTGTAAGTCACCGAATTTTCCTTCGCCTCTCTTACTCGAACTGCACCGCCTTCACCGGCGTGATTTTCCGGCTGATGACCCAGGCCGGGACGACCAGCACGAGCATGCAGGCCGCGAAGACGCCGAGGTTCAGCAGCAGCACCTCCCACACCTGGAACTTGATCGGCACGTAGTTCACGTAGTAGGTGTCGGGGTTGAGCTTGATGAAGTGGAACTTCTGCTGTAGCCAGCCGAGTCCGAGACCGATGGCGTTGCCAATCAGAAGCCCGCGCAGCAGCGTGCGGCCCGCCACCATCAGGAAGGTGCGGACTACATGTTTCGTTTTCATTCCCAAGGTTTTAAGAATCCCGATGAGCCGTGTGTTTTCCAAGATGAGGATGAAGAAGATAGACATCATGGTGATCATGCAGACGCAGGTCGTGATGATCAACAGCACGGAGACGTTGGTGTCGAACAGGGCGATCCAGTCGAAAATTTCGGGATAAATCTGTTTCACGGTTTCGGCTTTCAGGTTTATATCTATCTGATGGTGAAGTTGTTCGCCTACTTCGTCCATCTTGTTGTAGTCGCGGGCAAGCACCTCGATGCCGCTCACCTGCGAAGAGTCCCAGTCGTTGAGCTTCTGCACATGCCGCAAATCCACGAGCGCAAATTTGGTGTCGTATTCAGGCAGCCCCGTTTCGTAAATTCCTGACAACGTGAAACTTCGCTGTCTCGGCGGGTCCTGTACGAAATAGGTGCGCACCTTGTCGCCGACCTTGATCTGCAGCTTGTCGGCCAGCCGTTTGGAGAGGATGATACGGTTGTCGGCGGTGGTGTCGTTCAGGTGCAGCGTGTCGCCTTCCAACATATTGCTGGCGAAATCTCGACCGCTGAACGATTTGTCCACCCCTTTCAGCACGATGCCCTCCACCTGGTCGGCCGTCTTGATGATGCCCACCTTGGTGGCGTAGGGTTGAATCGAGACCACTTCCGGATGGCTGAGCACGTCGTGCAACAGCGTGTCGTTCAGAGTGATAGGGGTTTGTTCATAGGAGTAATTGCGGTCGTAGTGGGAGATGCGGATGTGCTGCCCCATGGCCACCACCTTGTCCTCAATCACCTGCTTATAGCCGGCGGTCACCCCGATGGCAATCAACATGATGACGACACCGAGCGCCACGCCGAACACCGAAAGACGGATGATCGGCTTGGAGAAACGGTCGCCCTTGTCGCGCAGGATGCGGTGGGCCAGCTGCCAGTGGTAGGAGAATTGAGACATAATTTATTATGACTTTGGCCATTAGCTATTGGCTGTTAGCTGGTGGTTCGTATCTGAAAGCCAATAGCCAACAGCTAATAGCTAAAAGTTGAATCTGATAGAAAACAGGGGTGAATAAATACACAGTGGAGGCAGGACGCATCCTGTCTCCACTGTGTGTTTATCGATTAGAACGTGTTGCCGGCGGCTTGGCAGGCGGTGATGGCCACGAGGCTGACGATGTCGTCCACGGAGCAGCCGCGGGAGAGGTCGTTGATGGGAGCGGCCATGCCCTGCATGACGGGTCCGATGGCTTCGGCACCGGCGAAGCGCTGCACGAGTTTGTAGGCGATGTTGCCGGTCTCCAACGACGGGAACACCAGCACGTTGGCCTTGCCTGCGACGGGGCTGCCGGGAGCCTTGGAAGCGCCCACGGACGGGATGATGGCGGCATCGGCCTGCAACTCACCGTCAATCACGAGGTTGGGATCCATCTCCTTGGCAATGCGGGTGGCGTTCACCACTCTGTCAACGAGTTCGTGCTTGGCGGAACCCTTGGTGGAGAAGCTCAGCATGGCCACGCGCGGCTCGATGCCGGCGATGGTGCGGGCGGTTTGGGCCGTGACGACTGCGATCTGGGCGAGCTTGTTCTCGTCAGTGTTCGGGTCGGCGGCACAGTCGGCGAAGACCATCACACCGTCGTCACCCCATTTCTTGTCTTGGAAGCACATGATGAAGGCACCGGAAACCACGGAGATACCGGGCAGGGTCTTCACAATCTGGAAAGCGGGACGGAGCACATCGCCCGTAGCGTGTTGTGCGCCAGTGACTTCGCCGTCAACGTCCTTGTTCTTGATGAGCAGGGTGGCCAAGTAGAGCGGATCCTCAACTTTCTTGAGGGCCTCTTCCATCGTCATGCCTTTGTTCTTGCGGATTTCGTACAGCATGTTGGCATAGAAATCCTTTTTGGGGTTGTCCATCGGGTCGATGATGTCGGCTTTCGCGATGTTCTTCAAGCCCCATTCGGCAGCCTTGGCCTCAATGTTGGCCTTGTTGCCCAAAAGCGTGATGGCGGCGTAACCGTTCTCGATGATGATGTCGGCAGCCTTTAAGGTTCTTTCTTCCTCGCCCTCAGCCAAAACGATGCGTTTGTTGGCTTTCTTGGCGTTCTCTTTGATTTTTTCGATTAAGTTCATTGTTTGTTTGTTTATTTGACGTTTGATGTTTTAGACAATAGGGTTAAGGGTCAAGGGTCAAGGGTTAAGGGCCAAGTGAACAGTCAATAGTCTAAGTCATAGTCATAGTCATAGTCATAGTCATAGTCTAAGTCTAAGTCTAAGTCTAAGTCATAGTCAAACCCGGCCGCAAAGATACATTATTTTCGGTTTTGCGGCGCAAACTCCAAAAATCTGCGAAATCGGTCACTTTGCGTTAACAAATAATAGTTAATGAAAATTTATATTATTGTGTTCTTTAGAAGGTTGCGAGATTTAAAAAAACACTTGACAGCAGGGCTTTTCCGATGTATCTTTGTAGCACAAAATTTTAATACTATGAAAAAGAAAAAAGAAGAAATTTTACCCGAAGAGGGTTGCGGCACAAAGATGCCTGCGGAAAAGGAAGCAACGAATGAAGTTGCCAAGAACGAAACGGTCAACGAAGAGACGGCTGAAGAGGATCAGGAGGAAGAAGATTCTCCCGACCAGGACGGGGAAATGGAGCTCCATGCCTCCAAGAAGGATTTCCTGCTGTTCATGCACAAGCTTCTCCGACTGATGAAAGACGTTGTCTTTCTGAATCACAGCTTGCATGAATTTGAGAAGGATCCGATTTTCGACCTGCTGTTGGACCTCAGCAAGGTGCATCTCAAAGAGATGAACGAGTCTTCCAAGGAGAAGAAGTCGTCAGACGAGGACAGCGGTGACGATGACGAGAAAGGCGATCAAGACGATGACGACACCATCACGGAGGCTTTCATCAGCTTGAAAGTTAAGAAGTTGAAAGATTAGCGTCTTTTTGACGACCTTGTCAGTAATCAAGCGCTCTTTTTGCGGAAATTGATGCGGAAAAGCGGAAACATGCGGAAACATTTCTGCACTTTTCCGCCTTTCCGCAGTTTTCCGCAATACTAATCTCCCAACGAATAGCCGAAACGTTTCATCAGCAGTTCGTTGTTGCGCCAATCTTTGAGGACTTTGACGGACAGGTCGAGGAAGACGTGCTTTTGCAGGAACTCTTCAATGGAAAGTCTCGCGTCTGTACCTAACTTCTTGATGGCCGAGCCCTTGCTGCCGATGATGATGGCCTTCTGCGTGGAGCGCTCCACGTAGAGGGTCGCGGCTATCCGTACAATCTCTGGCTCCTCCTTGTAGCTTTCCACCACCACTTCCACGCTGTAGGGAATCTCTTTCTTGTACTGCAGAAGGATCTGCTCGCGGATGAGTTCCGACACGAAGAAGCGCATCGGACGGTCGGTGAGGGCGTCTTTCGGGAAGTAGGGCGGGCACTCGGGCAGCAGTTCGATGATGCGGTCGCGCACCGCCTCGATGTTCACGCCCTTCAACGCGGAGATGGCGAAGACATCGGCGGTGGGGAGAATCGATTGCCAGTGGCTCTTCGATTCCTCCACCTGCTCTTCGGTGTATTTGTCCGTCTTGTTGATGATGAACACGACGGGAATGCCCATCTTGTTGATCTTCTCGACGAGTTGCTCGTTGTATCTGGTCTCCCCGCACTCGATGAGGTAGAGGATGATGTCGGCGTCCTGCAGCGAGTCGGTGACGAACTTCATCATGTACTTCTGCATCATATAGGCGGGGTCGAGCACGCCGGGCAGATCGGAATAGACAATCTGGTAGTCGTCGCCGTTGACGATGCCCTTGATCCGGTGGCGAGTGGTCTGTGCCTTGGAGGTCATGATGGAGACCTTCTCGCCGACTAACTGGTTCATCAGCGTGCTTTTGCCCACGTTGGGGTTGCCGATGATGTTCACGAAGCCTGCGCGGTGCGGGATGTTCTGGGTGTTTGTATGTTGGTTGTCCATAGTGTTCGATGTTTAGGAATGTAAAACAGGTTCGGTGTTCTCAGTGCCGAATGTCACGTAGCTGAAATGCTCCAGCCAGTCGCCGACGTTGAAGAAGACGCTTCCCGGGGTCAGCTCGTAGCGCGTGGGGATGTGCCGGTGCGCGAGGATGAAATGCTCAACCTCTGTGGTTCGTAACAATTCGCGAGCGTACTGCACTTGGTGCTCTCCCTCGCCTTGAAACTGCAACATGCTCTCGTCGTGGGAGTTGCGGCTTTTTTCCGAACAAAAACGCGCAATGGCGAACGACTGCCGCGGGTGCAGCAGACCATAGAGCCACCAGTTGAATCGGTTGTTGAAGATCCGCTTGATGAGCAGGTACTTGCGTTGTTTGCCCCCCAATCCGTCGCCGTGCCCCACGAAGCAGCGGTGCCCGTTGATGTCGAACAGTCGCGCTTCACGGTAGATTATCGCCCCGAACGTCTGCGTGAAATAGTCCTCCACCCACATGTCGTGGTTGCCCGTAAAATAATGGATTTCAACACCTTGCGAGTGCAACTCCTTCAGGCAGGCGAACAGCGTGAAGTAGCCCTTCGGCACCACATCGCGGTACTCGAACCAATAGTCGAAAATATCGCCCAACAGGAACAAATGCTGGAGTGTTCCCTCTTGGTTTTTAAGCAGTTGCACGAGCTTCTGTTCTCGCTTCTCACTGGCGGCATCCGGTGGGGTGCGGAAATGCGCGTCCGACACGAACAGACAGTTGCCGTGCAGCACGATGGGGGCGGAAGTGGTGGCCGTTTTTTTCACGCGGCAAAAATACGATTTTAATGGTTATGGGTTATGGGTTATTGAGGCAATATTTTTGTAGGTTCAAAGGTAATAGGAAAAAACAATGGGAAAAAATGTATCTTTGCCGAAATAATAAAAGCTGGTGTTTCCAATGAGATCCTTTGTGCCCTTGCTGCTTGCGTTTTTCGGTCTTTTCTTCTTTTCGATGGAGGACTGTTTGGCGCAGGTGTGCGGCTGCACCGACCCGCTGGCCATCAACTACAACGCCTCCGCCACGGTCAACGACGGCAGCTGTGAATACGAGTCCGTTGTCATAGAATCCACCCCTGTTGGTATGCTGGACTCGTTGTTGGACGGCACCTCCACGCTGTTCTTTTGGAATAATGGCTACTGGACTTTCAATGACCACAATGACAACTGCCTTTACCGGATTGACCCCATCGATGCTGCGGTTACGGAAACCCTTTGCATCAACGAAATAGGCAGTCGGGATATGGAAGAAGTATCCCAAGACAGTCTCTATCTGTATTTCGGCGACATAGGTAACAACAGCGGAAGCAGACAGGACCTCCATATTCTGCGAATCAACAAGGAATCTATTCTGGATCAGACATTTGTAATAGACACTATTGCTTTCTCTTACGAAGACCAGACCGACTTCACCGCACATCCAAAGGCTACCGATTTCGATTGCGAGGCATTTGTCGTCACCGGCGACAGCATCTACCTGTTCACTAAGCAATGGGTATCCCAAAAAACCACGGTTTACAGCCTTCCCAAAACGCCCGGCACGCATATCGCCCGTCGTCTCGAAACTTACAATGTTGACGGACTTGTCACCGGAGCAACGGATATACCTGATTATCATCTAATTGTGCTATGTGGCTATGGTTCCGATAATAGCCTTTCGTCGGCCCTCCGTCCTTTTATTGTCTTGTTATATGATTTTGAGGATGGTCGCTTTTTCTCAGGCAACAAAAGACGGCTGAAATTCAAATCCACTGTCAAGTCGCAGGTCGAAGCCATCGCCACCCAGGATGGGTTAGGTTACTATATTACGAATGAGCATTTTGAGACAACCGTTATGGGCACCCACTTCGATCTTCCCGCACAGCTTAATCGGGTGGACTTGAGCGATTATCTTCTCCCGTATTTGATCCAATTCGGCGTGTCTGACAATCAAAACGCCATAGATGAGTTCAATACCGTCAATGAAATCCATATCTATCCCAATCCTGCCTCAGATTATCTATATATTGACATTCCGCGAGATTATATAGGCGCAACATACGAAATACTCAATCTCAATGGTCAGATTCTGACAGATGGTGTCTTGAATGGAAATGCTATCTCGCTGAAGAACAACAACATATCCGCAGGGAAATACATCTTACTCGTTCGGAAAAAGGGCAAAACAAAAACGCTTCCTTTCATTAAACGCGAATAAGAAGCTAAAAAAGTGTATTTTTGCATCGTTAGAATAAATAGAACCCCTAAAATTATACCGTTATGAAAAATTTTCAGAAACATGTAATGGTTTTCTTTCTCGTGCTGGGAATGGCTGGCGGCGTTTTCGCCCAGGCCCCGTACAAACACAGCATCGGCGCCACGGTCGGCAATTTTGAAGCTCTTTCCTATAAGACCTTCTTCACGAACCATCTGGCCTTGCAGCTGGATCTCGGTTACAAATACACCGTGGGTGCCACCCGTTATGGGAATATAGATGTCAATTCCTTTGAACTGAACCCCAACCTGATGTACGAAGGTCACTTCACCAAAGGTCTCTACGGATTCATCGGCGGAGGTGTCAGCTTGGGATATTCCTGGTACTGGGGCGTTTTTGACGGCTGGTTTTATAATGCCCGTTATCGTTACGATTACGGCAAGTTCGGTGCGAACGGCATCCTCGGTATGGAATACAAGTTCAACATCCCGCTGACACTGCAATTCGACTTCCGTCCCGGTTACGGAATGCTCTTCACCGATGATGTTGCCTTTAACTATTTCGATTGGAGCGTGAACGTCGGAGTGCGCTATACTTTCTGAGTGGATTAAAAATTTTCCACAGGCTGCAACCTTTGCGAATTATTGTGTTATACTCATGTAACATTTTATGATTATGACGAATAATTCAAATGCCTCGTTGCCACCTAAAATGCTAGTCATGCGAAAAATTATCCTATTATTGACTGTGTTTTGCGCCACCCTCGGCCTCTCCGCCCAGACCTTCACCGAGTGGCAGGATCCCGCCGTGTTCGAGGTCAACAAGCTCTACCCGCGGGCCAATATCCCACAGAATAGCAGCCATATTGACAGTACTTATTTTAAAACTATCTATTGGATGGCGTTCAACTATGTGCCTAATGCTGACGAGCGCCCCACGGATTTTTTCCGCACGGATTACGATGAAAGTAAAGGCGGCTGGAATGTGGAGTTCATTCCTCGAAACTGGGAACTGCATAAAGGATGCAATGGTGTAGAATGGTACGGCGTGCCCGTCTATGTGAACACCACTAACGACTTCGACAACAGCCAGTTGCCGAAAGTGCCCGTGAAAGGCAACGCCGTGGGCAGTTACCGCAAGTGGGTGGACATCGACAAGACGTGGGAGGACAAGCAGGTGATCATCAACATCGGCGGAGCAAAGTCCTGTTTCTACCTCTGGGTGAACGGCGAGTTCGTGGGCTATAGCGAGGATGCCAAGACCAACTCCGAGTTTGACATTACCCAGTTCGTGAAGTTCGGGGAACGCAACCTCATCGCTTTGCAGGTCTTCAAGTGGAGCGACGGTTCTTACTTTGAATGCCAGGATTTCTGGCGGCTGAGCGGCATCGAGCGCGGTATCACCCTCTACGCCCAACCCAAAACGCACATTCTGGATTACAAGGTGGTAGCGGATTTGGATTCGACGTATAAGAACGGGGTTTTGGATGTGGAGGTGACGGTGGAGAATTTGGATGCGATTTCCAACGGCAAAACATACCGTTTGTCCGTAAAATTGGAAAATTACATTGTAGGGACGCGATTTATCGCGTCCGATCAACACCCCATCGCGTCCGACCAACGCCCCGTCGCATCCGACCACACCCCCATCGTTTCCGACACGCAATCCATCGAACCAACGGACGCGATAAATCGCGTCCCAACGGTTCATTTCCATTTCAATATTCCCGATGTGCAACATTGGAATGCCGAACACCCCTATTTGTATTCCCTTTGGGTAATCCTGGAGGATGACAAGGGCAATTCCCTCGATGATGTGACGACGTACATCGGTTTCCGCAACATCCGCATCGAAGACGGACAACTGAAGGTGAACGGGGTGCCGGTGACCATCCGCGGGGTGAACCGCCACGAACACGACCCGCGAACGGGCCACGTGGTTTCCAAAGAGCGTATGGAGCAAGATATCCGGCTGATGAAGGCCAACAACATCAACACGATACGCACCAGCCACTACCCCAACAACCCCGAATTTTACAACCTGTGCGACTACTACGGTCTCTACGTCATCGACGAGGCCAACGCGGAGTCGCACGCGCAGGGCTACGGGGAAAAATCGTTGGCGAAACGTACTGATTTCAAGGAGGCTACGGTGGCGCGCGTCCGCAATATGTACGAGCGCGACAAGAACCACCCGTGCATCATCGTCTGGTCGTTGGGCAACGAGTCGGGCAACGGTGTCTGCTACGAGGCCGCCTACGACTGGCTGAAGGGCAAGGACAGCAGCCGCCCCGTGCAGTACGAGCGCGCCCTCTACGACCGCAACACCGACATCGTGGCCATTATGTACCCCTCGGCGGGCTACCTCGCCCGCTACGTCCGCGAGCCGCAGACCCGCCCGTTCATTATGTGCGAGTACGCGCACGCGATGGGCAACAGCTGCGGCGGCCTCTCCAACTACTGGGACACCATCTACAAGTACCCGCAGCTGCAGGGCGGATGCATCTGGGACTGGGTCGATCAGGGACTGCTAACGAAGGATGCGCAGGGCCGGGAGTTTTACGCTTACGGCGGCGACTTCGGGGAGAACATGCCCTCCGACGGCAACTTTTGCATCAACGGCCTGGTGGATCCCGACCGCCAGCCGCACCCGCAGTTGGCCGAGGTAAGGAAGGTCTATCAGCCCATCAAGATTGAGTCGGTGGATTTGGATTCATTGAAGTTCCGCATCATCTACCGCTTCGATTTCAGTAACTTG
>JAEEGH010024751.1_pt1 | contig 12087 bp, 8 predicted proteins | sample 9134181 | NCBI WGS metagenome assembly JAEEGH01 (sample SAMN16246544, study PRJNA631951) | gut metagenome | biome: gut microbiome; feature: rumen; material: DP-attached | host: Bos | place: Iran: Karaj | collected 2018-10
GGTGATGACTGGGAGCATAATAATGCCTGGTATCAGAAATTGAATCAATGATTAAGAGAATTTCTTTTCATCAACGTACTTAAATACTAATCCGGAGGGCATCTGCTTAAGGCAGGTGCCTTTTTTTTGTTTTATTATTTGGCTGTTCGCTCTTTTTACACTACCTTTGAGTTTTACTCGAAGATAGGCTGCATCTCGGAAATGCAAAATAAATTGCATTTTATTTTGCATTTCGCTCAATTTGCACTATCTTTGCAGTCAGTATGGTATTGAATTATATTTGGATAGCGTTTTTCATCGTCGCATTCGTCATTGCGGTGGTGAAGTTGGTGTTCCTGGGAGACTATGATGTGTTCCCGGCTATGATGGATTCGACGTTCTCGTCGTCGAAGACCGCGTTTGAAATCTCGTTGGGCCTGACTGGTGTGTTGTCGCTCTGGCTGGGTATCATGAAGATCGGCGAGAAGGGTGGAGTGGTGAACGTGCTGGCACGACTGTTGTCGCCCGTGTTTGCCAAGTTGTTTCCTGATATCCCCAAGGGTCATCCTGTGACGGGCTCTATCTTCATGAACATCGCAGCGAACATGCTGGGCCTCGACAATGCTGCCACGCCCCTCGGCCTGAAGGCGATGGAGCAGCTGGATGAGGTGAAAAATGATAAAATTAAGGAATTAAAGAATGAAAATAAGGTAACTGAGCTAGAGGCTGAGGAACTGAAGGTGACGGCCTCGAACCCCATGATCATGTTCCTCGTGCTGAACACCAGCGGCCTGACGCTCATACCTATTTCTATATTAGTATACAGGGCTCAGATGGGTGCCGCTCAGCCTACGGATGTGTTTATCCCCATCCTGCTGGCGACGTTCTTTTCGACGCTGGCGGGCATCATCATCACCAGCCTCTATCAGAAGATCAACCTCCTGAACCGTACCATCCTCCTGACATTGGGTGGCGCCGCTGTAGCGGTTGCTGCCATCATCTGGGGCTTCGGACAGCTCGACTCTGTGCTGATGAACAAGGTGAGCACCTCGACGGCGAACATCCTGCTGATGCTGATCATCATCGCCTTTATCCTGGCTGGCATGCGGAAGAAGGTGAACGTCTATGAGGCATTTATCGAGGGAGCGAAGGAGGGCTTTACGACGGCTGTCCGCATCATCCCCTATCTGGTGGCGATACTCGTAGCCATCGGTGTGTTCAGGGCTTCTGGGGCGATGGATATGCTTATCAACGGCATTGGCTGGACTGTGGAGGCTTGTGGCGGTAACAGTGACTTCGTGGGAGCCCTGCCGACGGCGCTGATGAAGCCGTTATCTGGCAGCGGGGCCAGAGGCATGATGGTCGATGCGATGACTACTTATGGGGCTGATTCGTTCATCGGCCGTCTGAGTTGTATCTTCCAGGGAAGTACGGATACCACCTTCTATATCCTCGCCGTCTACTTCGGCAGCGTGGGCATCAGGAAGACGAGACATGCTGTGGCCTGCGGACTGCTGGCCGATCTTGCGGGTATTATTGCGGCGATAGCTATTGCGTATATGTTCTTTGGATAGTACCTCTAATCATCACCCCTAATGGCAAATCTGAAATCACTCGCAAAAGATACGGCCATCTATGGCCTGAGCAGTATCGTTGGCAGATTCCTGAACTATCTGCTGGTACCGCTCTATACCAATTACATGCCTAAAGAGTCGGGCGACTATGGCATCAGTACGAACATCTATGCCTATGTAGCGCTGATTCTGGTGCTGTTGACCTTCGGCATGGAGACAACGCTCTTCCGTTTTGCCAATGATGCCCCCGAACCGCAACTGACTGTTGACGGGAGGACACGCCATAGCGACAGTGTCTTCTCCACGGCGATGGCAATCATCGGCGTTCTGACAGCCGTCTTCTTGTTGCTTGTCTTTGGTTTCATCGGCCCTATCAGTAGCGTGTTAGGCTATGAGACCCATCCCGACTATCTGCTGATGATGGCGGTGGTTGTGGCGCTGGATGCCTTGCAGGCAATCCCCTTCAGTTATCTGCGGTTCCAGAAACGGGCAATCCGTTTCGCTTCGCTGAAGATGTTGTTTATCATTCTGAACATCAGCCTGAACGTCATCTGGTTTGTGCTGTTGGGCAAGACCTCTGTGTTCTATGTTTTCTTTATCAACCTGCTCTGTACGGGGTTCATCACGCTATTCTTCCTGCCGGACATCTTCCGTATCCATTGGTATTTTGACGGGGTGTTGCTGAAGAAGATGCTCAGCTATTCCTGGCCTATCCTGATACTCGGTATTGCCGGCATTCTGAATCAAGTGGCAGATAAGATTATATTCCCGTTGGTCTATCCCGATAAGGCCGATGCCAATGTACAGTTAGGTGTCTATGGCTCTTGTGTGAAGATCGCGATGATTATGGCGATGATCACCCAGGCTTTCCGTTATGCCTACGAGCCCATCGTATTCGCCAAGAACAAAGATGCCGACAAGAAGGAGTATTACGCTTCGGCGATGAAGTTTTTCCTCATCTTCACGCTGTTGGCCTTCCTCTGCGTGGTAGGTTGGATGCCGCTGTTGCAGTATATCATCGGTGCCAACTACCGCGAGGGGTTGGGTGTGGTGCCCATCGTCATGGCGGCGGAGATCATGATGGGCATCTATTTCAACTTGTCGTTCTGGTATAAGCTCATCGACAAGACCATCTATGGGGCATGGTTCTCTATTGCTGGTTGTCTGGTGCTCTTCGCCGTGAACATCCTGCTAATACCTTATTATGGCTACTGGGCTTGTGCCTGGGGCGGTGTGGCCGGCTACGGTACGGCGATGGTACTGAGTTATGTCATCGGACAGAAGAAGAATCCTATTCCCTATCCTCTGCAGAGTATGGCCTACTATGTCATCCTGACGGTACTGCTGACGATGACGATGGATTACGTGCCTGCCAGATATGGTTTCGGCACAGTCCTGACTCTTGTCTTCAACACCCTCTGCATCAGCTGTTTTGTCTCCTATATCATCCATAGTGACTTACCGCTGTCAAGTCTCCCCATCATCGGAAAGAAATTCAAAAAATAAAAAGATATGAAAAAAATACTATTAGTTCTTTTCGCTTTTAACCTCTTCACCTTGTCTCCTTTGAAGGCCGATGAGGGAATGTGGACACTGTATAACCTGCCGAATGCCGTCTATGAGACGATGAAGCAGGAGAACTACGAACTGCCATACGGTGCGCTGTATGAGGGCGACGATGCCATTAAGAACTGCGTCGTGAACTTTGGCGGCTATTGTTCGGGTGTGGTCGTAAGTCCCGACGGTCTTGTGTTTACCAACCACCACTGCGGCTTCGAGGCCATCCGTTCGCACTCGACGGTAGAGCACGACTATATGCTTAACGGCTTCGTGTCGAACTCCTTTGAGGAGGAACTGCCTAACAAGGACCTCTTTGTCTCGTTTATGGTGGAGCAGAAGGACATTACCGCAATGCTCGACTCCCTGGGTATCCAGAAAATGAATAATGACGACCGGTATAGCTTCCTCGACTCGCTCGAAAATGCGATGCTGAAGGATATCGTGAAACAGGACTCTACCCTGCGTGTCGAGATCAAGCCTTTCTATGAGGGCAACAAATACTATCTGACCACCTACCGCGACTACGAGGACGTACGATTGGTGTTCGCCCTGCCCAAGTCGATGGGTAAGTTCGGTGGTGAGACGGACAACTGGATGTGGCCGCGTCAGACCTGTGACTTCAGCGTGTTCCGTGTCTATGTCGATCCCAAGACGGGCGGGCCTGCAAAGTATTCGAAGGATAATGTGCCGATGAAACCGAAGAAATGGGCGCAAGTATCGTTGCAAGGTTATGTGCCCGGATCGTTCTCGATGACCGTCGGCTATCCCGGCAGCACGAGCCGTTATCTGTCGAGCTATGGTATTCAGGAGCGTCGGAATGCGATGAACGAGCCGATGTACCAGACCCGTGAGGTGAAGCAGAACATTATGATCCGGCATATGCGGGCCGATGAGGCTGTTCGTATTAAGTACGACTCGAAGTATGCCTCGAGCTCGAACTACTGGAAGAATAGCATCGGTATGAACAAATGTATCGACAGCATCGGTCTGATTCGTCAGAAGGCTGCATACGAGCAGAAGATCCGCCAGTGGCAGGATTCTACGGGCTACCTGAAGGGAGAACTCGACTTCGCCAAGTTGGAGCAACTCTATCAGAAGCGTTTTCAGGCCCGGCGTGCCCTGACTTTCTATAATGAGACCTTCGGCCGTCGCAATACCGACGAGATGACCCGTCGTGCCCTCCGTGTGCAGAACGGTGCCATCATCAACGGCAAGGAGGGTAAGCCCAAGTCGTACTATATCGAGTTCAAGAACAATACCGACGAGTGGGACTACGACACCGACCGTGAGATCCTCGCCGCCCTGCTGAAGCACTATCGTGAGAAGGTGGAAATCAAATACCAGCCCGACTTCTTCAATGTCATCGACCACGACTACGGCGGTGACTATCAGAAGTTCGTGGACCGGATATACAAGAAGTCGAAGTTGATGACTCACGACAAGAAGATCTACGTCAATAAGAAGAGTTATCACCGTGATCCGGGTGTGGTCTATGGCGAGAGTCTGATTTCTGTACAGGCCGATATCCGTGCAGACTTGGAAGCTACCTACGACAGCATCGATGTGTTGGAGCGTTATCTTTGTGCTGCCAAGCTGCGTATGGAGGAGGATATGCCCAACTACAGCGATGCCAACTTCACGATGCGACTGAGTTATGGACAGGTGGGTGAGTATCTTCTCGACGGCAAACCATCAGGTTACTATACTGAAGCCAGCAGTATCGTGGAGAAAATGAATCGCGGGGAACAGGGCGTCATCGACTACGAGGCAGAACCCATTATGAAGGAACTGCTGTCTGTCAGTGACTTCGGCAAATATACCGACAAAACCACGGGCAAATTGCATCTTTGCTTCCTGTCGAACAATGACATTACGGGAGGTAACAGCGGTTCGCCGATGTTCAACGGTAAGGGTGAGCTTATCGGTCTCGCCTTCGACGGCAACTGGGATTCGCTGTCGTCAGATATCTTCTTCGACTCTCAGCTGGCCCGTTGCATCGGCGTCGATATCCGCTATGTGCTCTATATGATGGAGAAATGGGGCAAGGCAGACCGTCTGCTCCAAGAGATTAATGCAAAATAGAAAATGCCCCGATGAAACGGGGCTTTTCTATTTCTTCTTTTTCCGGGGTTTGCGCATCGCCCAGCCTTCTTCGGAGAAATCGGGCTCAGGACCTTTCAGGTCACGAGGGACTTTATTCATTAATGCCCGCCAGTCATCTTTCTTCTGACGTTTCGGCATCTCCTCCTTCTGACGCTTGGGCTGACTGTCACGTCTGCCGCGCTTCTCACGTGTTGAGGAGGCTGCTGTTTCCCTCGGATTCTTGCCGCCTTCGTCTGCATCGTTACAACGAACGGTGCGGCCTTTATAGCGGATGCTCGTCAGCTGGATCATCACCTTCTTCGCATCCTTCTCAGGCACCTCGAAGTAGGAGATAGTGTCAAGCAGGTCGATATGGCCTACCTCCTGACGACCGCCCACGAAGCGGTTCAGCGTCTGCATAAGTTCCCCAGGATAAAAACCGTCGCGCTTGCCGAGATTGATGAACAGCCGCCGATAACCCTTCTGGGCTTTGTTCTGCAGCTTCTGCTTATCGCTCTGCGGCTTCTTCTCCTTCTTGTCGGGAACCACCGCCTCAATCTCCGGCGCATCGGCATAATAGGCGAGGAACTTGCCAAACTCCAAGGAGACAATCTTCTTGATGAGTTCATCCTTGTCGATATACTCGAAGTAACGGTTGATGTCCTGCATGAAGGGAGCAATCTCCTCATCATCAACATCCGTCTTCACGATCTGGTCCATCACCTTATAGAGCTGTTTCTTGCAGATCTCCTCTGCAGAAGGGATCTCTGCCTTCACGAACTCCTTGCCGATCTCCTTCTCGATGTTGCGGATCTTATGTTTCTCGCGACTGTGGATGATGGAGATCGACGTGCCTTTCTTGCCGGCACGACCCGTACGCCCTGAGCGGTGGGTATAGTTCTCGATATCATCGGGCAGTCCGAAGTTGATGACGTGTGTCAGATCATCTACATCCAGACCGCGTGCTGCCACATCCGTTGCCACCAGCAACTGCGTCAGATGGTTGCGGAACTTCTGCATAGTCAGGTCGCGCTGTTGCTGAGAGAGATCGCCGTGCAACGACTCGGCGTTATAGCCGTCCTTGATAAGTTTGTCGGCAATCTCCTGCGTCTCGATCTTCGTACGGCAGAAGATGATGGCGAAGATACGGGGATAGTAGTCCACGATACGCTTCAGCGCAAGGTATTTATCCTTGGCGTTCACCATATAATAGATGTGGTTCACGTTCTCCGCTCCTTCGTTGCGTGAGCCCACCACGATCTCCTTATAATCGTGGAGGTACGTCTGAGCCACACGCTCCACCTCCTTACTCATCGTGGCTGAGAACATCAACGTGTGATGGTCTGCCGGTAGCGACTCAAAGATTTCGTTGATGCTATCGGAGAAGCCCATATTCAGCATCTCGTCGGCCTCGTCGAGCACGATGTTCGTCACCTCTTCGAGATGGGCCTTGCCGCGATGCATCAGGTCCACTAGACGGCCAGGCGTGGCAACGATGATCTGCACACCCTGCTTCAAGGCCCGCACCTGCGACTCGATGGCAGCACCGCCATACACGGCCTCCACGTGTATCCCCTCCATATATTTGGAGAAATCGCGGAGGTCGTCGGTAATCTGCAGACACAGTTCCCTCGTCGGAGAGAGCACCAGTGCCTGCGTCTCACGTCTCGACGTATCTATCCGTTCCAGCAGGGGGATGCCAAAGGCAGCCGTCTTTCCCGTGCCAGTCTGAGCGAGGGCGATGATATCGTTCTCATTCCCCAGCAGATAGGGAATCACCTCCTCCTGCACAGGCATCGGCTGGACAAAGCCCAACTCCTCGATGGCCTTGCGGATAGCCGCATTAACGCCTAATTCCTCAAAAGTCTTCATCTTACGACCTCTGTGAACTCCGGCTTGGCACCTTCTGCCTTACCCACGGTGACATAGATGGTAGAAGTGCTCTCCTCGCCGTTCATACCTTTACCTTTCACGATGAACTTGTAGTCGTTGCTCTCGTCTGTGGTGCGTTTGCCAACGGTCTCAGGTGTACCGAGGGGGAATTGGTAAGATGAACAAGCAGCGTCGAAGATGGCTTTATCTTCCTCTGTCACAGGCTGTTGCTCGGAGTAGTCGGGCAGCGGACTGACCTCTCCCTCCTTATAGCCGTTCTCTTTCAGGAAACGGTCGAGTTCCTTCTCTGCGGCTGCCACTCTGGCCGTACGTACACCATAGCCCTTCTTGATGGTAGCTTTGGGAAGAGCCTTTGTGAGGGCATCCGTCGAGGTGTTCAATCCGCCGCTGCCGAAGGTGCAGAAGGGTACGATGGTCTTGCCTGCGAAATCCTGCTCCTTGACGAGTGTTGCGATAGGCATCGCATAAGTACCGAACCAGATGGGATAGCCGAGGAAGATGACATCATAGTCAGCGATGTTAGATTTGAGTTCTTTCAGGGCGGGTGTCTCACCCTTCTCCCTTTCCTGTCCAGAGCGCTGGATGGTCTCCTGGAAGTTGCCCGAATAGGGATTGACGCACTCGATAGCCTCGATGTCGGCACCGAGTTGTTTCTGTAACTCCTCTGCGACTGCCTTCGTCGAGCCTGTCTCTGAATAGTAAAGCACCAGCTGGCGGTTAGTGTTCTCAGCCTGACTGTTCGTGTTCTGTGCCTGACGGTTGGTGCAGCTTGCCGTGATAGCGGTGATCATTGCCATTGATAATAATAATTTCTTCATAAGTTACTGTTTTATAGGGTTTATTCTGAGTATTTCCTCATTTCGTTTGCAAAGATACGAATTATTTATTAACTTTGCAAGCAATTATGAAGATATGTGTATTCTGTTCTGCGAATCAGCAGATTGATCCGGATTTCTTCGCGATGACGGAGGAGTTGGGAAGGTGGGCAGCCAGTAATGGGTATGCCCTTGTGTATGGAGGTGTGAACCAGGGACTGATGGAGTCGCTCGGTAAGGCCGCGAAGGAAGCTGGCGGAAGGACCATCGGCATCATTCCGATGATTGTCGAGAAGTCGGGAAGAACGAGTAATTATGTGGAGATTGAGATTCCCTGCGATAACCTGAGTGACCGCAAGCAGCTGATGATGGAACAGAGCGATGTGTTCATTGCCCTGCCTGGCGGCATCGGTACCATCGATGAAATTTTCACGGTTGTTGCGTCTGCCACCATCGGCTATCATCAGAAGACCCTCATCCTTTATAATATGAAGGGCTTCTGGGATTCGCTGATGGCCTTGCTTGATGACCTGCAAGCCAAGGGGATGGTTCGTGGGAATTGGCGGGATTACATCAAAACAGCCGATTCCATCGAGGAACTATCTACCTTGATGGCTGAAATTTAGAAGTCTTGAAACAAGGAGAAATCACCGTCTAAACTGGGAGGGAGTGCCGTTTAAAGTAGGAGAAACTGCCGACTAAACTCGTATCGAGTTGCCGCCCGACATATACCGACCCCGGGCTCGACATATATCGAGCCCGGGGCCTTTATATGTCGACCCAAGGGCCGACACCGAATTTATAAGTCTTAACCTTCTATATTACTCAGTACTGCCTCCAATTCCTTTTGCTTCTGGGCAGCGAAGTCCAAATCAATGCTGTTGTGAATACTGCCGCAGACGTTGGCAGAGAATGCGCTAGCCTCGCCGATAATCGCATCCCATTGCTCTGGTGTGAGTCCCGTTTCCAGCATCTCACGGGTAATGCCGTTCTTGATGAGTCCAAAGACGAAGCCGGCGTTGAAGTTGTCGCCAGCCCCGATGGTGCTGACGGTCTCCATCGGCTTGACGGGATACTGACGGGCAAACTTTCCTGCGCCTCTTACCTCTATCGGATTGCTGCCCTGCGTATAGATGAAGTTCTTGCAGTAGAAGTCGATCTGAGCCTTATAGACCGTCTCGGCATCGTGCTTGTTGAACATCACCTCGAAATCCTCCTGACTGCCTCTGATGATGTCGGCATACTCCAGGTTCTCCAGGATATTCGCATTCAACTTCATCACCTCGTTCTGATGGGAGGCGCGGAAGTTCACGTCGTAATAAAGAATAGCCCCGTTGTCGCGGGCATACTCCAGGAATCCCTGCACCTGCTGACGAATCACAGGATTGACGGCATAGTAGGAGCCGAACATCACGATGTCGTCGGGCTGTATCTCAGGAAGAACGAAGTCCAGACGGTCGTGGGGATGATCCTTATAGAAGATATACTCTGCATCGTTCTGCTCGTTGAGGAACGCCAGCGATATGGGTGACTTGGACTCCGGATAAACATTGATGCTGCTGGCATCGACGTGATTCTCCTCTAAGAAACTGATGATACGCCTGCCGACCCGGTCGTTGCCTGTCTCACTGATGAAGGCAGCGCCGACGCCAGCCCGTCCTAAAGAGATGATGCCGTTGAACACCGAACCGCCAGGTACGGCTCCGATGGGCTCTTCGTTTTTGAAGATGATGTCGAGGATGGTCTCGCCTATTCCTATTACTTTTCGCATTTTGTTTTTGTTTTGTGGATGCAAAGGTACAAAAAGAAGTGAAAAGTGAAGAGTTTTATTCATTATTTTTGTAATTTTGCATCCGAAAATGACGAAATATAATACATATACGCTTGATAATGGGCTGCGAATCATCCATCTGCCATCGGCATCGCAGGTGGTGTGGTGCGGCTATGACCTGGCTGTCGGCAGTCGTGATGAGCAGCCTGGGGAAGAAGGACTGGCGCATTTCTGTGAACATATGACCTTTAAGGGCACGGAGCAGCGCAGTGCTCTGCAGGTGATCAATGATCTGGAGCGAGTGGGCGGTGAGTTGAATGCCTTTACCAACAAGGAGGATACGGTGTTCTATGCCGCCGTAACCAAAGAGCATTTTGCCAAGGCCGTGGGACTCCTGACTGATATCGTCTTCCACAGTCAGTATCCACAGCAGGAAATCGATAAGGAGGTGGAGGTGATTTGCGATGAAATCGAGAGTTATAATGATTCGCCTGCCGAGTTGATCTACGACGAGTTTGAGAATATCCTTTTCCAGGGACATCCCCTTGGACATAATATCCTCGGTACGTCTGATAGAGTTCGCTCTTTCAAGACAGTCGATGCCCTCCGCTTCGTCAGACGTCATTACCGTCCTGAGAATGCGGTGTTCTTTGTGTATGGGGATGTGGACTTTAAGCGACTGGTGAGTAATTCGAGGAAGGAGGAAGGAGGAATGAGGAATGAGAATAGTGATGAGGCGGATCAGACCACCCCTAACCCCTCCTACTCAGGAGGGGAAAACACCCTCCAAGGTAATCTCCTTCCTCCTTCCTCTTTCCTCCTTCCTCGAAAAACAATCACTCTCGATCGCGGCACTCACCAAGCCCACGTGATGCTCGGCACCCAGGCCTATCGTTATGACGATCCGAGGCGTATGACGCTATACCTATTAAATAATATAATAGGTGGCCCTGGGATGAATGCCCGTCTGAACCTCTCGCTGCGAGAGCGGCACGGACTGGTCTATACGGTGGAGAGTTCGATGGCGGCCTATTCTGATACTGGTGTTTGGAGTGTCTACTTCGGTTGTGACCATCACGACATCAACCGTTGCCTGCGACTTGTAAGAAAGGAATTGGATCGTGTGATGCTTCGTCCGCTCTCTGCCTCGCAGTTGATGGCTGCCAAACGACAACTGAAAGGACAAATTGCCATCGCTTGTGACAATCGTGAGCAGTTTGCCCTCGACTTCGGCAGGAACTTCCTTCACCACGGCTATGAGCGCGATCTCGATAAGCTCTTCAGAAAGATTGACGCCGTTACGGCAGAGGATATACAACAAGTGGCTGGGGAACTCTTCCCTGCCGAAAACCTCACCACCTTGATTATCCAATAAAAAAGCACCGCGACAGTCGCTGGCATAACCAGCAGCTCGTCGCGGTGAGCAATGTAATAGTTGGATAAAGTTTATTCGTTGATAACCTTTTGGATGGTTCCATCCTCATTGTAGAACAGACGCTGCACCTTCAATGAGCGCAGATGCGTGATGTCGTTGGAGGGAACGCAGTCGTGATAGAACAGGAACCACTCGCCCTTGTACTGGACGATGCTGTGATGGGTTGTCCAGCCCACAACGGGATCGAGGAGTACACCCTGATAGGTGAACGGGCCGTAGGGGTTGTCGCCGATGGCATAGCAGAGGAAGTGGCTGTCACCAGTAGAATAGCTGAAATAGTACTTGCCATTGTATTTGTGCATCCACGAAGCCTCAAAGAAACGATGAGGATCACCAGCCTTCAGGGGCTGTCCGTCCTTGTCGATGACGATCACATCGCGTGGAGCCTCTGCAAACTGCATCACATCGTCGCTCAGACGCACTACGCTGCTGGGCAGGGCAGGCACGTCGGCAGGAGCGAAGAGCTGTGTCTTCTTGTCAGCGGCAGGACCGAGGTCGATGCCTTCCTTCAGAAGCTGCTTGGGTGACTTGTACCACTGGAGCTGTCCACCCCAGAGACCACCGAAGTAGCAATAAATCTGTCCGTCGTCGTCCTTGAACACGCAGGGGTCGATGGAATAAGAGCCGCGCATAGGCTGCTCCTGAGGAATGAACGGACCCTCGGGCTTGTCGGCAACGGCCACACCGAGGTGGAACACACCGTTGTAGTCCTTGGCAGAGAAGATGAGGAAATACTTGCCGTCCTTCTCGACGACATCGTTGTCCCACATCTGCTTCTCGGCCCAGGCCACCTGCTCTACGTCGAGGATCTTGCCGTAGTCTGTCACTTCACCGTTCTCTACGTCCTCCATAGAGATCACGTGGTAGTCCTTCATCTGGAAGTGTCCGCCGTCATCGTCGAAGGCAGCACCAGCCTCCCAGTCGTGGGAAGGATAGACGAAGAGTTTTCCGTTAAACACATTGGCAGAAGGATCTGCA
>JAEEGH010024752.1_pt1 | contig 12087 bp, 15 predicted proteins | sample 9134181 | NCBI WGS metagenome assembly JAEEGH01 (sample SAMN16246544, study PRJNA631951) | gut metagenome | biome: gut microbiome; feature: rumen; material: DP-attached | host: Bos | place: Iran: Karaj | collected 2018-10
CCTGACTCAACGCCATATCTGCAATGGCACGGCTGATTCGGCCATTACCATCGTCGAACGGATGAATACTGACGAACCAGAAATGAGCCACGGCTGACTTTACATAGTCTCTCGGCGTATCAGCAGCGTTAAACCAGGAAAGGAAACGCAACATCTCTGTTGCAACCTGGTCGGCCTCTGGTGCATGATAGTGGATCTTCGTACGTCCCAGCGCTCCCGACTCAACATTCATGGCATCTACCCTGTAGCGACCCACATTGATGACCTCCATACCACTACGACCCGTAGGAAACAGGCAGTTGTGCCAACCGAACAGCCGTTCATCGGTCAGAGGACTGTCATAACCCGTCACAGCGTCGAGCATCATCTCTACGACATCTTCCACATAATGTGAAGGCTCTACCTCGTTTGTAACACGAACACCCATCCTACGCGCCACTGACGAGCGAACCTGATCGGAATTCAGTACCACATTCTCAATTTCTGATGATGCAACGATATCGTGTGTCAAGGTCTCGACAACTGCTTGCTGCTGGGCATCAAAGCCAATAGCCATCAAACGGCCTTCGAGAATACCTGCAGCCTTATTCACTTTGACGAGTTTAGCACTTATCAGGTCTTTATCCCAGGTAAAAGAGGGCCAGCCTTCATTTTGATATATATACTTCATTGCATGGATTGTTTGATGGTGCAAATATAATCATTTGTGGCTTATAAACCGCAAGATTTGCGGCTAACAAACCGAAAATAGCTTATTTTTAAAGTTTTTTAACTAATTTTGCAATCGCAAAATTAGATTATAATGAGTGTATTTAAAGATAAGACGCTGCTGATAACGGGGGAACGGGATCGTTTGGTAATGCTGTGCTGAACAGATTCCTGAGAACGGATATCGGCGAGATTCGTATCTTCTCGCGTGATGAGAAGAAACAGGATGACATGCGACATGACTTCCAGGCTCGTATGCCGGAAGTTGCCAACAAGATTAAGTTCTTCGTAGGTGACGTGAGGAGCCTGCAGTCGTGTAAGAGCGTGATGCCTGGGGTGGACTATATCTTCCATGCGGCTGCTCTGAAGCAGGTGCCGAGCTGTGAGTTCTTCCCCATGGAGGCGGTGCAGACGAATGTGATAGGTACGGATAACGTGCTGACAGTTGCCATCGAGGCAAAGGTGAAGAGCGTGATCTGTCTATCGACAGACAAGGCGGCTTATCCGATCAATGCGATGGGTATCACCAAGGCCATCGACATGGGGGACTTCTATCGCGTGCCGGCTGATAACCGCGACGCAAGAGGGGTAATTTGGGTAATATTACCCTCCTGCCATCCAGAGATGTTAATCAATTACTTGCGATGTTTAACAGGGCCAACTTTTATCGTTTCAATTACTGTAGTCCTAGGATTATCTAGAGCTTGCTGAATCGGAATGAAACGGCCAGTTTCGGCGTCTCTACCTTTCTTGACAGTTCTTGCCATTTTTATTGTTTTTTTAAAGTTAATCAATTGACTGTACATAGTGACTTAACACACTCCTTGAGGGTAATCTGGTCATGTAAACCAGATGTTAGAATTCCAAATAAAGGAGGCTTGTGTTTTTCGTTATCCTAAAACAATACCATCCTTTCGAGTGCAAAAATACTATTAATTTATAACAAGATAAACTTTTTCGTCGAAAATTTAGGTTAAACAATGTAAATATTTGGTTTTTTCGTTGAAAACATACTATCTTTGCAGTGCAAATGAAACAAATACTCTAAAATACTTAATGGCAACAAAAGAACAAGTTGAAGCTTTTCTGAAGCGGCTGAAGGAGAAGATCAAGGTGTTTGACATCGTTTTCCGTGATGATAGGGGGAAGAACCTTCAGACTTTGGCTACTTTGGAAATCAATACGACCGTCCGCAAACAGGTGATCATGAACATAGAGCCTGAGGACTATGTAGAAGGTCCTATTGTGGATACTCTGAACAAAGTGGGGGAGATGTGGGTGTTTGGTAAAAACGTGAAAGGCCAGGAGGTTTATATCAAAATCACGTTGGGCCTTCCGAATAGTAGTACCATCTGCATTTCCTTCCATATTGCTGAACATAAAATGAATTATCCATTTAAGAACTGAGTGTTATGATAAAACAGACAATGACAAGCCCTTTCACGGGAGGTGTGGCTATGCTTCTTAGTGAACCTTCAACTCTTGTATATAGGAAAGAGACTTTCCGTTATGTTCATCAGTTCTATGAATGTCAGGACTCTCATGAGCAGTTTACTACATCGGAACTGGATGAGGCAAACTTGGCCCAGGTGACTAACCAGTACCGGGCTAAGTATGGTATCCCGTTTCCTGACGAGATTAAGCGTATTCGTCAGCATTATGGGCTTCCGGCCATTAAGATGTCGGAGATTCTAGGGTTTGGCGAGAATCAATACCGGTTGTATGAGAACGGTGAAATGCCCAGCGAAGCAAACGGCAAGGTGCTGATGTCGATCATGAATCCGGAGATATTCCTGGCTTTCATGCTCAATGCCCGAGGGCAATTCTCAGAAGATGAGTTTGCCAAACTTATGGAGAAAACCAAGTCGTGGAAAGGTGGCAAATATTCTCACTTTGAGATGGAGCACGTATTTAACGTTTGCCGAAGATCCATTTTTAATGGTTATGCTACACAGTCGGTAGATAAGCTAAAGAACATATTGCTGTATTATATAGAGCAGGGTGATGGTGTGTTTTTTACCAAGATGAACAAGTTGCTCTTCTATACGGACTTCTTGGCCTATCGTTTGACGGGTAAAGGAATGACTGGTTTATGTTACAAAGCCATCGCACATGGCCCTGTCCCTTTGCATTGGGATAGAGTCTACAGCTTTTATAACGATATTGACCAGGAAATCGTTCAGTATCCAGACGGTAGAGCAGGCACCAAACTGGTTTCTAAACTGTCGCCGGACAAGAGCTACTTTACAGAAGATGAGTTGGAGATGCTTGAATATATTCATCAGAGATTCAAGAAAGAATCACCGACTCAGATATCAGAGACGAGTCATCAGGAGGAGGCTTGGAAACAGTATTTGAACAGTGACAGACTGATTAGTTTTGAGATGGCGTTTACGCTGAAGGCGATATGAGGGGGGAATTATGTTAGGAGTAAGAAAAGATGGAATCAATAAAAACTTTCCTTGAGCAGTGGGACTTGTTGGGGTTCGTTATCGCGGCAGTAATAAGCTTGTTGATAGGTCTCGTGTTTAAAGGAGTAAAAAATCTTGTAACCATGAAGCGTAAGCCTTACAACATTTCCAGGCAAACAATCAATCGCACTATTTATGATAATAGGAACGAAGGGGTGAATTTAGTAGAAATAAAAGATAAAGTCTATGTCGGATAATAATTTTTTTGAAAAACAAACTTTGTCATCAAAAGTTAAAGCAAGTATTGTGTCCGAGTATTTCCCTAAATACTGCAAAATCATAGTCAAAAAGCATATACCAGAGCGCATAGGTTATTTTGATTTGTTCGCAGGACCTGGGATATATGGTGATGGTAATTTTTCTACACCTCTATTAATTGCTAAGAATTGTATTAATGACAATTTGTTGAGAAATAAGGTGTGGATGGTCTTTAATGATAAAGAGTATTCCGCACAATTAAAGCAGAATTTTCTGAATTTATTTCCTGATGGTTCTTTTGCCTTTAAGCCCCATTTTGGACATAGTACGGTGGGGGAATGTGAGGAAATAGATAAATTTATTACCAAGAATCGTATGAAGGATGGGAAAAACGAGTGTCCGTCCGTGTTGTTTATAGATCCATTTGGTTATAAAGGTATAGATACTGGAGTTCTTTCTGCATTCTTGAATTATTGGGGAAATGAATTGTTTATCTTTTTAAATACCAAGAGAATTAATCCTGCTTTGGAGAATGAAAAGTTTGAACCACTGATGAGATGTCTTTTCCCACAAAGTTTTGATTCAGTCAAGACGATTGTAAGGGAAAAGAAGAGAGTTCCAGAAAGATTACAGTATATCATCGATAATTTAGGTAATGAGTATAAAAAGATACTTGGTGGGAATGTATATTATACAGCATTTAAATTTCAAGAAGAGGATGTGGAGACAACGAGTCACTTTATTCTTCATTTAACTAAATCGGGACGAGGTTTTGATTTGATTAAGCAAATCTATAACGATTTTGCAAATGTGGGTACTATCTTTGATGGCGTTAATACATATACTTTTGATGTAAAGAAGATTACGAATCCTGTTGAAGATCTTTTCGATGTGGCATCAGAGAATATAGATGTATTAAAAGAAAAATTGTACGCTTCATATAAGGGTAAAAAGATATCTGCATTGGACCTTTATGAAGAACATCAGCAAAAAGAACTTTATTGCCGTAAGCATTATACAGAGGCTTTAAGAAGACTTCGTAAAGAGGATAAGTTGGATTCCGTGTTTCATGATGGTAAACAGCATAAAGTTAGCGTATTATTGATTAAAGAATGTATATTAAGTTTTAAGTAATGGCAGAAACAAAAATTGAATGGACCGATAAAACCTGGAATCCAGTTACAGGATGTTCAAAACAATCGGATGGTTGTACTCATTGCTATGCGGAAGTAATGGCTAGACGTTTAAAAGCGATGGGACAAAAAAAGTATGTGAATGGATTTAAACTGACTATACATGAAGATGACTTGGATGAACCATATAAATGGAAAGGAAGTCACAATGTCTTTGTGTGTTCCATGGCTGATTTGTTTCATAAAGATGTACCTTTTGAGTTTATTGATAAAGTAATGAACGTAATACGAAATACTTCACATAATCGTTATCAGATACTTACCAAGAGGGCAGAAAGGATGGAGGAGTACTTCAGGCATAGAATTGTTCCTCAAAATGCATGGTTAGGGGTTACTGTCGAAAATCAAAAAAACAAATATCGTGTCGATTATCTGTCAAAGATTGAAGCGCGAATCCATTTTTTGTCATGCGAACCTTTATTGGAAGATTTAGGAGAAATAAAACTTGACAATATTCAATGGATTATAGTGGGAGGGGAAAGCGGCTCCCAAGCAAGGCCGATGAAAAAGGAATGGGTACTGAAAATTAGAGAGCAGGCTATGGGTAATGGTATCCCCTTCTTTTTTAAACAATGGGGAACCTGGGGGCAAGATGGAATCAAACGGAATAAAAAGTTAAATGGGAAATTGCTTGAAGGCGTAGTATGTCAAGAGATGCCTTAAAACATGAAGATGTATGGATTGATGGTGTTAAGACTCAAAAAACTCTCATACAACCTTCAGGATGTAATGATATAACGTGTTATAAACCTAATGATATTAAAAAAAATGAATTGAATGTTTGGTTTAATCTTTGGAATAGGGTAGAAAATGATTGAGGACATGGGTATTGCCATGTGTCGCCTAGTTATATAACTTTGCTGAATGTTGTTTAGGAAAATTAAGTAGGAATCTCTAATGCTAACAGGATGATTCATGAGTGAAACCGAGAAAGTAAGTTCGTATGAGTTTCTGGTATGGAGAATAAAAAGGTGGTTCTCCATGTATGCAGTATCTGTCATGCTGTTTGTGGGATTGTTATTGTCGGTATGGGCTGTATTTTGTATCGATATTCCTTTGATATCAAAAATTCCGTGCACCCTTTCTGATAAAACAATAGAGGGCTTGAACAGGGCATTCCTGGCCTTGGCATATAGCTATATTGCAGGAGCGATAATTTACGGGATGACAGTAAAGTTTCCCTATTGTCTGAATAAACAACGTTTGGCACCAGTGATAAATGCAAAGGTGAAGAACTTGGGCAGTATGCTGAATTGGGTGAAGGCGAATAGGAAGGTGATGAATAAGGGGGAGATGAGGCCGCTCGGCGTTTGAAAAGTGTAATCAAAAAGTATGATTTATTAGACTTTTCTTGGTGGAATGAAAGAAAATGCTTATTTTTGCAGGCGAAAGTTGATTATATTATACTTTTATGGATTTGAGAGAGGTGGTTAAGGAGCGCCGAGGGGTTTTGGGAATATCCCAATTGGACTTGGCAGAGATGGCGGGCATCAGCCTGGCCACGGTGAAGGATATCGAGCGGGGCGCGGGTAATCCGTCGATGAAAACTGTGACGCGGATACTGGAAGTGCTAGGAATGGAAATGGTATTTCGAATTAGGAGGATTAGCTAATGAGACAGTTGGAAGTATATGTGAATGATGTGAAGGCGGGGACGCTGACGGAGCTGAACCCGGGGAAGGGGTATCGGTTTGCGTATAGTGAGGCGTATGTGGCTTCGGACTGCCCACCTGTGTCGCTATCTTTGCCCAAAAGGATAGAGGCATACGAGGCGGAAAGCTTGTTTCCATTTTTTACGAACTTGCTGCCAGAGGGTGCCAATAGGAAGGTGGTATGCAGAGAGAAGCGTATAGACGAGAATGACTTTTTCGGTATGCTGATGGCTACTGTGGGAACGGATATGATAGGATCGGTGAATTTTAAAGAGGTAGAGAATGGTTGAAATAAAATATTGCCCATCGACGCTGGCTGAAGGTTATGACAGCTATAGTCCGCAGGCCGTGAAACGACTGTTTGACGGGAGGAAGGTGTCGCCGTATCTGGACTTTAATATTAGCGAGCTGAAGCAGACGGATGAGATTGTGAGGGCTATGCAGCGTATATCGGTATCGGGCGTGCAGGAGAAGTTCTCAGGAGTGATAGACGGGAACCTGATTCGTATTGCTGAGAGCAGTGAGCGGGCGACGTATATCATTAAGCCTGCACCTTGGGACGAAACGATAGCGACGAGGAAGCAGATACCGGCTAATGAGCACGTGACAATGCAGATAGCACGGCAGGTGTATGGCATTGTGACGGCTGAGAACGGACTGTGCTTTACGAAGGACGGCCAGACGGTGTATATCACCAAGCGGTTTGACATTCTGCCAGACGGTACGAAGGCAGAGATGGAGGACTTTGCATCGCTAATTGGACGCAACGAGCAGACTGACGGCACTTATTTTAAGTATAGCGGCTGTTATGAGGATATCGCGAAGTGCATCAAAAAGTATATACCGGCATGGATGGTGGATATGGAGCGATTCTTCGAGCTGGTGGTGTTTAACTATATCTACGCGAACGGGGATGACCACCTGAAGAACTTCTCTGTGATCAGGCAGGGAGGTGACTACAGACTGGCACCGGCTTACGATCTGCTGAATACGAGTCTGCATGTGATAGGTGACGACTTCGGGCTGGACGGTGGACTGTCGCCTGATATAGAGACAAGTGACGTGATGGATAGAACCGGGCATGCGTGCAGACTGGACTTTGAGCGGTTTGGCGAACGGATAGGACTAACGAATGCGCGTGTGAAGAGGGTGCTGGACAAGTATATGGCGGTGCCGGAAGGGGCTGTGAAGCTTGTTGGTAATAGTTACCTGAACGACAAGATGAAACGGAAGTATCTGCGGATAGTGGATGAGAGAGTGAAGAGGTTTGTGAGGGGGGTATGACTTCGGGACAGGGCTTTTTTTGTGGTGAAAATTATAAAAAATATCTTAGTTATTGTATGTATTTCATATTATTCGTTATTATAACATAAAAGATATTGGAAAAGTTGTGGGATTGGAATTAATTGTCGATATTTGCCACCGGTTAAACTATTTTTAATTAGATATGGGAAAGTTTGAATTGATGGCGCTGCCGTATGCGCCGGAGGCTTTAGAGCCGGTGATTAGTAAGCAGACGCTGGAGTTTCATCACGGGAAACATCTGGCAGCGTATGTGAATAATCTGAATGCGTTGCTTCCTGGGAGTGGATTCGAGGAAGCTTCGCTGGAAGAAATCGTATGTAAGGCTACTGGTGGTATTCTGAACAACGCAGGGCAGATACTGAATCATGAGCTGTACTTTGGGCAATTTTCTTCGCCTAAGGCTGACAATGCTCCTACGGGAAAGTTCGCTGATGCTATCGCTCGTGACTTTGGGTCGTTCGAGGCATTCAAGGAGGCATTCCAGAAGGGTGGGGCAACGCTGTTTGGCTCTGGTTGGGTATGGCTATCGGCTGACAAGGATGGCAAGCTTGTGATTACGCAAGAGACAAATGCAGCCAATCCTGTGCAAAAGGGGCTGAAGCCGCTATTGACATTCGATGTGTGGGAGCATGCGTACTATCTGGATTATCAGAACCGCAGGCCAGATCATCTGGCTGCGCTCTGGCAGATCATCGACTGGGAGGTCATTGAACACCGCTACTAACCGGATCAGGGGACCCGGATCAGGGGACGGTTCTTTGATCCGCTCCAGTGATCCGTTTGGGGCTCGAACCCATGACCCCAAATATAGAAAAGTATCAGCACAGAAGTAAAGCCTTACTTTATTCTTTTACAAAGACAAAATTATTAATCGTTGTTAAAAAAGCTATATTATCACCACTTTTTTATCTAAAACCGCTCAAAATACAAATTAAAGTTGTATTTTTGCAGAAATTCTACAAAATCAAGGATGAAATGATACTTAAAATCGAATTTGAGAATTTCTTCTCTATCAGAGACAGAATCAGAATTGACTTCAGGGCAGCAAGCATCAATACAGCACTTGCTCGTGAGTTAAGCCACAATGTGATGCAGTGGAAAGGTGTGCCTGTGCTTAAATCGGTTGGACTGTTTGGTCCCAATGCTTCAGGCAAGTCGAATATCCTGAAAGCCATCACATTCTGCTGCAGAATGATTCTGGAGTCTCACCTGCACAATGAGGGGGTGACCTTCAATTTCGAACCCTTTAAGTTTGATGGTTGGCAGAATAAACCGAGCAAATTTCTAATAGACTTTGTTTGCGAGGATGTGGAATACGAATATTCCTTTGAGCTTACTCGTGAGCGGATTCTCAGTGAGAGTCTGTACTATTATCCTGTAGGTAGGAGAGCTAAAGTGTTTGTGCGTGATGCAGAAGGGAAATACAGTTTTGGTACTGGTGTGATGGTAAAGCCTTCGGATGTCGCCACAAATACCAGCGTGAAGAATCTTTTCCTTAGTCGTGCCAGTTCCATGAACCGCGAGATTGCTCAAAGGCTTTATCGCTATTTCATGAATCAATTCCTCCTGGGACTGGTGAATGTGAATGACGTGATGGTGCTGGATAGTTTCAATACTTATAAGAAGGTTATTCTCAAAGCTCTCGAAATAAGTGATACGGACATTACCGATATAGAGGCAAGAAAAGAACAGATTCCTGCCCCTGTAGCTATTCCAGGACAGCCAGAGTTATCGTATAAGTTGGTAGATGTGCTCCGATTCAAGACATTCCATCGTAATCAGAAGGATATCATGTTTGATATGGATATGGAAGAGTCTAATGGTACGCGAAAGTTGTTCCAGATTCTTATCCGCCTTTTAGATGTTGTGAAGAACAAGAAGGGCATCATCATGGACGAGTTTGATATGGGACTACACACTCGCCTTGCTGATTTTATCCTAGACTTGATTCACGCTTCTGATAGTAGCCAGTTGTTGTTCACCTCGCATAACACGAACCTGATTGATGTGAGGAGACTGAGGCGTGACCAGATTGTGTTTGTTAACAAGACAGAAGAGGGAACAACGGATGTATATTCATTATACGACTTTAAGGATTTCCGTGAGAACATGGATGCGGAGAAAGGCTATCTGCAGGGACGCTTTGATGCCGTGCCATATGTAGACTCTTCAGTTTCAAGTATCAAACAATTATTGGAAGGTTGATTATGGCAAGCAGAAGAGAACCGTCCCCATCCATGCGAATGCGCAAAATCGCTCTTGTAATCTGCGAGGGCGAAACAGAAGAACGCTATATCAACCTTCTGAAGAAGTGGTACAAGTCGCCCATCAGGATCGTATCTCATATAGAAGGAACCAAGATAACACAATCTCTTGTAGATAATCGTACCAGAGAACTCAAACTCTCAAAATATGACAAGGTGCATACGTTCCTGATGTACGACATGGATGTACCGTCAATCAATGAGAAGCTATTGGCATGCAAAGCAGAAAAACTACTCAGTAATCCCTGTTTTGAGATATGGCTACTGCTTCATGCAAAAGATCGAAAGAGTCCCATCACAACAGATGCACTCATCAAAGAACTAAAGAAGAGTGCGACTGTTTGGAAGAATTATGCTAAGTCGGACTTTACTGATACGCAAATAGCTTTTCTGAAGGACAATACGGACAAAGCAACTGAAAGAGCGAAGAACCTTAAAGAGTTACAAAACCCCTCCACGGATGTATACAAATTGATAGAGTTATTGAAAGATGATGAGTCAAAACCTGAATAGAGGAGGGTATGACGCAGGATGAGAAATGGATTCTAAAGTATAACGAGGTGGTGGAGTTTATCAATACTAACCATCGCAATCCCTCCAAGCATCGCATAGAGGAGCATAATATGTTGAATTAGGTGAAGCAGCAGAGAAAACTACTCAATGCGGGGACTCTCAAGTCAGAGAGGGTAGAGAGGTTTAAGGAACTGTTGGCGCTAATGGAAAGATATAAGCGCATCAATCAGTATCATTAGTGGCTTTGATGCAGGGGAACCCTGCCTTCTTTTCGGAAAGAAGCAAAAGGGATTCGTCCTTTCTTTCGGCGCGAATGAAAGAACTAAAGAAAGCATCCACCCTCCCCAAGGCCCCTCCCTATATGGAGGGGATGCAACCGCTCCTCCTGTCGCTCTTTTAAATAGGTACGCTCGACCCATCAAAGGGTCGGCTTATTTTTATAATATAATACCTGAAAACACTCGGGGAGCGCCCCGCGGCTAGGGGCAGACAGCCCCGACGAGCGGCTGGATCACCTAATCCGTCGTTTTTTTTGCTTTTAATAGGATTAATATCAAAAAGAATTTGTATATTTGCGCTGTATAATAGAAGCATTATGAAGAAAATCCTTTTTATTGTTGGTTCTTTGAGGAAAGATTCCTTTAACCGACAGCTGGCCCGAGAGGCTGAGAAAATGATTGGCGAAAGGGCCACAGTGACTTACCTGGACTATCAGGATGTGCCGTTCATCAATCAGGACATCGAATTCCCAGAGCCTGAGGCTGTAGGGCGCTTGCGTGCTGCAGTGAAAGAGGCGGATGGCATCTGGGTTTTTACGCCGGAGTATAACTTCAGTTACCCTGGGCATGTGAAGAACTTGTTTGACTGGCTGTCGCGGCCTTTAGTGGCGGGTGACTATGATACGCCAACCGTAATCAACGGAAAGAAAGTGGCGTTGAGTGGTGCTGGCGGCAAAATGGCAACGGCCAAATGCCGTGAGAAACTGACGGAGTTGCTCACCTTTATCAAGGCTAATGTCATGGAGCTGCAGACGGGTATTGCTCTCAATCTTGAAGCATGGACAGAGGGGCGGATGATTCTCACGGAGAATCAGAGGGAAGAACTTAAGGGTCAAGTTGAAACTTTCCTAAAGTTCATAATATAATACCTGAAAACACTCGGGGAGCGCCCCGCGGCCGCTTGGATCAGGGGACGGTTCTTTGATCCAGCTCGCCGAGCGGATCAAAGAACCGTCCCCTGATCCAACTGATCCAAAGGCCAGAGTGTGGTATCTGGAGAGATGACTATGCCATAGGCAATATTGCGAAGCTTGTTGCCAGGATCTGTCAGCACACCTTTATCTACCAAATCTTTAATATCCCTTGCAGCTGTGTCGACTGAGGCACCGCTCTGCTTGGCCCAGTTCTTGACAGTCAACTTGCCGCAATAGCCGTCGAGCCATATGTTTAGGGTGTTCTTCTGGCGGTCGGTCATTACAACCGCTGCATGCTGCTGCCAGAAAACAGCCTTGTTCAGGATGGAGGTGAGCATGATCTCCGACTCCTTGATGGCACGCATCATACAGTCCAGATACCATGCAATCCACTCCGTGATGTCGAGTCCGCCCTTCTGCCGCTGCTCAAGAATCTTGTTGTAGTGGCGCTTCTCTTTGTTAATTTGGCGTGACATGCTGAAATAGCGCATCGTGGAATTGTCGGCCTGACTCAACGCCATATCTGCAATGGCACGGCTGATTCGGCCATTACCATCGTCGAACGGATGAATACTGACGAACCAGAAATGAG
>JAEEGH010024755.1_pt1 | contig 12087 bp, 9 predicted proteins | sample 9134181 | NCBI WGS metagenome assembly JAEEGH01 (sample SAMN16246544, study PRJNA631951) | gut metagenome | biome: gut microbiome; feature: rumen; material: DP-attached | host: Bos | place: Iran: Karaj | collected 2018-10
CTGTCCGATAGAGGACGATTTAGAAACGACGGCTGTCGGATGGATAGCCGTGTACCATTTCAAAGGAAGATTAGACAGTTCCTCTCTCTTTTGAGGGTTGCCGATTGCGATGACGAAAGAGCAATTCTGATACTTGGTGTATTCGCTGACGTTACCTATCACGTCGTCTTTTGGCTCATCGTCTAGGAATCCCAGCACTTTGTCGCCGCATGCTTCAACGATGTCTCTTACCACGTGTCCGTGGCCGCCAGCTCCGATTATTATTACTTCCTGCATCTGCTATTTCTCTTCTTTTTCCGGGCCGTTGCCCATGAATTCTTCCATGGAAACAGATGTTTCCGAATGTACACCCTTATGTGAGAAGACTGTCGTAAACGTTTTTAATACTATCTTTAGGTCAATTATAAAAGACACATTCTCCACATACCAAATGTCGAGAGCAAATTTTTCATCCCAAGACAGAGCGTTACGTCCGTTCACCTGAGCGTGTCCGGTGAGACCGGGAAGGACATCGTGGCGGTGATGCTGGAATTCGTTGTAGCGGGGAATGTACTGAACAAGGAGCGGACGAGGTCCAACTAGGGACATATCGCCCTTGAGTATATTCAGAAATTCCGGCAGTTCATCCAGACTGGTGGCACGGAGGAATCGTCCGTATCCGTTCATTCTCTGTTCGTCAGGCAGGAGATTGCCATCGGAATCTTTCTTGTTGGACATGGTTCTGAATTTGATCAGCTTAAAGAGCTTTTCATTTTTACCAGGCCTATCCTGTGTGAAGAATGGGTTGCCCGAGAGAGCGATGAGACCTGTCACCATAAGGAGCAGGATGACCGGTGACAATATCACCAGCGTCATCAGTGAGATGATGATGTCCAGTAACCTTTTTATCACTTTTACGTAAAAACTATTCTTTTTCATCAGCCTGTCGTTTAGGTAGTATGAGTTTGAAGATATCCAGCTCTTCAACTTTGAGCAGTTTGAGTGCTACGTAATATAGTGCCACATCTACGATGATGGCGGCTAAGAGTGAGATTATTTCATTAGTGATAAGTCCCAGTGAATAGAAGACTGCATAAGATAATCCGGTAGAGATGGCTGCAGCGAGAAGGATCTTGATGATCTTTTTGATGCCGCAGAAGATGTGGATGTCTTTGTATTTTGCTCTCAGTACTATCGTCAGCGCTGCGACATTGACAACGGCAGCAATTGATGTGGCCAGTGCGAGACCTTTGTGCTGCATGGGACCGATCAGGACGAAGTTAAGTGCAATGTTAACAGCGATGCCGATAGCTGAGCAGGCAACGGGCAATACAGTGTTTTTAACAGAGTAAAAGACCTGGATGAGCATGGTGTTGAGAGCCGAAAACAAAAGACCGATGCCGTAGAAGAAGAATGCAGGAGCGGTAAGTGCGGTCGATGCTGCGTCAAATGCACCTCTTTCAAAGAACAGTTTTACTATCTGGTCAGGGTATACGAGGATGCCAAAAGTGCAGGGGATGGCAATCATCATGATGATGGTCATGGCGATCTTGGTAGAGGTATTGAAATACTCCCAATTCTTTTCTGCGCTGGCCTTGGTCATTCTAGGATACATGACTGTTGAAATAATCATGGTGGTCAGGAGTGTGACGGATAATACCAGTTCCCAGCCGTAGTTGAGAGCAGCAACACTTCCCTCTGGAAGCCCTGATGCCAGAGACTTGTCGATAAATGTATTGATCCCGGCAAGGGAAGACCCTATGAAGACCGGTATGGCGAGGATAACAGTCTTCTTGATAGTCTGATCCAGTTCCAGCGTCGGCATCAGTTTCAGCCCGGCTTTGGATGCCGAGAATGCTCCAGCAATGAACTGAATGGCATAGGCGATCAGAATGCCATAGATCAGGAAGTTTACGTTGGTGTATTTGCTGATGAATATGAATGCGATCGAGCAGATACTGAATAGATATCCGTAGATGATCTGCGGCAGGAAATGATTGTGATATTTGAGGTAAGAATCAAGGATGCCGAAACCTGCGGTGAAGAAAGTATATCCGAAAGCGACTTTCAGGAACGAGCTGGTCAGTTCAGCGGTCTGTACGGGGAATGAGTGGGCAAAGATATTGACGAGCTGGTCCGAGAAGAAAAAGCCCAGTATCAAAGCAATTCCCGAGAAAATGAAGAGCATGGTGAGTATCTGATTTGTGAACTTCTCACCGGCTTTCTTTCCGCTGTCGAACATCACCTGAGAATAGGTCGGCATGTAGGATGTGCTGAGGGCTGAGAATATCCCTGTGAGGAGTATGGTCGGGATATACTGTGCCATGATGTAGGCATCTACGATATAAGACGTGCCGTAGATGTCTGCCAGGACGATCTCGCGAACATACCCCAGTATCTTTGAGAAGACAGTGAGAATCATCATCGCTGCAGCGATCTTGGCTACAGTTTGAACAGGTCTGCCTTCTTTTTGTGAAACAGGATCAGCCATCTATCGGTTCGTTACTTAATCGTATAGTACTCCCAGTCATCCGGTTCGTTGAAGTAACCGGTAAGACTTTGGCTCGGCCAGTAGGATACGATGGCATCGTTGTTTGCGTTGATGTAATAGATACCGTCGTTCTTTACGTAGACGTAATTGCGGCCGGTAGTCTGATTTGTGGAGGTATCATTCTCGACCATAAACGAGACGAAGTATCCTTCTCTAAGCAGCCGCATATGCAGTATGAAACCACGGTTGAGAGGGGTATCTCTGTCATATACATGGTCGGTATCATCATAATAGAGCCAGTTTCTAAGATCGGCTAACGATTCAAAAGCCTTGGGGGTACGCATCTGTTTGAGTGCCTCTTCGATATGAGTGACAGATGCAGTCTTGAACGTAGCATATTCCTTAGTTAGACTCTCATAATCATTTTCGAGCTGGGAAATCGATGCTTCTTTTGCTTTCATTTCTTTTTCCAGAGCATCGACACGTAGTTTGACTGCGGAATAGTTGCCGTACATCTCCCAGTATTCTGCGTCAGTATCCGCGTACTCTTCGAGATCTTTTGTGAGCTGGTCGTATTCGGTGCTGAGTGCGGCATATTCGCTCTTGGCTTTGGCGATATCCTGAGTAAGCTTATAGCTGTAGTCGCGTTCGGCATTGAGCTGATCGTTGAGAGTATCGATCCTGCCTTCGAGTTCAGCGATCCTCGTATTATCGGTTGGAGTTTCCGGTGAATCAGTCGATTTGGTGATATATAAGATGCTGACTACGACAAGTGCAATCAGCAGTACGAATGCAATGATATGCCACAGGTGTTCTTTGAAGAAAGCTGACGGACCGGAAGATGGTTCTTCGTCGTATAGGGAAGGTTCCTCGGTTTTGGTGGGATCACAGGATTCACAATACTCCTGGTCGTCATCGATTGGGGTTCCGCATTTTGAACAGAAAGCCATGATGGGCACCTCCCTGCAAGATTGAATACCTATCGGTATTTAGTATACTATTCACGCATAAAAGCTATCAATTATAAGTGTAGCATCTGAAAGATTCTGTTTGGTATGAAGGTCAAGATAGAACACCTGGGTTGTAAGCTCAATCAAGCCGAATGTGAGGACTGGCGAGCCGGTCTGGCTGAAATGGGTTACGTTTCGGTATCCGGAGACGATGCTGATATCTACATCCTCAATACCTGTTCAGTTACATCGATAGCTGATGCCAAGAGCCGTCAAAAGATCAGGCATGCACGGAAGACTATGCCCGATGCTGTAATAGTGGCTGTCGGTTGTTCAGATAAGGAAGCATTACAAAAATGTGGTGCTGATTATTCTTTCGATAACGTGGAAAAACAAGAGCTTATCCAAAAGCTTGTAGATCTGGGTGTCGTGCACCCTGATGCTTCGATCCCTGACAACGGCATCCGGACCAGGAGCATGGTCGCGATCCAGTCGGGGTGCCCGCATTTCTGTACCTACTGTATCGTTCCCTATGTCCGCGGAAAATCTGTGTCTGTTGCGCCTGATACTGTCATCGATCAGATAAACAAACGGGTCGCATCTGGTTATAAGGAGATCGTGATCACAGGCACTGAAGTGGGGCTCTATCATTCGAATAGTGTTAACTTGCAGACGTTGCTTGAAAGGATCCTTGCAGAATGCAGTGTCGAGCGACTGCGCATATCATCGCTTCAGCCTTTTGAGATAAACGAAAAACTGCTGAAACTCTATCAGGATAATGTGAATCTTTGCAGACATTTCCATATTTCTGCACAATCCGGATCGGATCGTATCCTTGACATGATGAACCGGCATTACGACCGAGACACATATATGGAAAAGATCGGACTGATACGTTCGATGCTTCCCGATGCCACTGTTACGACTGACATGATCGTCGGCTTTCCAGGCGAGACAGATGAGGATTTTGCAGATACGCTGTCTTTGGTAGATGATGCCGGTTTTCTCAAGGTGCATACGTTCATATTCTCAGCCAGAAAAGGAACGGCAGCATTTGATTTCAAAGATCGTGTCCCGGCTCCTGTCGCTAAAGAACGAAGTGCGATACTGCGGGAATTCGCTGAAAAGAGGTCGGAAGACGTGAAAAAGGAATTTATCGGACATCATGCCGATGTCCTTTTTGAGCAGAAAGAAAAGAATGGGCTCCTTTCCGGTTACTCAAAGGAGTATATCAGGGTCTTCATGCCGTGTGATGAATCTTTCATAAACAGGATCGTGCCTGTAAAAATAAAGAAACTGCATGCCGACGGTGTATATGCTGATCCGGCATTATGATGGTGAATTGATATGAACAAACTGCTTTCAGTCATAGTCCCTTCCTATAATGCAACGAAGTATCTGGATAAATGTCTTACCTCATTTATTTGCCCCAGGATGGATGAGATAGATGTCATTATCATTAACGACGGAAGTACGGATGATACTCCGGCAATCGCTCAGAAGTATGTCGACCGATATCCCGGTACCTTCAGACTGGTCTCGAAGGAAAATGGGGGACACGGAAGCGGTATCAATACGGGAACTAAGCTGGCGATCGGAAAATACCTGAAAGTCGTCGATGCCGATGACTGGGTCATCACAGAGAACCTGCCGGAATATCTGGATAAACTGGCTTCCACGGATGCCGATGCAATCTTCACCAACTTTAATATGGTTGACATGACATCCGGTGCAAAGACACCGTATATCAATGTCGGAGCCGAGTACGATAAGCTTCTTTATAAGAAAGATCTCATGTCCATCCTCGATAAAGTCGTGGACTGGTTCACTATACATAGAGTCTCGTATAAGACTAGTTTTTATAACAGTCTGGACATAGCGATGTCTGAAAAGATCTTTTACGAAGATACGGAATTTGTAACGCTTCCTTTCACCAGTGTCGAGACGCTCCAGATCTATGACATGTTCCTATATGAATACATGGTAGGTAATGTCTCGCAGAGCGTATCGGGGGAGAGTTTCAGAAAGCGTTATTCCCATTGTGAGATCATTCTGGATAAGCTTGTCGATCATTATCTGAACAAGACCTCTGATGACGTTTCTAAGAAGTACATGATACTGAGGATCGCCAAGATGCTTGGGTATTATGAGACCATCATCTATGTTGCCAAAGACCGAAGTGCCATGAGGAAGCGGGTCGGAGAGTTTGTTCAGAAAGTCGGCAAGTCCGTTCCGGAGGCGGTCGAAGTCAATAGGAAACAGTACCGGAAGTATAAGATCTTAAGCTATACGGGACTGTCTTATGAATCGCTGAGCAGTGTGTATCACAAGATCTTACGCAGATAAAATGGTCAGCGTACAATGAGCTGGCCGGATTTTTCCAGAGCCAGTTCGATGATCTTGTCCATGTCGTAATATCTGTATTCACCGAGTCTTCCGCCGAAGATGACCTTTTCTTCCTGCCCAGAGCGTTCTTTGTAAGCGGCGTAAAGGGAATTGTTCTTGTCATCGTTGACCGGGTAATATGGTTCGACTGAAGGACTCCATTCAGAACTGAATTCCTTGGATATGATCGTGCAGGGTATATCTTTTCCGTAGGCGTCTTTGCCGAATTCAAACCACTTGTGTTCGATGATACGGGTCCATGGTGTTTCAGCGTCGGTGTAATTGATGACGGCATTGCCCTGATAATCGGGGATATCCAGCAGTTCTGTTTCGAAACGGATGCTGCGATACTGCAGTGTCCCTAGTTTGAAATCATAGAACGAATCAATCGTCCCGGTATAGATGATTTTTTCAGCTAGGGCATTGAAGACCGCTCGGTTCTTAAGATAATCGGTGTTGAGTTTTACTTCGATTCCTTCCAGCAGTTTTGAGACCATCTTGGTATATCCGCCGATGGGGATACCTTGATACTTAGCGTTGAAGTAGTTATTGTCGTAAGTAAATCTGACTGGTAGTCTTTTGATTATGAATGAAGGAAGATCTGTGCACTTTCGTCCCCATTGCTTTTCGGTATAGCCTTTGACGAGCTTTTCGTAGATATCGCGTCCGACAAGACTGATCGCCTGTTCTTCAAGATTCCTGGGATCGGTGATACCGGCTTCTTTGCGTTGTTTCTCGATGATCGCTTCGGCATCTTGAGGTTCTGTAACTCCCCACATCTGCTTGAATGTATTCATGTTGAAGGGTAGATTATAGAGCTCGCCGTGATAGTTGGCGACAGGGGAATTGATGTAATTATTGAAAGACGCAAATCTGTTTATGTATTCCCAGACGGAATCGTTATTGGTGTGGAATATATGTGCACCATATTTGTGGACGTTGATGCCTTGAACAGATTCAGTATAGACATTGCCGCCAATGGTCGGACGCTTGTCGATGACCAACACTCTCTTGCCGGCATCGGTCAGCTGACGGGCACAAACTGCTCCGTACAGCCCAGCTCCAACTACCAGATAATCATATTTGTACATATGACTTGATTATAAGACTATTCGTCTGCGTGAGACTCTTTGTACTTTGCTCGGATCCTCATCGTTTCCGTAAGGATCTTCTTTCGAAGTCGGATATGCTGAGGAGTGACTTCAACGAGTTCGTCTTTATTGATGAAATCGATGCACTGTTCCAGTGACATGATGACAGGCGGGACCAGTTTGATCGCAATATCAGCAGTGGATGATCGGACGTTGGTCTTCTTCTTTTCCTTACAGACGTTGATAGCGATATCCTGAGGTCGGTTGGTCTGGCCGATGATCATACCTTCATAGACCTGGGTGCCAGGTTCGATGAAGGTCACGCCACGCTCCTGTGCGTTGGTAAGACCGTAAGAAAGAACTTCGCCGGTCTCGGAAGCGACCAGAACGCCTGAACGGGTCGATGCAATGTCAGCCTTCTTGGGTTCATAACCGATGAACATCGTGTTCATGACACCTTCACCGCGGGTAGCAGTCATGAACGGATTTCGGAAACCGATCAGACCTTTGGTAGGGATCTTGTATACCAGCCTGACATTGTCCTGACCGTCGTTTACCATATCTTTCATCTCGGCTTGTCGTGATGCCAGCATCTCGGTGATGACACCGACATGGTTGGCACGGGTATCGATGGTAAGTTCTTCATAAGGTTCCATGAGAACGCCGTTGATCTCTTTGACGATAGCTTCGGGCTTGGAGATTTCGAATTCATAACCTTCGCGGCGCATGGTCTCGATGAGGACTGAAAGGTGCAGTTCGCCTCGGCCTTTGATAAGGAACGAATCGGTGTTGCCGGTATCGATGACGCGGAGTGAAAGGTTGACTTCCAGCTCTTTCATGAGACGTTCACGGATCTGTCGGGTGGTGGTGAATTTGCCTTCACGTCCGGCGAACGGGGAAGTGTTTACACCCAGTGTCATTTCAACGGTGGGTTCACCGATGGCGATGCGGTGCAATGCTTCGGGATGGTCGGGGTCGGTGAGTGTGTCACCGATATTGACGGTCGAAACACCGGTAAGTGCGATGATATCGCCGGCCGATGCTTCTTCTGTCTCGATACGCTGCAGACCATAGTATGTGAAGAGCTGGGCAACTTCAAAATTCTGAGTTTTGCCGTCGGCATACATACAGGTGACTTTATCGCGGTCTTTGATAGAACCTCTCCAAATCCTGCCGATAGAGATCTTGCCTTTATGTGGATCGTAATCGAGAGTGGATACCAGCATCTGGAAAGGACCTTCTTCGACAGTGGGAGGGGGAATCACTTCAAGGACTGTGTCGAGAAGCGGCATTACGTTGACGCCTTCTTCGTTAAGGTTCTTGGTGACCCAGCCCTGACGGCCGGATGCATATAGGATAGGGAAGTCCAACTGCTCATCGGTCGTGGCCAGTTCAAGGAAGAGATCCTGTGTGAGCTGGATAACTTCATCGACACGAGCGTCTTTGCGGTCGATTTTATTGATGACGACGATGGGTTTAAGACCGCCTTCAAGTGCTTTCTGTAAAACGAAACGGGTCTGGGGCATAGGGCCTTCAACGGAGTCGACGATGAGAAGACATCCGTCGGCCATGCTGATGACACGTTCGACTTCACCAGAGAAATCGGCGTGTCCCGGAGTATCGATGATGTTTATCTTGACGCCTTTGTAGTTGACGGCAGTATTCTTGGCCATGATCGTGATGCCTTTTTCACGTTCAAGATCACCGGAATCCATAATCAGGGATCCCATGTCCTGGTTCTCACGGAAGACCTTGGTCTGCTTCAAGAGAGCATCGACCATGGTAGTCTTGCCATGATCTACGTGTGCGATGATCGCGATATTTCTAATGTCATTACGATAAGTAGCCATATGTTTTCTGCCTTGTATGTAAAAATCAACAAACAAGAATTATACAAAAAGAGTGTTTTGTGTGTAAATTTGATGAGATGCTGTGACTGTAACGATATAGCGTCATATCCTGATTATTGGTACAATTGGCTTTAACCGATGAATATCGATAACACGAATTGAAAAGAGCACGCTGATTATGAGCACAAAGAACGATTCAAATAAATCTAAAAAAGCTAAGACAAGTCTAAAACCATCTGATATCTCTTTATTTCAGAATGGGGAATTTCTCTTAAATTACCGAAAGACGTCTACCGCAGAATGGGTCGGTATCGGTTTTGCACTGCTCATGCTGACGTTCTTTGCCTGCTTCCTTACCCCCATGCTCTATTACGAAATGAATCAGATCAAGTGGCTCTGTGCTTTGATTCCGACGATCATTTTTGTCGTTGTTCTCCTTGCTGTCGGTGTTGTCGAGTTCTTTGACAGGAAGAACAAGCCTTTTGCAATCAATAAAGAGACCATCCTTAATACGTTTACTGTTCCGCAGTTTTTCATTGCCGGTTATCTGTTCCTTGCTTTGATCTCTGCGTTTGCTTCTTCCTATGACACTGTCTGGCTGGGCAACGACCGATATGAGGGTTTTGTCACGACGGTAATGTATGGTCTCATCTTTATCCTGATCAGTCAGTTCGGTAAATTCAAGAAGTACTATATCTATGCTCTTTCAGGTTCCAGTATCTTCATTTCTCTCTTGGCTATCCTGCAGTACCTGGGCAAGAATCCCTTTGGCCTTTTTGTACAGGAATACACTTATCGAAATACCCAGTTCCTGTCGACACTGGGTAATATCGATGTCGTTTCCGGGTTTGTGGCACTGTTTCTTCCCATGCTCTTGGCTGCTTATGTCCTTTATGACGGAAAGTACCGATATATCCTGATGCTTCCTGCTTATGCACTTCTTCTGTTTGTTCAGCTTTTTATCGACGTGGACAGCGGAAAGATTGCCCTCATAGTCGCTGTAATGGCCGCTGCAGTCATTCTGTTTACCGAACCGAAGAAGATGACAAGGATGCTGGAATTGGCCGCGCTTTCGGCTTTTGTGATGATTTGGAACTTCGCCATGAAAGTTACGGCGGCAAACGATGTCATCAGTATCTCTTGGTCTTTCGGCGGAAAGAAGATACTTCTTTGTCTTGCCGTGATCATTATCTCAGCGATCCTGTGGGCTTATTTCACTATCAAGCAGACTGATTTCTCTAAGAGATCCGGTTCATTCTTTGCTTTGCTTCAGAAAGCACATTCTGCTCTTCAGAATATCCGGATCACTCCTAAGCAGTACCGGATTGCCATTGCTGCATGTATCGCCGTGGTTTGCGTTGCAGCTTTTATCTATCTCTTTAATTACGATGGGAAGAACGCGACCCTCATTGCTATCTCTCATGTCACTCACGGACAACTCGATGATATGGCAGGGTGGGGCCGTGGTTTTGCCTGGAAGAAATCTGTGATCATGATCGGACAGCATCCGATCTTTGGCAGTGGCCCGGATTCATTCAAGTGGAGTTTCATGCAGTTCTATGATGAATGGGTAGCTGTCTCCGGAAGGTCTACGATCTATGATGCCGCACATAACGATTATCTCCAGATAGCAGTCAATACCGGTATTCCTTCATTGCTGTGCTATCTTGGTTTCCTGATCTCTTTGTGTGTCCGTGGCATCAAGAGACTTAAGAAGAATCCTTTGATTGCCATTTTCGGACTGGGAGTTTTGGGTTATTCAGCACATATCTTTGTGGCGTTCTCAGTACCTATCCTGGCGCCGCTTTTCTGGCTGTCATGCGGTCTCTTGGATAAGTGTATTAGACAGACGAATATGGATGGCCCGAATCTGTTGGATCCGGAAATAGCAGTTACTGAATAGCAGTTTTGCTCTCGACGTATGATCTATCGCCGTTCAGATATGCCTGATACTTGTCACAGGCACCTTTGACGTCGTTCGTGAAATCGATCTGACGCCCTTTGTCGAGCCAAAGAATCTTGGTGCAGAGATTTCTTACCTGTTCTAAAGAATGCGATACGAGGATAGTGGCGGCACCGCTATTGATGATCTCGTGCATCTTGGCTTCACTCTTTTTACGGAAAGCACCATCGCCGACGGAAAGCACTTCGTCGAGGATGAGTATGTCAGGGTTGACCATAGATGCGACTGAGAAAGCTAGACGGGATTTCATACCGGATGACAGCTGTTTGAATGGTCTGTTCTCGAATTCCTTGAGTTCTGAGAATGCCAGTATCTCAGGATATTTTTCATTCATGAATTGTCTGGTATAGCCAAGCATCGCACCGCGAAGATAGGCATTTTCTTTGACGGTCAGCTCACCATCAAATCCGCTGGCAAGTTCAAGAAGGGCTGCAACGTTGCCGCGGCGGATGCATCTTCCCTCGGTAGGTTCCATAATGCCGGATACGACTTTCAGGAGGGTAGACTTACCGGCTCCGTTTGATCCGATTATTCCAAGCATTTCCCCTTTGTCCAGGGAAAATGTGATATGGCGGTCAGCCCAGAATTCTTTTACATTATATTGGCCTTTGATCTTTTTGAGGACAAAGTCCTTGAGCCCCAGGTCTCTTATGTCTCCGGTCTTATATCTTATTGAAACGTCATTTACTTCTAGTATTGCCATATCATATCCATTTTACAGTCTGTATAGGAATTCGTGGTTATAGCGTTTATACATCCAGAAACCGATCAATAATACAAATACCGTATCGAAAGCCATCAGCATATGGAATTCCGGGGTAGGAATAACACCATCAAGGATGATCTTTCGGAAGTATCTGATAAATAGGTAAACAGGATTGGCGAGGAATAGGTATTGAACTGTTTCGCTGTAGCTTGTGATTTGATAGAAGATTGCAGACAGGTACATTAATAACTGAGTAAAGATCTTCCACAGGTACTCCATATCCTTGAAGAAAACGTGGAGTGCTGAAAGGATCATGCCCACACCTATATTGAACAGAACTAGCAAGCATACCGGATAAATCAGAAAAATCCATTTCCATGTTGGGAATACACTGTCGATTAGACAGAAAACGACTAAAAGAACGAGTGTAATGGCAAAGTTGATCAGTGTTTGGACGTTTCTTGAAAGAACAAAGATGTATTTGGGAACATTTACCTTTGTGAATATACTGGCATTGGCCACTAATGCCTGCATGCCTTGAGTGGTTGATTCACTGAAGAAGCTGAAGATTAAGTTACCACAGAAGAGGTAGATAGTGTAATGCTCGATTGATCTCCCGAAGAAGTTTGTGAAGACGATCTTCATGATTAAGAGCATCATGAGTGGAGACAG
>JAEEGH010024760.1_pt1 | contig 12086 bp, 8 predicted proteins | sample 9134181 | NCBI WGS metagenome assembly JAEEGH01 (sample SAMN16246544, study PRJNA631951) | gut metagenome | biome: gut microbiome; feature: rumen; material: DP-attached | host: Bos | place: Iran: Karaj | collected 2018-10
CATTCTCTGCTGCCACTACCGGTTCCATGCTGAGTTCCGTGAAACCAAGATCCAGCATCGTCTCTATATCCTTCAGGAAGTCCGGATTGGCATGAGTGAAAGTGCCTCTGATATAGTAATTCTTGTCTCCGCGCTTCTTTACGAATTCCTGAAACTTGGGAACGATACGGTCCCAGCTTCCTCTTCCTTCGTAGTCAACTCTGTATCTGTCATGGATCTCGCGTCTTCCGTCAAGGCTGAGGACCACGTTGGACATCTCGCGGTTTGAGAACTCGATGACCTCATCATCGATAAGCATTCCGTTAGTAGTAAGGGTGAACCTGAAATTCTTGTTGTGCTGTTTTTCCACAGACCTGGCATACTTCACCAGATCCTTCACCACCTGCCAGTTCATAAGGGGCTCTCCGCCGAAAAAATCCACTTCAAGATTTCTTCTGGATCCTGAATGCTCAATGAGGAAATCCAGAGCTCTCTTACCGGTCTCAAAACTCATGAGCGCCCTTTCCCCGGAATATTTCCCCTGACTTGCAAAGCAGTATTCGCAGTTCAGATTGCAGCTGTGGGCAACGTGAAGGCAAAGAGCTTTTACTATTCCCTCAGACCTTCTTTTCAGTTCGTCCTGAAGAGGCTCAAAGCTGTCCTCTGAAAACAGCATGCCGGCTTTATTCAGTTGGTCCACCTGCTCCCAGCACTCCGTGACTTCATCCTTTGTGACTTCTTCAGAGTACTTTTCCGTAAGTTCGTTTACAGTTTCTTCCTTCGTATAGCTTTCAAACATGGATATCAGGTCATAGGCCAGATCGTCCACCACATGAACTCCTCCGGAACATACGTCGAGGACTATGTTCTGTCCTCCGAATTTATACTGATGTATCATAAATCGTCCTTTTCTCAAAAAAATGCCGTCCTGTGAAGGACGGCGCTTCTGTTATTATCTTTATTTGTCTTCTTTGTTCTCGCACTGCTGGTTTGCGATACCGCAGGAAGTCTTGCAAGCAGACTGGCAGGATGTCTGGCACTCGCCGCAACCGCCGTTCTTAGCGCTCTCGCAAAGGTTACGTGTCTCGATAGTCTTAATATGCTCCATGAAAGTGTACCTCTTTCTCAAATTGCTAGGGCAATAATAGCAGATGTTATATATAGTGTCAAGGAAACAGAGGGCGGATCCCGAACAAGGATTTTTTACAACGGAGACGGGGCAAAGATGGTATAATGACTAGGAATGACGGTTGGTTCGGAGGTAACGGGTATGGGCAAACGGTTTTTAAGCATGATCCTTTCAGCATCACTTCTTCTGATGCTTTCGCTCTGCGGATGTTCATCCGAGAGTCGCAAAGCCAAGGGCTCGAACTTCCTCGGCAGACAGTCCGGGATCCTGGATTTTACCGATGATCCCGATGATCCGACCACCACTACTGGCGGCGGCCGTCCCGGCAAGCTGCCCGACGAGAAGAAAGTCGGTATTTCCTTTCCGACGAAGGATCTCATGAGATGGGATCAGGACGGCGATATCCTCAGGAAAGAACTCGCGGCAGAGGGATATACCGTCGTGCTCAATTTTGCGGACAACAGGGTCGATGTCCAGACCAGCCAGATCGAGAGTCAGATCAGTGAGGGTTGCAGTGTTATCGTGGTTGCCCCGATCGACGGAAACGCCCTCGGCACAGTGCTTAAGGAAGCGAAGCAGAAGGGCGTTACGGTAGTCGCATATGACCGCCTGATCATGAATACGGGAGATGTCGACTATTACATCACTTTCGATAACTACCTGACCGGCGCGCTCCAGGGCGAGTACATCCGGGATGCGCTTTCTCTCGACAGCGCTGCAGGCCCCTTCAACCTCGAGATCTTCGCGGGAGACGCGGGCGATAACAATGCCGCGAGTTTCTATAACGGTGCGATGGATGTCCTGAGCCCGTATATCGATTCCGGAAAACTGGTCGTCGTGTCCGGTCAGAAGGATTTCAACGACGTTGCTACTGCAGCCTGGAAGACCGATCTCGCCCAGACCCGGATGGAGAACCTTCTCGCATCTTTCTACAGCGACGGTACGCAGCTCGACGCGGTCCTTTGCTCCAACGACTCTACTGCACTCGGCGTGACCAACGCACTCGTCTCGAATTACACCGGTAAATACCCGGTCATCACCGGTCAGGACTGTGATAAGGCGAACGTGAAGAATATCCTTGCCGGCTGGCAGTCGATGTCCGTCTTCAAGGACACCCGTACAATGGCAGAGCAGACGGTCCGGATGGTCTCGGACATCATGGAGGAAAAGGCTCCAAAGATCAATGTTACCGCCACTTACTACAACGGCATGAAAAATGTTCCTGCTTACCTCTGCATGCCCATATACGTAGACGAAAGCAATTACAAAACCATCCTGATCGACTCGGGATTTTACACAATGGCGGATATTACCTAAAAACCCCGCCCGATACGCGAAAAGCACTTGTACGGAAGTGCTTTTGCGAAGATAATTGAAACAGAAAACAACAAGAACATGAGGATGCTATGACATATAAAGATGATCTGGACAAACTGAGAAAAGAAGCCGGTATCGACGTGGACGATTACAGTAACGCCACGCTGGATTCCGCTACGTCCAAAGCGTCCTCGAAGTATCCTCCTCAGCACAATCTCCCCGTCGCTCCGGAGCCGGAGACGTTTACGCAGGAAGAAAAGAAAATGACGTGGTGGCAGAAGATCTCTCTTCCGTTCATTAGAAACAGTTTCCTGTCCGTGCTTTTTTTCGTGCTGATCACGCTCATCTGGATCGCGATCTCGCACACCGTTCTCGGTTCCATACGGCACGTAGACAGAAGGACACAAGTGCTTTTCATAATCAAGGACGGCGCGTTCATGATCATCCTCGCAACCATCATGTACCGCCTATTCCTTCAGCAGTTTGCCAACTCTTACCACCTCGAAGAGGACTATAAGAAGGCGAAGGAAGAAATCAGCACGTGGCAGTCGATCCAGCGCTCCATGATGGAGACGATCCCGGAGACTCTGGCGTACACGCTCGACCGCGACTTCCGCTACACGTCCTTCAACACACGCCACAAGTACTCGATGCTGCGTATGTGGCACAGTGAGATCAAGGTCGGCGACTGCCTTCTGGATCACATTACGGACGAGAATATCAAGGAGCTCATCCGCAAGGATCTCGAGCAGACGCTGAAGGGCGAATACACATCTCAGATCAGCAAGTTCGGAGACAACGACCAGACCGCGATCTTCTGGCAGTACTACTACGCGCCGATCCTCGACGAAAATAAGAATATCATCGGTATTTCCTGCTACGTCACCAACATCACGGCGCTCAAGCAGTCGCAGAATAAGAACCTGTTCCTGTCGTTCCATGACCCGCTCACCCAGCTTTACAACCGCATACACGTCGAGAGTGCTTTTGCCAAGGCCGAGCGCGAAGAGGTCGCGCCCTACAGCATCATCGTCATCGATATCCAGGGCATGCATCAGGTCAATGAAAATTACGGCACCAAGACAGGTGACAATTTGCTTATAAAAGTCGGCGAACTGCTCCAGAAAGCAGTCAAAGATTCGGGCGATGTCGCAAGATGGGGCAGCGATGAATTCCTTATTCTCCTGCCGGGCACAGATGCCGCAACCGCAGAGGCTCTGGCCAACATCTGCAAATGTGACTTCTCGGGCGTTACTGTTAACGGCGTTCCGCTTCGCGCGCACTTCGGTTACGCAACTCGGACCGACATGTCAAGAACCCTCACTGAAATCTTAAGATCCGCCGAGATCCAGAGCATGCAGAGCCGCGCGTAAGATAAGAGAATCGTCACAAAGCCTGAAATTCCGAGCAAAAATCAAAAAACTCTTCCTTGCCCTTATGTATAGGTCTTGTTACAATATGCAAATTGAATCGTAACTTTACGATGCTAGAATTGTGATACGCACTAATAGAACTTAAGCGATTTACGTCGCACCGCATATATAAGGAGACCGTACTGTGAAAAACAACTCTCGTAACGGCTATAACATTTACAACGTCAGAAGCCCTCGCCGCAGGAAAAGAAATGACAGAAGAAAGCTCTTTGTCGTAACATGCCTTTTTATCTGCATGACATGTCTGATCCTCGACATCATCTTTATTGCCAAGCTCACTAAGAAAAGCAAGAAAACCGTCACTCCGGCACAGACTTCATCTGTCATCTCTTTAGAGACCGATGAATCCGGAAATGTAATCGTTCCGCCGAGTTCTGATCCGAGCACCTCTTCCGAGGCTACCGAGTCCACTACAGCGGCAAAGGTACAGACCGTTGACGCGGACACACGTGCCGCTCACCTTGCGAACCTGCAGTCGAAGGTCGCTGATTACCTCGGCAAGCAGAATGGCCGCTTCGGTGTGTACTACATCAACATGAACAACGGCGAGACAATGGCATACAAGGAAGACCAGCCGATCGTAGCTGCTTCTTCCATCAAGCTCGCTTACAACACCTACCTCTACGAGAAGGCCGCTTCCGGCGAGCTCTCTCTCGATGAGAAAATGGCTTACAAGGCTACCGGATACCAGGACGGCGTCAACGGCGGCGACCTCGAGTACGGTACCGGTACGATCCAGAACGCTGCAGACGGCACGGAATACACACTCTCCGAGGTTTCCCATCTTGCAATCACCATCAGTGATAACTGCGGCAATAACATGGTCATCCGTCGTCTCGGCGGCGAGGATGCCATTAACAACAACTACCTCAAGACGATCAGCTCAGTCGTTGATTACAGAAGCAAGGTCGAGTACACCGACTACACCGGTAAGTCAGTTGCCGGACGCAGAAGAACAAGTGCGATCGACCTGGCCAAATACGCTGAGCGCCTCTACAAGAACTACAAGGGTAACGAAGAGGCTTACCAGCCCCTGATCGATGATCTCTGCCACACAGAGTATTCCTGGGGTGTTCCGGCCGGGGTTTCCGGTGACGCTACCGTCGCACACAAGGTTGGTTTTCATGGAACGGCCTGCAACGATATCGGCATCGTATTCGGCACAGAAGATTATGTACTCTGCGTTATGACCGAGAGCGGCAGTGAAAGCACTGCTCACGATATCATCGGAGAGGTCTCCAAGATGGTCTACGAGTACGTGGAGTCGAACTACAACTGATCCGAAGCGCATCGGAATTCACTTAAGGAAACAAAAAATATCTCTCCTGAGACTCAAACATGTACGCTGACGCGTAACTCGTCTCAGGAGAGATTTTTTTGCTTTTATTCAAGGGGATTTCCGATCTCTTTGAGGGCTTCTTCTGCCCATCCGATGACTTCTTCTGATGGCTCTTGTGTATCGGTTAACTCGTAGGGAAGCTTGAGTTCTTCGTACTTGAATTCGCCCATTTTGTGGAACGGCAGAAGGTCGATGCGCTCGATGCATGAATACTCGTTCAGCGAACGGAGACCCTCGATAAGTTCAGTGTTTGCGGCTCGCCATTCCTCTTCGTTTTCGAATTCCCCGCCCGCCGGTTTCTTATCAATGAGCGTGATGCCCGGGACCAGAACATGGCGGATCCACACGGGTTTTCCCGCTTCCTGCCGGGCGCGGAGCAGCTGCCATGCGTGATCCGTCGTAAAACCGGTCAGTGCTTTTGCCTTATCAGGATCGAAAGACTTGATATCGAGAAGGATCAGGTCGGCTTCCAGCGCCGCCTCAAGCGCGGTGCCCTCGCAGTAGATGCCGGACGTGTCGACCGCGACGTGGATACCCTCTTCGTGGAGGGCACGGATCATGGCAAGGACGAATTCGGCCTGACGCAGAGGCTCGCCGCCGGAGATCGTGACGCCGCCGCTGGCGATATAGGTTCTGTAACGGAGGATCTTCCTGACCATCTCATCGACGGTGTATTCTTCCCCACCCTCGAAGCGCCAGGTGTCGGGGTTATGGCAGAACTTGCACCTGAGCGGGCAGCCCTGCAGGAACAGCACGAAGCGGAGACCCGGGCCATCCACCGCGCCCAGCGTCTCGATCGAGTGCACATAACCTTTAACTGAACTCTCCACGATTTTTCCTCATAGTGAAGTTTCTGTTTGATGTATTAAAACTTCGAGTGAACAGTTCTTCTTACAACTTCCAGCTGCTGCTCGTGGGTCAGTGTCGTGAAGTTAACAGCATAACCGGAGACACGGATCGTGAGCTGCGGGTACTTCTCCGGGTGATCCATCGCATCGAGCAAGGTCTTTCTGAGAATAACGTTGACATTGATGTGGTGGCCGCCATCGGTAAAATATCCGTCGAGGAGGTTGTAGAGGTTGGTCTTCTGCTCTTCTTCCGTCTTGCCGAGTGTCGAAGGCAGGATGGAGAATGTGTAGGAGATACCGTCCTCGCTGTAGTCGTACTGGAGGTTCGCAACGGATCTCATGGAAGCAACTGCGCCGGATCTGTCACGGCCGTGCATCGGGTTGGCACCCGGAGCGAAAGGCTCGCCGGCTTTACGTCCATCCGGTGTGGAACCGGTCTTCTTACCATATACGACGTTTGATGTGATCGTGAGGATCGACTGTGTCGGGCGGGCGTTTCTGTAGCACTTGTGCTTAGAAAGATGCTTCATGAACTTTCTTACGATCTCTGCGGCGATACGGTCGACCTTCGGGTTGTCGTTACCGTACTGCGGATAGTCGCCGGTGATCTCGAAGTCGACTGCCAGACCCATCTCGTTACGGATCGGCTTGACCTTCGCGTACTTGATCGCGGAGAGGCTGTCGGCGATAACGGAAAGACCGGACAGGCCGCAGGCCATAGTTCTATCGATCTTCTCATCGTGCAGCGCCATCTCGAGACGCTCGTAGCAGTACTTGTCATGCATGTAGTGAATGACATTCAGTGTGTTGATATAAAGCTTAGAAAGCCATGCGCAGGTCTCGTCGAAACGCGCCATGACCTCATCGTAATCGAGATATTCGGAAGTGATCGGATTTCTTACAGGGCCGACCTGATCGCCGGTCTTCTCATCACGACCGCCGTTGATAGAATACAGCAGTGCTTTTGCCAGATTAGCGCGGGCACCGAAGAACTGCATCTGCTTGCCGACACGCATCGCGGAAACGCAGCATGCGATCGCGTAGTCGTCACCGAACTTCTCTCTCATCAGCTCATCGCTCTCATACTGGATGGAGGAAGTATTGATGGAGATCTTCGCGCAGTACTTCTTGAAGTTCTCCGGGAGGTTCGGGCTCCACAGGATCGTCATGTTCGGCTCCGGTGCGGAACCGATGTTCTCGAGAGTATGCAGGAAACGGTAGCTCATCTTCGTGACCATGTGACGGCCATCGAGGCCGATACCGCCGATAGACTCGGTGATCCATGTCGGGTCGCCGGAGAAGAGCTCGTCATATGCCGGAGTTCTGAGGAAGCGGACGATGCGGAGCTTCATGATGAAGTGGTCAACGACCTCCTGGATCTCGGACTCGGTCATCGTGCCGTTCTTCAGTTCTTCTTCCGCGTAGATATCGAGGAAGGTGGAAACACGGCCGAGAGACATCGCCGCACCGTTCTGCTCCTTCACGACGCCGAGGTAGCCGAAGTACAGCCACTGTACGGCCTCGGTGAAGTTTCTGGCGGCACGGGAGATGTCAAAGCCGTAGCTCTGCGCCATCTTCGTAAGCTCGTAAAGGCTCTTGACCTGCTCGGAGATCTCTTCTCTCTGCTGGATCGTCTCAACGTCCATAACATCCGGCAGGATCTGGTCCTTCGCCTTTCTCTTCTGGGCGATCAGGAACGCAGTACCGTAAAGCGGGATACGGCGGTAGTCGCCGATGATACGTCCGCGGCCGTAAGCGTCCGGAAGACCGGTCAGGATACCGCAGTGACGTGCGCGCTGCATCTCCGGTGTGTAAGCGTCGAAAACGCCGTCGTTATGGGTCTTTCTATATTGGAAGACACGCTCGACCTCCGGATCCATCTCTCTTGCGTAAGCATCGAGAGAAGATCTGACCATGCGGATACCGCCGAACGGCATGATGGCGCGCTTCAGCGGAGCATCGGTCTGAAGGCCGACGATCTTTTCTTTGTCTTTGTCGATATATCCCGGGGCGTGGGAAGTAATGGTAGATATAGTGTGCTCGTCGATATCAGGGACGCCGCCGTTCGCCTTTTCCTGCTTGCGGAGCTCCAGGATCTTATTCCACAGATCTGTGGTTGCCTGAGTAGGTCCCGCCAGAAACGACTCGTCTCCATCGTACGGGGTATAGTTCTTGTTGATAAAGTCGCGGACACAGATGTCCTCCGACCATTTTCCAGGTACAAACATTGCAATAATCCTCCCTATCGGACATTTTCTGCGGAGCACCCTTAGTCGGGCCCTCTCCCGAATCATTCATCTAAAAAAGCCTTGCATAAAAACCAAGGACCCCGTCGATTTCTCTTCCGCTCCAAAAGCACCGGTCCTCATTCGTCAGGTGCCACCCCGACATGATCTGCGATACCCGGCAGGTGCCACCCCGCCACGCAGCCTGATTTCCAAGGGACAGGAGCCACCCCGTCCACAGGCGCTTCCGGAAAAGAAAATACTCTTTCCGGAGAAATGATTTTCATTACGGCTACATCATAACGCAAGGACGGGTCGATGTCACCCGTTTGAAAGAATATTTTTTGTACAAATTCCTTTATGTTCTAAAGGGCGGCATTGGTCGTTTTCCCCTCGCTGGATTTTTGGTGACAATCCTCTCACGCAGGCAGATGGAAAATAGTCAATAATTATTGTGGAAATGAAGTGCAACCCGGAACACTTTGGAGGGCTATTTATGAATAAAAAGATCCGAAAACTGCTCGCCGTTACTCTTGCAGGCAGCATGGTACTGTCTCTGGCTTCCTGCCGGAAACACAAAACCGTTGAGAATAAAATCGAAACCCAGACCTCGGAAACAGCTGATTCAGATGATAATACAACCGCGGCATCCGACGTCGATAAAAATGCACCGAAAACTCTGACCAAGAATCCGACCCGGATCATCAAGGACGATGAGATTTTCTATGAGTCGGAAAGCACGGAACTGAAGCTGGAACCGATTCCGGATGTGGAGCTGGCCACGAAGAAATTCACCACCTCCGCGATCGCCGGTGACCGGATCCTGGTAGACGTAGAAGTATCCCTGAAAGACGAATCGCAGGCAAAGACGTTATTGGCAAATGGCTACCAGAACTTGAATGATTACGAGTATCACAGTCTGCAGCTTTTCGACCTGACCGGCAAGAATCTCGCCACGATCCCCCTGGACGAAGACTGTGAATTCGCGAGTGCTTTTGCCATGGAAAACGGCGAGATCTTCGTCACCGTATTCAAGACTGACATGGGCGAATGCAAAGCCTTTCCGGCATTCTTCGTGATCTCTCCTTCCGGCGAGAAACTGCGGGATCTGAAATATGATGTCGGTAAAAACCTCTTCGGTTCGCATGCCTATCTGATGGATAACGGCAATCTCTTTATCGCAGCCGAAGGAGAACTCTACCTTTTCGATGCCCAGGGCAAGCTGATCAAGAAGAACGAAGAACAGACCCTCGCGCCCTTCATGAACTACTCCGACGGCAAATGGCTCGTCGCGCACTACGCGCTTCCCTCCACCGACGTCGGGGGCTATCAGGAAGTTGATGTAAACACAGGAGAACTCACAGAGAAGTATAAGGTGGACAAAAATCTCAGTGTCGCGCTCACCGGTAATTCGGACTGCTTCATCTTCTCGGATGCGGGCATAGAGCAGTACAGCATCATACAGAGCACGACCACGCCGATCGTTTCCTATGCGAATTCCAACCTGAACTGTGCATTTCTTACGAACTGCCGGATGCAGGCCGATGGCGCCATGCTCGCTCTGAACGCGGAGCCGGACAAGGATAACGGCAGATGGAACACAGACTGCTATTGCTATTACGCCAACACGATGTCGATCGAAAAGCTCACCCGCGCAGATAAGAATCCTCATGCCGGAAAAGAACTGCTGAAGATCTGTACGTACGATATTTCCGATCCGTATTTCACCGACATGGTCTATAAGTATAATGCCGATCCGGAGAATCACGCGTACATCGAGCTCACCTCCGTGCTCGACGATGATTTCTCCTACTTCCGTATACATGATGAAGAGCATATCGAGTCCCTGAGCAGCACATATGAATATCTGACCGAAAAGATGTATAAGGGAGAAGGACCGGATATGGTCGTTGGTTTCTCCGGTCTTTCCGAGCTCAATACCGATGCGCTGCTTTACGACCTGAAGCCGTATCTGGAGGCGGATACCACCATCAAGAAAGAGGACTACTTCTATAACCTCTTCAGTGCTTTTGAACAAAACGGAAAGCTCTACAGTTTTCCTCTGACCTTCTCTCTTCTCGGCATGTACGCCAACAGCGAGATATCAGATGTCAGCGAAAAATGGACGTTCGATGAACTGAGCACGATCCAGAGCAAACTGTCGTCCCCGAAGAGAATAATGCCCTCATATGCAAGCACGATTATCTTCACGATTTTCATGTCGTCGTCGTCTTCAGACTTCATAAATAACGAGACCGGCGAAGTGAATTTCGATAATGATGATTTCAAAGCACTGCTTCAAGCAGCGAAGAAATGCGGAGTTGCAGAGCCGGAGTACAATGATGGCTTTGACAATTTCTATGGTGAAATAATGGACCCGCAAACGCAGTATTATCGAGGATATCTATTTTCGCACGAAGCCTACATGTCCACGCTCGAAGAGTACGCCATTGTAAGAGAAACATACATGAACGACAATGATAAACTGATCTCCTACCCTTCCGTCAAGGGAAAGAGCCTGACTGCCCTGGGAGGTCTGACAATATCTGTCACCAAGTGCGCCTCCAATCCGGATCTGGCGTGGGAATTCATCCGCTTCTGTCTCAACGAGGAAGCCCAGGAATACCTGAGTGCCGGCATGGGCAAGATGCCGGTCAGCCGAAGTGCTTTTGACGCGGTATGCAAGATACAGATCGATCAAAACGCGGCGTTGAATGAGGAATTCGAGAACGATCCTGATTATCACGGACCCTTCCCGATTCTGATCGACGATGGAAGAAGAGAGGAACTGGCCAAATTGATTGATTCCGTGGACAACTCCTATTATCAGGACTGCGGGATCATGATGGCCATATATATCTTAGCCGATGGATACTTCAAGGATCTGGATACTCTCGACAATACCTGCATTCACATGCAGAAGGTAGCTTCCGATATCATGGATAAACGTAAGTAACAAAAAGCGCCGTCCGGAATGGGCGGCGTTTTTCATCTTGTGTGGCTAAAACCGGGCGCGGCTGGAACCGGGTGCCGCGGCGCTTACAGGGATCACTTATAGTCAGTGACGTCGAACTTCCTGTCTTTGAAGTAGTAATCGCGGTCTTCTTCCGTGATCTCTCTTACGACGTGGCAGGGATTGCCGAATGCGAGCATGTTGTCGGGGATATCTTTCGTGACAACGGAGCCCGCGCCGATAACGACGTTGCTTCCGATCGTAACTCCCGGCATGACGCAGACATTGCCGCCGATCCAGACGTTGTCGCCGATCGTGATGTCAATGCCGTACTCATAGCCGGAGTTTCTTGTCTCCGGGTGAAGCGGATGCCCGGCGGTGCAGAGCATAACGTTCGGGCCGCACATGAAGTTATCGCCGACCTTGACCTTGCCGACATCAAGAACTACGAAGTTATAGTTCGCGAAGAAGTTCGTGCCGACCTCGATGTTATAACCATAGTCGCAGAAGAAAGGAGACTCGATGCAGAGGAAGCCTTCCTTCGTCTTTCCCAGGATCTCGCGGAGAAGTTTCTCTCTTTCCTCCGGCTGGTCCGGTGCGAGATTATTGTACTTAAAAACCTTCGTCTTATTCGCCATGCGATCTTCCGAAAGCCCGTCCAGCCAGGACTTATACGGCAGATTCGCCAGCATGCGTTCCTTATGATTCATAATGCCATCCTCCTCATAGAAACATTTTCTTTCGGGAGGATAAGTTTGTCAAATCGCACCATATTTTTATCACGCTTCCGTGATAAAAATATGTGCTTGAAAAATACTAAGAGTACGCACTACATGTAATCGAGGAAAGAAACGGACGGATGC
>JAEEGH010024764.1_pt1 | contig 12085 bp, 10 predicted proteins | sample 9134181 | NCBI WGS metagenome assembly JAEEGH01 (sample SAMN16246544, study PRJNA631951) | gut metagenome | biome: gut microbiome; feature: rumen; material: DP-attached | host: Bos | place: Iran: Karaj | collected 2018-10
CCTTCTCGGTCGCCACATGACTTGCCCCCAATCGGGGGCAAGTATGCTGCTGTAGCTCAGTCGGTAGAGCGCATCCTTGGTAAGGATGAGGTCCCCAGTTCGAATCTGGGCAGCAGCTCCAGAAAACGCCTGATTTCATAAGAAATCAGGCGTTTTTGGTTCTAAAAAGTTCGGAATCGCGATAGTCGCATTTTCCTTGACCCACACGCTGACCCACACGGGCGAAAGAGGCGGACGAAGCGCTTTCCGTTGGGGCGCAACGTGTTCCCGGCTTCACCGTTTTCCAACAAACCTGTTTCAAAAATGAGTATCCCCGCAAACGCAGTGATATCAATGGTTTGCCGGCCTTTTGGGGTCACGCTGTGGGTCAAATGGATTTGTGCTCATTTTTCGGGGAGGCAGAAAATGAAAGAAGCCGTGAAGCAAGGCTCCCCTTTATCTCCGTTGATTATGGTTTCCTTGCGCCTCCTGCACCCGCCCGGTCTACATCATACGCATCGTGAATCCCTGCTCCTGTTGCTGCCCTTGCGCATGGCGAATGCTTTCACATCTCCAGAGCGCCATGGGGTGGTCGCCGATCCTCTCAAGAATCGCCGGATCGGCGAACAACAGAGACGGTTCGTATCGTCCCTCGGCGAATTCATGCAGAAAGCTTCGTTCACGGTCTGTTGGAACAAGCAGTTCCGAAGTAAACGAGAGCACTTCTTTCTTCATGCGCTCAATATCAACTTTTTCACCTTTGCGCAGAACGGGAAGCAATGTTTGTCGAATTGTGGGAAATGTGATCCTGCTGATGCCGTTCATTTGCACATCTTCCTGAAACGCTCCGGTGCCGCCCACCGCACGGTAAAAGAGAACACACTTCCGGAGCATATCCATTTCGCTCTCGTCAAAAAGCCCGTGGTCGATCATATTCTGAACGTCATAAAGATCTCTGGCGGCAGTGCGTTCCGTCAGGGCTTTGATTTTGCTGCCAAACAATTCGATCGGTGCCAGCGCGTTGATTCGAAACTGTGTCTCCAGAACATCCGCAGTTACTGTGGCCTTATGAACAGGGAGGATATGCTGCCGCATGGAATAGTTAATTTCGATTTTGATGTTATCCGGATTTCCGCCGGCGTTCTGATAGTGGAACACCCGCGAGGTAAGAGAATGGGATTCCTTCTGTTTGCGTGTATCCAGCGAGTACCCGTTTGCAGCCATGTATCGCAGCAGGATCGCATCGATTTCCTCCCGGAGCGCCAGCATTTCGTCTCTCGAACACTTCTTGTTGAGATCAAGATCAATATCGACGGAAAGCCGGGGCAGGTTGAACACGGTCAGATTGATCGCGGTCCCGCCCTTCAGTACAAGATTATCTGAAAGGATCGGTTCCTCATCGATAAAAGTCAAAATGTCCGTAAGCCGATACACTTTCTCCAGATTGTCCCGGATAAACCTGCTCTCGGCGGCTTTTTGATTTAAGAAAGCTCTGTCCAGATTAAACAAGCGTATCGCCTCCGTCGTTCAGAATATTGAGCAGGTCCTTCGGCGCATACAGTTTCCATTCCGGATAATATACGGTTTCCCCGAAGTCCGTCAGCTGCTTTTTTCGTTCATGAATATAACTTTTGCATATTTCAAAGAACTGTGTACTCAGATTGAAATCTGCCGCAAAGTGCTGCAGAATGAACCCCGCTTTCTGCCAAAGGTAGATTTGGTCGTATTCTTTCAAATAGTTCAGAAGCGCATCCTCATGCAAGGCCGGGATCAAGCGCAGCGCCTCCAGCAGTTCCTCCAATCCTCCCGCACGGGGAATGTCGTAAAGACAGTCGATCACGGTCCGGTCTATATCCGTCACGGAAACCAGCGGCATCATGGACGGCACGACCACACCGCGCATGGTTTTCGGTGCGTACTGCATATAGGTAATCCCATCGAATTCAAAATCTGTGAAACGCTCCGCGGAAGATACGGTGACCGTATAAAACACCTGATTTGCGACGCCATGGAATTCGAGCGCCGCATGATGCGAGATGAAGGAGCTTTGGTTGATAGACGACCCGATCTCATAGCGATTCGCCAGCACCTCCCCGCTGGCGAGATCTACGGCGGCATAAAGATTCCGGCGTATGCTGACAATATACCCCGCCTTTTTATACGATTGCAGCATTGCTTTGGCGGTCATCAGATTTCCAGTCAAACGCTCTGCATCTGACAGCGTAAACAGCTTTTTTTGCTGTAAAGCGGCCAAATATTTCATTCGCATCACCTCCCGTCTCACATTTGTACCTATTTTAACACGATGATATTGATATTACAACACCATTTTGTAATAACAGGTCTGTTTTTTCAAAACATTTGACTCATGAATTTCCCCACCGTCGCCGCCGCCTGTACCTGCATGGGGTTGGTCGTGTGAGTGTAGGTCCGCAGGGTGAAGCCGGGATCGGCGTGCCCCAGCATCCCGCTTACCGTGCGGATGTCCACGCCGTTCTGAAGCGCCATGGTAGCGAACGTATGCCGAAGGGCATGGAATCGGGTGTGCTCCAGACCCAGCGTTTTCAGAATCTTCGTGTGGATGGCCGCCAGCGCGTCGGGGTAATACATGCCGCCGGTCACCGGCGATGGGAACATGTAGGGGTTGTCCGGGTGCTTTTCGTGCTCTGCGACGAGCATATCGATGGCCTCCTGCGGGATGGATTCCACGCGGATTGAAGTTGAGGTCTTCGGCGTGGTGACCTTGACGCCGCCGCCCTTTACCCGCACCGCCTGCTTCGAGACGGAGATCGTTTTCTGCTCGATGTCCAGATCGCTCCAGAGCAGCGCCACCAGCTCTCCTTTCCGCAGGCCGGAGCAGAGCTCCAGGAAGAAGATCGGCAGCACACCCCGGCGCTCGGCCTCCGCCAGATACGCTTTCATGTGCTCCGGCTTCAGGATTTTGATCTCCTTCTTCTCGTTTTTCGGCAGCACCACGTTGTCACAGGGGTTTCGGATGAGCAGCTGCTCGATCACCGCCCGCTGCAGGCACATCTTCAGCATCCGGTGCAGGCTGATGATGTAGGACGCCGTCAGGGAACGATCTCTGTGGTCATTTGGACCCTTCGAGATTCTGCCGTGGTCGCGGACGTTGTTGTACATCTTCTGAATATCCCGGCTGGTGAGCTTCGTCAGCTTGATCTTCCCGATCTCCGGGATGATGTGGTAGCGGATGTGATTCCAGTACCGCTCCTGTGTCGATTCCCGGATATTCGGCTTGGAATAGATCTCATACCACAGCCGCAGCCATGCTTCGACTGTGTACTCATCTGCCCTGGCAACATCGATAAGCTTCGCGTCCTCTATGACTTTTTTCAGCTTGTCCCTGACCTCGTTCTGAGATTTGCCGAGGACATTCTTACGGATGGGCTTGCCGTTTTCGTCGTGACCGGCCACATACCGCCCCTCCCAGCGTCCGTCGCTGCGCTGGCGGATGTTTCCCTCTCCGGCGGCTCTGCGTTTCGCCATAGCTCATTCCTCCTTTCGCAGCACAAACAAGTACCACAACCCGCCGCGAAAGTCTACTGAATTATTCTGCATTCCCGGAACTCTTTTCATCGATCCATTTCACCAGCTTGTCCCGTGGGACGAGGATGCGAGAGCCGATAGTCAGCGTTGGGAAGCCCTTCTCCTTCACCAGCTCGTAGGCGCCCGCCCGGCTGATACCCAGCACCGCCGCCATCTCCGGCACTGAGAGCATCAGCGGCAGCTCCTCGAAGGAAGTGTATTTGTAGTTTTTCATTTTTGTCCTTTCTGCCTCTTGGGGGAGGCAATCATTTTACTATTATATACATATAGTTTGTCCGTACTCTGGAAAGCCGCCGCATTTACCACGGCGTGGACATCGTCGGGCCGCCATATTCCTCCTGCGCCTTCGCATACTCCATCGCCGCCTTTTTTCCCTTCTGCTGGATCAGTTCCTGCAGTCGTTTCCGGCTGATCTGCAGCTTCTGGCCCGTCGCGTTCTTCGGCACGGTGTCCCGGAAGATGTTCCCCATGTGATGGAGCAGCCGGCTGGTGGATAGCATCACCGAGGGCGGCGCGAGGGTGTCCTTTCTGTCAAGAAAGAACCGGGCGTAGGCGTTGCCCTGCTGCGATGCCTGCCACATCCATTCGAGTCCCTGTTCCTGATCCCCATTCTCAAGGCACAGCTTCCCCAGCATGTACTGGCCGTACTGGTTCCCTCCGTCTGCAGCACGTTGGAAGAAGCGTATCGCCTTTTGCTCATTCTTCTCTACGACCTCGCCTCGGAGATACTCCTTTCCGGTGCGGTAGGCCGCATAGGAGTCGCCGTTCTCGGCAGCATACTCCAGCCACTGCATCCCCAGCGCCGCGTCCCGCACCTCTATGTCATCGGAGAGCAGCAGCTTCCCGAGGGCATACTGTGCTTCCAGCAAGCCCTGGCGGGCAGCCTGCTCAAAAAAAGAGCACGCTTTCTTCCAGTCCGGAATCGGGATCGGGCCGTCCCGATACAGCCGTCCCATCATAAACTGCGCATCGGGGTCCCCCTCCTCTGCCAGCTTCTCCAGTTCCATGACCGCAGCCTCCCGTGCGTTGGGATCGCTGCCAATGTCGATCGCGCTCTCGTAGATCTCCCAGAAGTCCCGGGAGGCATAAGATGAATTCCAGTGCTCATCGTGTTTCTCATAGTCCCGATCCTCAAAGGTGGGGATGCCCATGCGGAACTGCTCGGCCTCCTTTATGACGGCGTTCTTTATGGCGCGGAACTCCTTTTCCTCCGACAGCTTTTTTCGCGGACGTTTCTCATCCTTGTAATAACTATCCACCTCCCGCTGCAGCTCCAGCCAGTGATCGTAGGCTTTGGAGACCGCGGGCAGCCGTTCCATCTCATCCACGATTTTGTCTACGTCTTTTTTCAGATGCTTCGGAAGGTAGCCGTAGGACTTTTTTCCTTTCACCGAACCGAGCTCCATCGAGAGCGCCTGCATCTTATGCTCCATGTCCGGATGATTGCAGACGCCCTGCCGAAGCTGTTCGGTCAGGTCCTTCAGCGCCTCCCGCGCCTCCTGCACCAGCGCATTTCGGGAGACGGATTTCTGCTCCAGCACCTCGTTGAGCTCGTAGCGGAAGACGTCGTTGGTCAGCGCAGACTTGATCTGTCGGATGCCGTCTTTGGTCAGACGGGCCTGTCCTGCCTGCGCCGACCATGCCATCATGTGGACATGGGGATGGTTTCCCTCGTCATGGAAGGCGGCGTACCAGCGGAAGTCCTTCGGCGGGATGTGCATGGCGTCGGCGATCTCATTGCGATGGGTCAGGAGCAGATTGCGCCAGGCGCTGGCGTGATCGTAGCCATAGCGGACGGCATCGTCCCGATGGAGGGAGATGATGTGCGTCCAGACATTTCCCTTGTACTGCACAAGCTCCTTTGCGACTACATCCAGATCGACGTGCTCCTCGTCGCCGAAGAGGCCGTGGCTCCCGATGCGCTCCGCCCTGGGACGGGTGGCGATGTATTTCATGTAGACGTCCGAGTGCTGCGCCGTATCCCAGTGCTGTTCCAGTGCGCGAGAGATAAAAGACGAGGCGTTCACCTTTGTTTTCTGCTCTTCGTAGTCCGTGTACTCCGGCAGGTCGCCGGCGTCCGGGTAGTCCTTCAGCAGCTTTTTGATGAGCTGCTCCTGTTTCTGCGTCGGCGGATGACCGTCGGGGACGAGCTCCACATGCTCCCGCGTCCCGATGTACTTCAGATAACCCTGGGCGCCGGCAGAGCCCTCGCCGCATTTGATGTAGGGACTTTTGACGATCAGTCTTGCCATGCAGCCTCCTCATTTTTCACACGCTGCTCGAAGGAAAGGCGACCGTTGGTCTGCTTCACATGCCGAACGCTGTCGGCCCGGAGCCGACGAAGGGTATCGTCATCCAGATTGAAAGCGCTGGCGTTGAGCGTGGAGACGATGTCCAGCTCCACGCAGAGCTTGTACAGCAGCGCAGCCATATGCTCCTCGAACCGTCCGAGGCGGCCTTCCATGACTGAGGTGACCGCTGCCGGGAGGAAGGCGCCGGCGTTTTTCGCGCTGAGGTAATCCAGATAGAAGGCCACCGCATGCTCCACGAATTCGGTCTGACTGTGACTGCCATCTTCCGTGTATCGCCGCTCCAAATCCGCCTTTGTCTCCGGCGGCAGATAGAGGGCGAATTTCACTTTTTCACTCATTCATACTCCTTTCTGGGGTTCTGACCCCACTGAAAAAGCGTGTTTCTGTGCCCTGCACGGGGCCGGGACCCCTGAGCTGTTTTTCTTCAACGGTTTGACCCCGGCCCCGTGTCCCCAAAACTGCCCGCACTGCGGGCAGAAGTCCAGCGGGCCGGCGACCGGCGACGCCGGGCCTTTATCCTGCTTCGTTTTTTGCTCTCGGAAAACGGCTCAAAACCGGCCATGCTCGGCGAGAATGGTTTGTCAGAGCGGCAGCTCATAGTCTCGGTCATATCTCGGCTCCCCCTTCTCGTAATAGAGCGGGATCGGTTTGATGCGATAAAGGTTGCTGGTCTGCTGTCGGATGCCGTAGCGGTTTTCCCGGTAACCATATTCCTTGCTGATGAGTCCCAGCGTGGTGAGCGTTTTGATTGCATCCCTCGCTGTGCTTTCCGAACACGAACACTTTTTTGCGATTGTTCGCATCGCCGGATAACAGCTTCCACGGCTTCCGGCGCAGGAGACGAGGTAGCAGTAGACGGTGAACTGAAACGGTGTGAGACCGTAATCAAAGACGCGCTCGTCCACCTGAAAGAATCTTCCGGACATTTTCATTTTGTTCCTCCCATCTGTTTTCTGATGACATGTATTCCGTAAACGCTTTATTCAGTTTTCAAGGTTCATATTTGAGAGAGAAGATCACTCCACTATCTAACTGGATATTCAACGCCGATTTGATAACCCCATTTTGAAAACTTTGTTTCTGTTTTCTCCCTCTACTATCCTAATTTTTTTACGTCTTTTTCTCGGTCTTTTTTCGAGAAGATTTTTCAGAATCATTTTCCTTCAATAATTTCAACGGCTTCACGAGAAAAAGACATAGACTTCTTTGAGTATTCGTGATAGAATTCCAGTGCAATCATTTTATGATAGGACGCCGTTATGGACATTGATCTGTCGCGAACTGTAAACGAAATCTTCCGCACGTGGAGCAGTTTATATTTCTTTCCGAACAGTCCGGCATACGCGCCTGCGCATTCACGAAAGAAAAATCGTTTTTTTCTTCTCGGCGAACACGGAAGCGGAAAGACAACCGCTGTGCAGGAATACATCCGCACGCATCAAAAAATGACACGCTACTTTTCGTTTGCGTGTCTGGACAATTATCATGCGCTGCAGGCTTTTGCAAAAGCATTTTCGCTGGAAAACAAAACGCCGGCGTCGTGGGATGATGCATGCAGGCAGTTTCAGGATACATACCGGAATGAAACGCTGTTGGTATTTTTTGATGATCTGGAATTCTTTCCGCAGAAAGATGAATTCAGGAAAGCGTGCTACGAGCATATTGCGAAGAACAGAATTGTCGTTTCAGAGATCCAGCGCTGCCTGAAAAAAGAATGGAGCTACGATATTCCGGAGTTTGTCACGATGTTCATCGGCTGGCGCACGCTATCCGATTACTGCAAATACTTTCCCGATTACAGCAAGCAGGATGTCGTGCGTTTGTTTTCTGTGACGGGCGGAATTCCGGCAGTAATAAAAGAACTGGACGCTGAGAAACCGCTGGAAGAAAATCTCCGCGCGCTTCTGCGGTATGATTCCGCGTTCACAACATATCTTCCGGAATGGATGTGCGAACACTTCCGGACGCCGGAGAGTTATTATCCGATCCTGTGCAGCATGGCGAAAGGAAAACGCCGGCTTAGCGACATCGCGCACGATGTCGGTTTTCCGAACAACAAATGTCTGAACTATCTGCAGGCGCTGATGCGCGCACAGCTGGTCAGACCGGTTGCGGTATTCAGAAACAAGACGTCCGAATACGAACTGACCAACAGCTACATCGCTGCGTGGTGCCTGTTTGCATATGAGCAGCGCAGCATGATGCTGACGGATCCGGATGCGCTTTTACAGAAGCTGATGCGGAATCTTGACCGGCGTCTTGCGCTGCCCGCTTTTCGCAGCGCCTGCTACAGCTACATGGAGCTGAGTACGAAAGAGTATTTTGACTACTTTCGTAGCAGATCAGATTACGAACAGGAAATCCTGCGGGATGTACATAAGAAGCTCAAGGACGGACACAGAGTGGCCCTTGATTTCTGCATCCTGCAAGATGGGCATTCGCTGGTCGCTGTGATCCCGGATGACTTGGATCGTCGTTTCACAAAATACGATCTCCAGCGCATCCGGAATGTGGTCGGGCACATGGAGAAATTCTTCGATACGGAAATCGTGATCTTCAACGTCAACCGCTTCAGCGACTGGTGTGTTCACGAGGCGAGCAGAGACGTCTTTCTCCATCTTGTAACCGCGGAACGACTGAAATACTGACAGACGACGAACGGCGCACGCTCTGGCTTGAGCGTGCGCCGTCGAGATTCTGTATCTTTTGTCTGTTTTTATTTCGCTAATTTCGCGCAGAAGCGGTGCACCATCGCGGCGACCTGGACTCTCGTGGCGTCACCCTGCGGGTTCAGTTTGCCGTCCATGCCATTGATGACGCCCTGCATCACCATCCAGCTCATGGCCTCCGTCGCCCAGTCGGACACGTCGCCGGCGTCCGGGAAGTCGAGCTTGAAGCTCCACAGGCCCTGGAAGCCCTGTCCCTTGGTCTGGGCGTAGCGGTAGAGGATCGCGGCTAATTGCTCGCGGGTGATGGGGTCGTTGGGCCCAAAGCGCCCGTCGCCGTAGCCTGTCACGATGCCCTGGCTCTCCGCCCAGGAGACCGCCTTGGCGTACCAGTCGCTCTCCTTCACGTCGTCGAAGGGCATGCCGGAGCGGATCACCGGCTCGCCCTCCAGGCGGTAGAGGATCGTCACGATCATGGCGCGGGTGGTGGTGCCGTTGGGGGCGAATTTGTCGTCAGCGACGCCGTTCATCATGCCGTTTTCCACGCAGTAGCGCACGTCGTCCAGATACCAGCCGTTGGGGTCCAGGTCTGTGAACATCTTCAGAAGTTCCTCGACGGTGAGTCCCTCGTCCTTCTCCTTCTTCTCCTTGAAGGTGGCGGTGACGGTGGCCTTGCCCTTCGGCTGTGTGTAGGTGTAGGTGCCGTCGGCATTCTTCGTGACTGCGACGTCCTTGCCGTCGGCGTCCTTGACGGTCACGGTGTCCACCTCATAACCGCTGTCCGGCGTGACGGTGACCGTCACCTTCGCGCCCTCGGCCGCCGCCTTGGGATTGACGGTGACCTTGCCGTTTTTGGTCTCCGCAACGGTCGCCGTATAGGTGGTGGTCCCGCCGCCGACGCCGGAGTAGCCGGGCGTATTATCGCCGTTGTCGCCGCTGTCGCCGCTGTCGCCGCTGCCGGGGTCAAACGTCTCACGCAGATCATCCAGCACATCGTCAATGCCATCAGGCTTGCCGATCAGCGAAACGCCGCTCTCCAGCTCGGACAGCTTCACATCCTTCACGTCGCCGTAGGCTGTCCCTGCGCCGTTCGTCATATAAGCGCGGGCATGATAGACGGTATTCGCATCAGCCGGCGTGACCTGCAGCATCCAGCAGTTGTTCCTGTCCAGGACACTCTCCGGCATCGTTTGGGTGGAATCGGTGATTTTCTCAGCCGCCACGTTTGTAACACCCGTGCCGCCAATCACCAAGCTGTCACCGGTGGCGGTGGTGCTGTACACGATTCCCGCGCCTGTGACACCGCCGCCGTTAGGAGCGGCGATGGCCTGGAAAGAAATGCTCTTACCGTCGGTCGTCCGCGTAACGGACGTGAAGCCTGCCGCAGCCTCTGCCGTCGGCGCGCTGTCCGCGTATACGGCATGGAGCGTGGTATGGGCGTTCATGGTGAGATTCAGCGGGTTGGCATAACTGACGACGGAGCCGTTTGCCTCCCAATGCGAGAAAACCTTCCCGCTGACTGACGGGGCGGTAATCTGCGCCGTTTCTCCGCAGACGTAGCTGCCGGAGAGTGCGCCGGACCATTCGCCATCCACATAGACCGTGAGGTCTGTTTCCGTGGAAAAGACGAGGTCTAAGTCTATCAATTCCGCTTCCTGCGGATCACCGGTATCCGCCAGAGCCGAGCCGGACAGCGCTGCAAACAGGGCAGTCAGCACGGCAAATAACGCTAAATATTTTAATATTCTTTTCATATTCCGCCTCCTGTTTTCCGGGTTCCGCATTACGATGCAGTCTTGCTGATGGGCTTGACATTATCGACACTGTTCAATGTCGCCGCTAAAGCGTCGGTCCAAATCGTCTGAATCTGGCCGTCCGGCGTTTTGTACCGCAGGAAGGCAACGCCGTAAATCCAGTGGTTGCCATTGTTCCTCTGCGGGTATTTAGGCGGTATGAGTACATACGCCGAACCGGTCTTGCCCGTGGCCTGCGTGCCTGGCCTGGTAGCCCAGTAATAAGTGGGAACGTCCCAGTTAATGGCTTCTCCGCGATAGATATAACCGCCCAGTGTCTCTTTGCTCATGATGTTCAGTATGCTGTCTTCACGCTCTACGTGAACGTATACCGGTTCATCATCGCTCAGCCAATCATCAAGCGCGGTTTCAAGTGCCGAAGCGCCTGCCTGCATTCCCATGTTATACGCGAAACCGGCAAGGGCCGTGGCAGGTCCCCCGGAGACCATTCCGGATAGGGTACCGTTTGCGACTTCGAGGTAATTGATATTCGACATAACCTTCTCTCCAAAGCTGGGACCGGCAACGCTCTTCTCCACCATGTCGTAATAAGCCATACTCTGATTGTCCCCGCATCTTACGCCTGCGTCCACATAGGTGTATCCATCCGGGAGTTTATAATCCATCCAGTAAAGCATCGTCTTGTAGTCGTCCCGCCACTCCACCTTGAAGTCGATCTGCGGCTTGTGAATGGTTTCCTCATAGAGCGCCCGCAACTGCGCGCTGCAGGGGATGATGAAGGACACCGTGGGCGCTGCCGCCAAGTCATGCCACTTGGTGCCGTCCGTGCTGTACTCCCATTTGACAAACTTAAAACTGTCAATGTACCCCGGAGCGTACACAGTAACTTCCTGCTTCCGGGACTTTTTCGCTTCCGGCTCCCGCATCCACTCCGTATACTGGCCATCATTCATTTTCCCATAGGAAACATTCAGCGTGACCTCCGTGGATTCTTGGGTTTTATAGCCGCATACGCATACGCCGTTTCCGTTATAGCTGTGCGCCTCCAATGAGAGATCCGAACAGCCGCAGTATCTTACATGGTAATAAGGAAAATAATTCGAGTACTTGTCAAACGCGCCCTTAAAGCCAGGGTCATCCATCCGGAAATACTGGTAGGAATGCACATGATTCCACTCCGCCGACAGGTCCAGATCGTCCGTGATACCGGTATTGAAATCGAAGAGCGAACCCTTGGGGAAGAGTGTGCCGTCCTCCGTAACATTATCGTCCACGAGCCATCCAACGAAGGCAAAGCCGTCTTTCTCAGGGGCGTCCGGCTCCACAAGCTTTTCCTTGTATGTTACGGATGTCTTGATATCCTCCGTCCCGTTGTTGGGTTTCAGCGTAACGGTTGAAGAAATGGGATTCCAGACAGCGCTCAAGGTGGTGTTTTCCCTGACGCTGATGCTTGCGCCCGGGGCATAGATCTTTTCCACGAGATTCGGCGCCGTACCCTCAAATCCGCGCCAGCCGCCAAACTCGTAACCCTCCGGCGCGGTGGGAGCCGCCGGAGCCGTGACGGTGCCGGGTGTGGTGACATTGCCATTGCCATCGAATTGGCATACCGCAATTTGATAAGTCGCACCGTTTCCTTTTCCGGAAATACCCGCTCTCTCGCTGTCAAACACCGCCGCATGCGCTGCATCCGTCACAAAAGCGGCTACGACGGTTTTCGCGTTCCCTCCGATCATGACAAACTTACTGTTATCATTGCGGATTGTCCAGTTTCCGTCTGCCACGGATGTTTTAAGGGTGGCATCCGTCA
>JAEEGH010024765.1_pt1 | contig 12085 bp, 8 predicted proteins | sample 9134181 | NCBI WGS metagenome assembly JAEEGH01 (sample SAMN16246544, study PRJNA631951) | gut metagenome | biome: gut microbiome; feature: rumen; material: DP-attached | host: Bos | place: Iran: Karaj | collected 2018-10
ACTCGTCTTATTATCAAGCCCCTTGAGTAGGTCATAGTTTGTAAGCTTCTTATCAACTTTTTTGACTGCGCGTGTAAGGTCTCCTCCAAGAACTGATGGGAAAAGAGCATATCTGAACCTGTCATAGCACAGTCTTCCAAGAAGGTCGTAGGATTTTTCAAAAAGATCAACACATTCATTGAGAGAAAGAGAGTCGAAGTCTATGTCTTTATAAAGCAAAAGCTCTTTTTCATAACCTGGCATAAAAGATTCGCAGACTGCGGCGCAGTGCTCAAAATCCTTCATCTCTTTAAGAACAGCAGGGAATCTGACGATTTTTCTGCTTATGGATTTGTGAGGATTTGGCAAAGTCATAATGCCGTCATCATCTATCTGAGGATCGCTTGTAAGGATAAGTCCAACTTCTTCGAAGATAACAGCCTTCTGGTGATTGATCTGCATGATTATGTCATAGTCAAGAGGCCTGTAAGCATAGGGCATTTTTTCAAGCTGGAAAGCCATGTTACTCTTGGCAGGACCAGATATTTTGCTGCCGGCAATATAAGACTTAATAAGTTCCTCATCTTCATTATTAGCGCTATCTGACTTTATAGTCGTGATAGGCCTTGCCTGAAGGATGAAAACTTCGCCTTCATAGATTCCCCATTCGATATCCATAGGATGGCCATAGTGCTGTTCAATCCTGATTCCCTCATTGCACAGCATAGCAACTTCATTTGTTGACAGAGAAGGCGCGTTTTGAAGTTCAGGACTGATGGCGACTTCTTTGGTGTCTTTTTCATCATAGATTATCTGAGTAAGCTTATTACCACAATCGTAGGAGATAATGCTGCCATCTTTATTGCAAAGGATAGAATCTGCCGTCACACGACCGCTGACAACGCTTTCACCAAGGCCATAGCTTGAATTGATCCGCATTGTATCAGGGTCATTACTTATAGGATCTGCTGTAAAAAGAACTCCGGCCTTCTGGGAAGGGATCATTTTCTGTACTACAACGGCAAGAGCCACGTCTAACTGGTCAAAGCCAAGATTTTTCCTGTAAATAGTCGCGCGGGTTCCCCACAAGGATGAATAGCATCTTATTACAGCTTCAATTACGTTTTCAAACCCCTGAACACCAAGATAGGTTGCCTGCTGACCTGCAAAGCTCGCATCAGCAAGGTCTTCGGCAGTTGCTGATGATCTTATGGCAACTCGGATCTTGCTTCCGTCACAAAGAGCGTCATATTGCTGTTTTAACTCTTCTCGTACAGGCGCCGGGATAGTTCCGTTAAGAATAAGCTTGCGCAGTTTTCTTGAAGCTACGGTAAGACTTTGTTCATCAAAACCTGCTTCACTTAGTATGCGTTTGAAGTCCTCTTCGTACCCATTTTCATGTATGAAAAGCCTGTATGCGTCCGCTGTTATTACAAAACCGCCTGGTATATTCATTCCGGCTGAAGTCATCTCACCAAGATTGGCCCCTTTGCCGCCTGCTACTGGTATGTCTTCTTTATGAATTTCTTTAAAAGTTTTGGTATACATTAAACTGGCTCCTTATAGATTATTTAAAAGTACTTTTATTTTTTGCATTAAGAAGAAATAGTGTGACTGTTAATTATTTAAAGCCCATTTTTATCAAAACATGTGTAAATATCTATTATGTCCTTATGTACAGGTTAAGACCTGAGGAGACATAGGTCTTGATCATATCTTCAAAATAGTCTTTATCTATTTTTTCTGAACCAGAAAGAAGTATGGATACTGATATGATCACATTGGTCACACCTAAGATATCCATTGATTTAATGGCCTTTTTGCTAATCCAGTAATCATTAAGATCATTTAGAAACTGAGAATATAAAGAAAGGAATCTGCTTTTGTTATCTTTGGATGAATTCTGAAGAAAGGCCATACTTTCCCTATAAAGTGGCTTTGAATCAAACTTTTCTTTCATATCAAAGCACCAATGGCAGATTAAATCTGTAAGAAAGCTTGTAGGATCTTTTTCTGAGCCCTTAAAGCTAGGCCTTATCAGGTCAAGCTTCTGAGTAGCCCTGTTTTTCTTGTGTGACACTTTTGTGATATTTCTTTTTGTATCCTATCGATGTAAACAACAAGCAAACAATTTCCTGAAACAAATCAGGAAGTCAAATAATTCGATCAAAGGAGAAAAAATTATGAAAAAGAATTTTGGTGTTGCAATTGCAGGAATTTTAATGATGGCCCTGGTAGCATGTTCAGGTGAACAGCAGGGTCAGATTACAGAGAATGCAGAAGCAGAAAATTCACAGGTTGTTACAGTTGCAAACCCTTGGCATGAATGTACAGAAGAGGAAGCATATGTAGATGCTCCTAACGGATTCAGTGCTCCTGAAGGTGCAACTAATGTTAAGTGGAGCATGATGGAGGATGACTCAAGTGAATATGCATTAGGACCGATGGTTCAGATGACTTTCGATTTTGATGGATCTTCATTTACTGCAAGAGAGCAGGCTACAACAGGTGAAGAGGTTACTGATATCTCTGGAATGCATTACGAATGGATCTATTCAAGTGATGTAACACTTGCAAACTGGGCAGGTGGCCAGATGCCGGCTAAGACTTTCCTTTATCTTGGCGATGATGAACAGGCTGAGCTTTGCACATGGTTTGATATTGAAACAGGTTATTCATACTCTGTAGGCGTAACAGCTAAGGACCTGGACGGATTTGATATTCAGGCAATCGCAGAGCAGATCTATGATCCTTCCAAGCAGATCGGTGCAAATATGCCTGATGATGAGGCTATTGATGCAGTAGCGATCAACGCAGATGAGAACTCTATTGAAGCAATGAAGATGTATAGCGAAGAGTCAGCGCCTAGTATTGATATCACAGGATGCGATACTTTCACTCAGATCATTGATAAGAAGCTCACTAAGGGAATGGGATATGCAAATGTAACACTGGATGGAATAGATGTTCTTCTTGTATGCAGCATGGCATATGACAACCTTGATGGTAACATGGCAGCAATTGACGCTACAGTATTCATGTACAAGGACGGAGTTCCTTGCGAAGTAGGTAAAGTTTGCAGCGGCGGAACAGCTTATCCTCTTACAGTAGTAGATGGAAAGCTTGTAACAGGAAGCAATCATTGGTTCTGCAAATATGCACTTACAGGTGATGAGCTCATGATCATGGAGAAAGCTTCTGTAGTATATGATGAATTTGGTGATGGAACATATTTCTACGAATCTGAAGATGGTGGCGATTATACAAATATGAGCAGCGCAGATGCAGAAGGAATCTACAATCAGCTTGTAGATGAGATGTTTGGAGGAGAGATTGTTAACTTCTCAGTTGTAAAATAATTATACTGAGGCAAAAAACTTATATTGTAGCTTACATTAAATAAATTTACTAAAGGAAACCTTTGAAATTGCAGCTTACAGCCAATATCTGGTTGTAGGCTGCTTTTTTATATAAGTTAAAGATTGCTTAGGTTTTACAGATTTTCTTCACCCCATTTTTTGAGCTCCAACAAAATAGGGATGAGACTTTTGGCTTTAGGCGTAAGGTTATATTCAACCCTTACCGGCATTTCATCATACTGCTTTCTCTCAACAAGGCCATCTGCTTCAAGCTCTTTAAGAGAATTAGCAAGCATGGTATTGGTTATGCCATTAACAGCGCGGTTAAGCTGCCCGTAGCGCACAACCTCGTTATAATCGATGACACACAATATCATGATCTTCCACTTGCCGCCAATAATATCTAATACTTTTTTAAGACTACAGCCCTTTCCTGCGATCTCTTCGCAGAGGGGCTCTTTCTTCGCTATTTTACTCATAGTATCTTTTTCCTTACCAGGTTAATATAAACTGAATACTTGATATAAATTTTATACCACCTATAATATGTATATCGGCTAAAAAAATCAAGTATAAAAGTTTCAGGCAGAAAGATAGGAGAATTTATAAGACATGAAAAAAGCAGTAAATGACACTCAAAGGTGCGCTGCTTGCGGAGCATGCGTATTACAGTGCCCACGTCAGGCAATAAACATTTATAGAGGCTGCTATGCTGTAGTTGACGATTCTATATGTGTAGGTTGCGGAATCTGTGAGAAGGCGTGTCCTGCAGGATCTATCAAAGTATTAGAAACAGGAGGCGCAAGATAATGACGAAAACTAAGAATAAAAAACATTGGTATGAATACCTTTGGATATGGTCAATATTATATTTTGCTCTGGGATTTTTTAACATCCTCTTTGCATGGCTGGGGCTCATAGACTTTGTCCTGCCTTTGATATTTGCAATCGTAGGTGGGAACAAGTGGTTTTGTAATCACCTGTGCGGAAGAGGCCAGCTCCTCTGGGTTCTTGGAAGAAATCTAAAATGCTCAAGGCAAAAACAGGCTCCGTCCTGGATCTCATCAAAGTGGTTCAGATATGGCTTTTTAGCCTTTTTCATGACAATGTTTGGAACAATGATATTCCAGACATATATGGTATTTTCCGGAGCGGATTCACTTAAAAAAGTTGTAAAGCTCTTTTGGACTTTCAAAGTCCCGTGGAAATGGGCGTATAATGGAAGTATATTCCCGGATTGGGTTGCACAGTTTGGCTTTGGCTTCTACAGCCTCATGCTTACATCAACTCTTATCGGGCTGATACTAATGGTTATCTATAAAGAAAGAACCTGGTGTTCATTCTGCCCTATGGGAACAATGACTCAGGGTATATGTAAAATCAAGGCAAAGAAAGGTAAGGAGAGCGATGACATTAAGTGAAAGAGCCGAAAAGGCAGTAGAATTAAAGAATTCAGGTAAGTATAACTGTGCACAGTCTGTAACAGCTGCACTGGCAGATCAGACAAGCCTGTCTGAGGAGCAGCTAAAGCAGGTTTCAGCAGGTTTTTGTGCAGGCATGGGCAATCTTGAAGCAACCTGCGGCGCTTTGATCGGTGCTGGAATGATTGCAGGCTTAAAGACAGAGGGTAAGGGTACCCTTGCAATGACCAAACAGATTCAGGAAGAGTTTGGAAGAAGATGTAAGGCAATCAAATGCAAGGATCTAAAGACCGTAACTGACGGTAAGCCTTTATGCCCCTGTGAAGAATGCGTAAGAAACGCTGTTCAGATATATGGTGAAGTAATGGGACTGTAAGCATAATCAATAAATTCACTTTGATATCTTGAAGATTCCCGAGGGTGGGAGTTAATAAATAATCCTGGTGTCTTTGAGAGTTTTAAAAAATCCAAGAGCTTGATAGATGGAGATTTATATTCTGTTCAGGGCCCGTATGTTTGAGCGAAGCGAGTTTCGGACCCTAGAATATAAATCTCCAGATATCATGCCTTGGATTTTAAAACTCGAAAGACACCAGGATTATTTATTAACTCCCACCCTCGGGAATCGGCTAAGCCTAAGTCATTTACGATGCTTCAGTCACTATTTCTTTTTCATGAACCTTCTGGATTTCATCGTCTGCAGAGAGCATCGGCTTCACATCTTTGCCCAGAAGCTTTCTTTCTACATAGTTCCTTGTAATCTTCATAACCGTTCCGGAGAGAGCGATAACACCGATAAGGTTAGGAATAGCCATCATACCGTTGAAGGTATCAGACAGATCCCAAGCAAGTGTAAGATTCATAGTTGCACCGATCACGATAAAGACTACGAAGATAACCTGATAGAACTTTACTCTCTTTCTTCCGAAAAGATATTCAAAACCCTTGCTTCCATACTGACTCCATCCAAGAACAGTTGAGAAGGCAAAGAACAGAATAGCTACAGCAATAAAGGCTGAACCAAGCTTACCAAATACTGTTGAGAAAGCCTGAGCCACAAGTGCAGTTGAAACCTGATCAGAGATAACGGCGCCTGTTTCAAGATCTACAAGACCACTTGAAAGAATTGAAAAAGCTGTGATAGTGCATACGATCATTGTATCAGCAAATACTTCGAAGATTCCCCACATACCCTGAATAACAGGTTCTCTTACGTTAGAACTTGAGTGAACCATAACTGATGAACCAAGACCTGCTTCGTTAGAGAATACACCTCTTTTCATACCCCACTGAACAGCCATGGCTACGCCGCTGCCTACAATTCCGCCGCCTACTGCGCGCATACCGAAGGCACCTTTAAAGATAGATGCAAATACATTTCCAATCTGTCCGATATTTACGAAGCAGACAACAAGAGCACCGATCACATAGATGACCGCCATAAAAGGAACAAGTCTTTCTGTAACAGCTGCGATTCTCTTAAGACCACCGACGATTACAAGACCTGCAAGAAGCATAAGTACAAGACCTGTTGCAATAGGAGGAACGCTAAATGCAGACTCCATATTTACAGCAATTGAATTGATCTGGCTCATATTTCCAATACCAAATGAAGCGATCACGCAGAATACGCTGAAAAGAACAGCAAGAATGCTTCCGATCTGCTGAAACCCTGCTTTGCTGCCAAGACCATCCCTAAGATAGTACATGGCGCCGCCGCACCACTCGTTTTTCTCATTTCTTCTTCTATAGTAGATTCCAAGTACATTTTCAGAGAAGTTAGTCATCATTCCGAAGAATGCAACTACCCACATCCAGAATATAGCACCGGGGCCGCCTGCCGCGATAGCTGCAGCAACACCTGCGATATTACCGGTCCCTATTGTAGCTGCGAGAGCTGTACAAAGGCTCTGGAACTGAGAAATCTGTGTATCCTCTTTCTCAGTATGAGCTGTGATGTGCTTATCCATAAAGATTCCACCAACAGTGTTTCTGATCCAGTGCTTAAAGTGTGAAATCTGGAAAAATTTTGTGAGACATGTCATGAGGATGCCACATCCTACCAGAAGGATAAGCATAGGGAGTCCCCAAACAAAACCATTAACAGCATTATTTACATTTGCAACATATGATAAAAAACCAGCCATAATACCTCCTAACCGAAACATAATATAAAAAAGGTGTTCCATTTTTTGAATGGAACACCTTTGTTCTTGAAACATATTATCATGTTTAACACTTTAACGCAATACAAAATTAACGTAATAATCAAATATATATATTACAAAATTAATTTTTCAAAATAACACTATAAAGTATATAAAAAGTATAAAAAATCTCTATAGCGGTATAAATAAGGTCTTATATATGTTATCTTAAATACGTATGAATAATATCGACATAAAATAAAGTGCACCGGGGCAATCGTTAGGATACTATGCTGGAATTTCTGGTAATTCAATTACTGAGAATTTCATTAGATGATTGATGTTGAGATCTATTCTTATAGGGAGAACATTATGTCAGATCTAAAGGGTTTTCATTACGATGCATTCATAAGCTACAGGCACAGTGATATTGACAGCTTTGTTGCGCAAAATCTTCACAAAAAGCTTGAGAATTTCAAGCTTCCTAAATCTGTTTTACCCAAAGTTCAAAACGGCAAGAAAAAGATCGAACGAATCTTTAGAGACGTTGATGAACTTCCACTTTCTGAGGACCTTTCTGATCCTATAAGTAAGGCCCTTCAAAATTCCGACTATCTTATTACTATATGTACCCCCAGATATCCTCAGTCCAGATGGTGTATGAAGGAAATTGAGGTCTTCTTGCAGACCCATCCAAGAGATCACATTCTGGTGGTTTTGGCTGAAGATGAGCCTGATAACTCTTTTCCCGAAATACTGTGCTATGAAGATGTAAAAATAACAGATGAAAACGGGCAGATACATGTAACAAGGCGGGAGATAGAACCCCTTGCTGCTGATACAAGGGGCAGTAACAAAAAAGAAATGCTTAAAGCCATGGACATCGCAGTCATAAAGCTCTGTGCAGCTATGTTCGGCCTTAACTATGACGACCTCAAGCAGCGCCATAGAGAGCAGAAAATCCGTAGACTAACCGCCATATTTGGAAGTATCGGCGTAGCAGTCCTTGCATTCGCTATCTTTGCAACAGTAATGCTCATCAAGATCAGCAAACAAAACGTAATAATCACAGATCAGTACAACGAACTTCAGGACAGCTTCGCCCAGGCCATGGCCGGAGTTTCCGATAACCTTCTTACAGACGGAAGGCGCAAAGATGCTGCTTATGCTGTCAGAAATGTTATACCTGATGACGGCGAAGGTAAATACAACGTAAACGCTGTCAAAGCGCTGTATAACGCAATGGAAGTCTACAAGTTATCACCGATCTATTCTCCTTCCTGCACATATGACGCGGATTCATGGCTCTATTATTTTGGCGTCTCCTGTGATCAGAAATATGTCTTTGTAAATTCAGGAAGTAAAGTATACATCTGCGATCATGACAGTGGCGAAGTACTGGATATAATTGAAAACGATGAGGGTGATACCTTATCATCAGCCTTTTGCGGAAATGATGGCGTGATCATCACTGATGGAGAGGATGCTTTCTACTATTCTATTGGTAATAAAGAAAAAACAGACATCGAGCTACCGGAGTTTTCGGCCCTTTATCCTGCTGATGATGGCAGTATGGTAGTCGCAAACAGTCTGGACACACTCTGCGGCATTGGAAGCACTGGAGATGTAATTTTTGAAACAGACCTTGCTTCCTATTTTGGAGATGCGTATACAAGTCTTACAGACATTTCTTTTGAGAAAGATTACGTTGTCTGCACATTCTGGAGCGGTGAAGAGATGGAAGTCCTTTTCATTAACCCTTCAAATGGCGAGATAGATGAAAGCTACACTAAAAGTAGTGATTCTGAGCCTTGCGCAAAGCTTTCAGACGACACCCTGTATACCGTCACATCAAACCACGACGAAGACACCGGCGAATGGGACGCCGACATAATTGCAACCAATATTTCCAAAGATAAAAAAATCTGGAAGCTCACACTTGAAGACTTAGAACTTACCGGAGGCAGATTCTTTAGTAGCGATGATTATCTTTTCTTCCAGAGCGTTAGCGAAGTAATGGTCATAGACCTTGAAGAAGGAAACCTACTAAAAAGATACCCATACAGCCAGATGATCCTCGAATCCTGGCTCGAAGATGACCCTGACTATGGACCACTTCTGTACTACGTACTAACAGATGGCTCCGTATTCTGCTGTAACGAAAATTTTCAATCTGAACAAACAGACACCTTCTATACCAAAGCTCCCAAGGAGAAAATAACACAGGCAACCTATTCAGGCTCAAACCTGTATTTCGTACTTGGTTATGAAAGTTATGCCATACGCTACTCCAAAGAAATAACCCCGAGTGCTACCGCCTTTGACGAAGACCTCGACTGGGACCAGGCCGAAGACCTCCTCCCCGAAGACGTCTTCGATGATGACAAATATGAAATAAACTTCACACAGGTAGACCACGTATATTACTCAGACGATAAAAACTATATCTTTGCTATATTCTCCGACCACACCGCCAAGATATACGACGCCACCACCTGCGAGTGCGTGAACTCCTTCGAAACCACCCTCGAAATGGCAGACATATTCCGCTATAGCGACCTCACCGGAAGCTACATAATAAGCGGCAGTGATGGCGGAGACAATAAGTCATTTATTCTCGACGCTAACATGCAGATAATCTGCGAGACTGACTTTATCATCAGCGAAGAAGACAATGATTTTATAATGATGAGCGACGACATTGAATACTATAAAGTTCCGTATATTGACATTAATACTCTTCTTGAAATATCAGATGAATATCTTAAGGACTATAAACCACCAATATCTGTAAAAGATAAATATGGTATAAACTAAAACTTTGAATATTCCTGAGGATGGTAGCCTACAAATGATTTTGGTGTCTTTGAAAAATATATTAAATTCAAGAGCTTGATAGATGGAATAATAAATTCTGTTTAGGATCCGCATGTTTGAGCGGAGCGAGTTTCGGATCCTAGAATTTATTATTCCAGATATCATGCCTTGAATTTAATATATTTTTCACGACACCAAAATCATTTATAGGCTACCATCCCCAGGAATAGGCACAACCTAACTCTAACCAAGGGGGACCCATATGAACAACTTTCTGATCATTATGATTTCGTCGGCTGTATTTCTTGCTCTGATCATATGGCTTACTGTGGACACAGAACATGTCAAGAAATGGACCGGCATAGCCTTCCTCATCGCTATAGGCGGCGGTATCTTCATCTACGGAACCATCGATGCCGACCAGTTCAGTTCCATGCCCATAATCGCTGTACTTCGAACCGTCGTTCACGTCGGCAAGATGTTTGGTAATGCCGGTGACGGAAGCCACGACAGCTTCGTAGGCATAGTGGGCGACAATACACTAACATCCGCCTTTTACTGGATGGTGCACTTCTTTGCGTATTATTCAGTTGTAAGTGCTGTAATCCTTGTTATCGGAAGAGATATCGTCAGAGGCTTTAGGACCTGGCTCCTTAGGATACATGACATTGAACTTATATATGGCATTGATGATGATACTATAAGCCTTGGCGAAGCTCTTGCAGATAAAAAACGCATATCGCTTGTTTTTGTCGGTAAAGGAACCGTTTCAGACAGCATCTTAAACCGTACTGGCGCCCTGGTATTCGCAGACAGCGACGCCATGAATCCAAATGCTAAATTCATAAAAAGAATATCTTTGGTAAAGGGAAAAGGAAAAATAAGAGTCAGTGTCCTTTCAGAAGACGACGAAGCTAACTATGCCTATGCAATGAAGATGTTAAAGTGCTTTAAAGAGGCAGATATACTACCCGCTCAGACTGAGCTTGTTATGTTTGGAAGAGCAGTCCTTATCGGAACAGAATTTCAGGCGCTTGGAGATCACTACGGCTATGGAAGCGTTAAGGTATATGAAAAAAGTGAACTTGCAGCAAGACTACTTCTTTGGAAGTATCCCCTTGCTGATACAATAACATTTGATGAAAAAGGTAAAGCTACTAAAGACGTGGATGTTCTTATTGCGGGCTTTGGCGCCATAGGTCAGGAGGTACTCAGAAAGGTCGTAGCACAGGGCCAGTTCTATGGAAGCAGCTTCCATGTCCATATATTCGATCCATGCTATGAAAAGAGAAACGGCTTTTTTAACGCCCGCTATCCGGGGATTTTAGATAATTATGATATTAAGTTTGAAGCATATGATGCCAGAAGCGAGAAATTCGCAGATTATATCAAAGATAAAGCAGAAGGTCTAAGCCTTATCGTTGTAGCAGTTGGCGATGAATATACAGGCAGAGAGATCACTAACGGCATCCTTGATGTACTTGAACTTAGCGGTACAACTCTTCCTGTATATCAGTGCTACGCAGAAAAGATAGTTCGCAACCGGCATAAAGAAGAATGTGTTATCACAAACGTCTTTGACTCTGAAATAATGTATGGAACAAGTCTTGACGCACTGTCTAAAGAGATAAATCATTTCTACTACGGTGAAGGTTCTTCTGAAAAACAGTGGCAGGAGTGCGACTATTTTAGCCGCATGAGCTGTAATGCAAGTGCTGATTACTTACAAGGACTTATAGGTCGTGTTGGGACACCGGACGATGATGAGCATATGGAGAACCTTGCAAGGTCTGAACACTTAAGGTGGATGGCTTTCCACTATTCAATGGGATATCAGACTATGAGCAGGGAAGAGTGTATAAAGAGAGCTGAGTTGTATCAGAAGGATAATAAGGTGAGGATTCTTAAAGATACCACATTAAAGCGCCATGCCTGTCTTATACCGTGGGATGATCTTGACGAGCTTTCTGCTTTTGAAAATTCATATACAGGTAAAAATGTTGATTATAAGCAGATGGACAGAGAAAATATCAAAGCGGTTGTCGGAATCATAAGTGCTATGTAACAAACTGGAAGATCAGGGTATTTAGGTTAATGAATGAATGGCCGATAATATAAATATGATATAATGTCATCAAGGGGCAAATATCAATTCTGCCCCTTTGTCATACTATTGAAGGTCAACCACAATATCCTAATGAGGGAATGTGAATGAAAAGATATAGCTATAGTAAAGAAGAATTCAATCTGATCGAGAACAATCCCTTTCCACTTGCCATTTATCAGTACGTGGACAAGCGATTGGTTACTATAGCTCTTTCCCAAGGCTTTCTTGAACTGTTTAAACATGATGACAGGCAGG
>JAEEGH010024766.1_pt1 | contig 12085 bp, 2 predicted proteins | sample 9134181 | NCBI WGS metagenome assembly JAEEGH01 (sample SAMN16246544, study PRJNA631951) | gut metagenome | biome: gut microbiome; feature: rumen; material: DP-attached | host: Bos | place: Iran: Karaj | collected 2018-10
GTAGAGAAAGGCCCCATACTCCAACTCAACTGTCGGTGCTGTCGTCAACATACTCAAGTCGAAGAGCCTCTTCAACTGGTCCACACAATTCTCCGAATCATTGATCTAGATCTTCGGATCACGCTTCACTTCAGGATTATCCACGTAGTAGTGATGCGACTTATCGTCCATCACATCCTTCAGGTCGTGATAGTTCGCCACACTCACCTGCACCTTGTTCGAATAGGTCTTACCACCGATATGCGACAAAGCATAGTAGCGCAGCCAGTAACCGTTCTGGTACCAGTAGAGCTGGTCGATGTCTGGGATGTACTCTACACCGTTATGGTTATCAGCGTCTGATTCTGTTTTGTACAGTTCCCATCCACCACCTTGTATAGGCGATGCACCCTCTATCACGTTTGGTGGAAGCAAACTGAGGAGATGACCAGGTAAGATAATCTCCGGAGCAGAAATATCTTCCACAATAGGCGCTCCCGTCTTGAAGTTGATGTGGATGTTCAGCACGTGACGCTCCGTGACAGGCGTGATGTGCAGACCTGACACGTCGCTCTCCTCGTAGTTATACTCATAAATCACGGTGATAATCTTCTCAGTCGAGAGGTCGTTGATGTCAGAGAAACGGCTGACATAGAGCGTACTTACCTCGGTCGGAGCGATACCGTGGATGGTGAAGCCCTTCTGAAGGTTGGTCAAGTTTTCGTATTCTGTGCTAGTGATAACTTTACCTACTAATACATCATCGTAATCTTCACGGCAGAAGTAGTGGGTACCAGATTCTGTGTAAGTAATTACAGTCACTTTTGGTTTACCTTCTTCAAGTAGTTCATCTTTGGCAACCAGTTCTTGATAATCATCTTCCGAAATGATATTTCCGACGGTATATGGTGTCGGACCAATCATCAATGGCGTATTAACCACATAGAAGGTACATGTCTTGCCATTTGCCACATCGGACGAGGTGACGGTAAGCGGCGTGTAGTAGCGCTGGTAGTTAGGCAGAGACTCAAACTGCTCACGTGTCAGCTCAGCGCCTATATATACCTTGCCACCATCGACGACATCGGTTTCCAAATATTGCTTACCATCTCCATCTGTCTTATCATTCGTAGAACCATTATACGTAGCCGTGTAATCGACAGGTTTCTCAAGAGAGTAGCCGGCAGGATTAGTCTGTGCTTGGGCTTCTGTTGAGAAAGGATTTATTTTGTCATTCACAGAATCGTAGGTTGCACCATCGTACTGATACTTCTCGCCTTCCGTTCCACTATAATTCGGATCGGTGAGCAGGTCGAAGGCATCGTAGTTGAAGATGAACTTCTTGCGGTCATCCTCCGACATTGAGCTCCATGCCTCGAGTCCACGATAGTTGATGCCGCTCGCGTAGTAATCACCGCCATAGAGTCCGGGTACGGTACAGTAGTAAGCAGGTACAATATTATTGATGATGTCCTTTTTCCTCGTGAGCAAATCAGACAGTTCCTTCTTCTGTAAGGGGGTAATCTTGTTCAGCTGCGCTGGAGTTAAAGTGTTGATATTGGATATGGCGTCTGCATCAATATTGTCTATCCCATTTGCCGTAAGAACCGTATTGATTGCAGTAACAAGCGTTGTGATAGCGGACTTGACATTATCAAGGTGGGTGTTTCTTTCAGTTTCCGTCATTACAGAGTTGATGTAGATGTTATCAGTTCCGTCAAGCTTGATGGTCTTCGTACAGATGAGAGCCTCTGCCACGTTGCTAACTCCCGATGCTTCTGTTGCTGACATAGTTGCCCCCTTATGCAGGTGAACGGTCTGCTGCTGCCCGGACTCGCCTCTCTGAATGTCTGTTTCCGCAGTGGCAACGTATGCAGGAACGAAGGTAGCCTGGCCAGTAGTAGGAATTTGACCCGTCGGAATAGCATCATAAGTCGTTTTGACATCTTTAGAGATAAGGTCACTTATCTTATATGCCCGCTGGCCGAGCAATTCACCATCACTGTTCTTAAGGCGGTAGGTAGGACCTTCGTTAGGACCTTTCTGACTTTGGTTACTTTCATCGTATTCTACTGCTAATCCATTCTGATTCTGCTTCTTTTCTCGTACCACAGCATCATTATTTGAATTATCTCTATACTCCGTGTACCAAGTATCCCAATCAGTGGGGTTGTTCACCTTATAGGTAAGGATATAGCCCGTATCGTGACTGAGGTTGTTCGACAAGCGGATGATGGAGTCTGCCAGAACGTATTTGCCATTTTCTACATCCCAGAGCTGCAAGATTGGCTTGTCGTTTTCGTCTGTGACTTCATGGCCTTCATTATCTACTTTGTGGTGAGCATTAGTCTTGATGGTTTCATAGTCAGCAGGCAGCAAGACCGCATCAGCTGGGAATTCATTATCAGCAGTTTCGTTGTACTTGTACTTGGCTATGCTGACATACGTCACAGGCTCAAACAGACCTCGTTCAGCCGAAGTCAGTTTATACCAATCCCAATAACTGATAGGATCGTTCAGCTTGTATTCTACATCGTTGATAATCAGTTTCTGATCACCACTCAGCTTCGCACCGTTCGTATTATAATAGGCATATCTGTTGGGCTGTACATTCAACAACTTCATAGTGCCATGAGAAGCAGCCGTGATGGTCAGCGGAAGATCCACCATCTCACTGTAGGCATTGGTCGCACCGGTATAAGCCGAGATATACTGGTCATAGACATAGACCGAACCCCTGATATACCAGTAGTGGGCAGGCACACGGTTTGGGCCTTTATACCTATTGCTGACGTTATAACAGTCGTCGATGATGGTCTGCGTACTGTGCACAAAGTTACCAGAGGTCTGCCAATCTCTCTGATGGAGGTCTGCTGCATCACTGGTTGTAGAAGGTTCTTCGTAAGTATAGTCCCATCGGGTGACAGCGCCTGCATTCAAGGCCGTCAGGGTGGTGTTGGTGTGATCTGTCTTTGAGCGCTTACCATGAATATTCTTGGCATAGACGAAACCACCACCCATGCCCTGCTGCACATTGATGAGGTCCAACTCAACAACACCCGTGATGGGACCCCATACCTTTTCGTAAAGATCCTTACCGGTGCTCTCCTCGGTAGTGATTTCCAGATACACCCCTGACGCCAGAGCCACCTTGTTGTGGCTGTTACCATTATTGCGCTCGCGGTCGCCATGGTGGAATCGTTTCCAGCCGTAGAAGGTCTGATTCTCGTATTGAGGACCATAGGTACCAGTATTAATATTGTCGGAAGTACGTTTGTCGCCAGTTCCCACATCGCCCGTATAAGGCTGGTCTTTACCATTATTATCTGTATATTTTCCGGCGGCATCATGTGCGTCAGTGTCAGTGCCTTGGTCACCGAAGTCGAAGTCACTGGTGAGTGCTCCAAGGTAGTTCACCACGCTGTAGATACCGAAATAGTTGCCGTGGAAGCTACCGGCGGCATCAGAGGGGGCGACAGACATCTTTTTGTTGAGCGACACCTCACGCACACGATTGATCGTGTATTTGGTGTAATCCACTACCTCTGGCACACGGTCCTGGGCACCCTGCATCACCATACGGCTACCGAACACGCCACAGAAGTCGGCACGCTGGATAGTATTCAAGATACGACCGGCATAGATGGAGCACACACCATTCTGTTCCCAAAAAGCAGGATTTGGAATCGTATTTAAATCGCCGTCCGTTGTAAACATGTCTGGTTGTTTAGCAAACAGTGTCAAAATGTCATCACGCGTCAGCGTGGAGGCATTGGTATGGTTAGCATCTTTCGGATAATAGATGGTGCCATCATCATCGGTACACTTTTGCACACACTTATAGCGCAGCTCATAGTAGTCTTTCTCACGATCAAGAAGATTATTATATTGGCCTATTGTCAATTCATTCCATTTTTTCTCTTCGTAGAGATAATGGTAGTCGGTGCCGTAGTTAGTGATGTTCAGACCACGGTAGCCATCCACCAAGGTGAGGTTACCATCGCCATAGAGTCCACCAATATGTCCGGTTCCGATGGTGATGAGGTCGCGGTGATAGACGTCATGGATAGAGGCCGTTACATTGCCATATACTGAAGTGGTATTTGCGTAAGCCGCTTCTTGGTCTGAGCCCCTCGACGATGTGTTACCGCCGGCAAACACGGCATTGTGGATGATGATGCCGTCGTCATTGGTATTGGCTTCGAGCTCCTCCCATTTTGAGTCAGTCTTGCTGCCCAAGGTATTTAACGCAGAGGTAGGCACATATTGACCCGCAGTAAAACTACGGTCGAAAGATATACCACCATCAACTGTCACCTTGCCGTAGGCATCAATACTGCCGGTCAATAAAGAAGAATTGATTGACTCTAGATATTCAAGGTTATTATCAGAAACCACCTGACCCTTGTTGTATTTGATGGTATAGGACACATTGGTCTTAGCCTTACAGTACGGCTCAACCACCACCTTACAGTCCTCCGTCAACTTTCTTTCATTTCCGCTCGCATTCTCAGCGCCACTTAAATACTTAATGAAATTACCATTATCTGACCAATCATGCTCATAATAGTAACCTTGGTACATTCCGTCTCCATCAAAGCGTACGCCATCCTTCACACCTTTACGGGGCAGTTTGTGCCTTTGCGCATCTTCATATTCGTAGGCACTATACACATAGCCGATATCGCCACCACCGAACACGTTGCCATTGCCCGCAATCAGTTCTTTCTCCGTACCGATCTCGCCACCATGGATATACACTGACGTCTGACCGAACACATAACCATCGGAAAAGAGTTTTCCGCTTTCACCCAAGTTGTTGTAGCCTCGACCACCGCCAAAGACATTACGGTGTACATGACCACCCAGGAGTTCAACATTAGTCTTGCCTGCCTTATAGATGCCCTGTAATGAACGTACAGAGTTATCGGTACCGCTGGCAGTAATGACACCGCGACCAATTGCCGCAATCTCACCTCCACCGAAAAGCGCATTGCGCACATGACCATCGTACATCTTCACGTTCGTAATGTCCACACTACTATTGTCGATGTAACCACCGCCAAAGATGCTGCCACTATCATAAAGACGGTTCGTGCCGTCGCCCTTCCAGGTCTCATCGTGCAGTTTCTCTTGATAGTAATCAGAGCCTTTCTTAATATAAGTAAGGTCTGTATCTGTAGTTGGTTCAGCATTAAAACGCCGATAGCCGATAAAACCATTATTCAGCGTAATATTGGCTGTGCCATAGACAGCACCACCCTCGCCACCACCATAGGCATTACGCTCAATGGCGGGGAGGCCGTCAATAAAGCTGGTTCCATTGATTTTGCCAATGACCACATGCGTCTCTCCAGGAATATCATTAGTCGTTGGTTCGCTGATGGCCCCAGCGTGATATCCAACACTGCCTCGCCAGCCACCACCATAGACGTTACGGGCCGTGCCGCCTTCGATGTAGGCATTGGCACTGGCTGTGAAGCCCGCCGCTCCGAAATAGTTATAAACAGCACCCACCGTACCAGCGGCGTAGATATCCTTGTTGACTCTACCACCGAGCAGGGCGATGTAAGTCGTGCCATAGACATCACCACTTCCACCTGCTCCCTCGTAGGTATTGTTGATATCGCCGAGCCCTCCGCCATAGGCATAGTTGCCCACATAAGCACCTTCCCTGATAATCACGTTGGTGTTGTATTTATAGGTCTTGACAGCTCTGTCATCCATCTCAGCCGTCCTGACTAATGGATTGTCTACCAGGCTGGTATATTTGTGTGTGACATAGCCCGTAGACTGATCACTAGCATTGTAACCCTCCCCCAATATCCAGGCATTTTCCCAATCAGTAATATGCATAGGATTCGTTTCGATGTATTTCTGCACGCTCTCAGGGCTCATCACACTTCCAGCCTCTGCGCCGCCATAAACCTCCCACACTTCTGCACCTGCATTCAAGTTGACCTCTGTATACTCATTCCATGTCAAAGGACCACAGCCGGCACCAAAAACGGTTGCTCTTGTCAATTCCTCATAGTCGGGATGTTTCTGCCTGACAGGGGCTGAAATATCAACTTTACCATAGAGAGTGCGGCGTGCGAAGTTATTGCCACCGTAGATGTTTCCCTTCAGTAGATCGTTTGACTTAGTTGGATCATAAATCAGGTAGGCATCCTCACTCTGGGTTGCATAGTTCACATGGGCCTCGTAGACATCACAAGGCTTATAGGCATTAAGACCGTATGCTCCACCGAAGATACTGCCGATCTTAATCGTAGAACCATCTGGCACGTTCACCCAGGTACGGCGGGTGACCCCCTCTTCGTAGCTGCCGCCATAGGCTGCCCCCACCTTGCCACGCAACAGATCGATAACAGCGGAGACTTTGTTGGGATCAAAGTTGTCTGCAAATGTCTCATCTGCCGTATAGCGCATACCCAAACCATCGTAGGCTCCCGCACCGAATATCTCCATATTGGCAAAGTTCTCTATATCGTTAGGTATGTCGATGAGCACATAACTTTGATCCTGCGACTTATCTCCATCACGGTCGCCGTTCTTATATCCTTGACCAGCTCCAAACACTTTTGATATAACACTATTCTGATGTTGAATGGGTCGGATATTGATGAAAGCATTCCGTAGATAGGGCTTGTTAGCTACACGGCAATCTTCAGCAGTTCCTACCTTGTATGCAGGATCTTGATAGTTGTAGTCACCATAACAGCCACCGAAGATATTCACCACTCTGCCCTGCGTGTATTCCATATAAGCACTAACGCCATAGTGTTCATCCACCTGCTGATCTACCAGACTCTTGACATCATCTCGAATTCGAGTGGCGAAAACAGCTTCTCCCTTTATGTTGCCTCCAAGGTCGTTGCCGCCATAGATATGGTCACGGATCCAGGGGAAACCATCTTTATAATCAAAAGGATTGTCAGCCTTGGGCTGTCTGCCAACGTATGTCTCGGTATGGCCATAAATATCAGCATTACAGCTTCCTGCAAAGGAGTTGAAGATACGTCCATTGCCGAGGTTAATCTGCGTGTTTCCTTCAATGGGTCCTTCGAAGCCACCGCCATAGAGGAACTCTGCCTGTGCCATATCATCACTTGTGTCCTGAGACTTAGGCACACCCGGATGATTATCTGGACCCATCAAATTGACGTAGGTGCTGTATTTAGCATCGTAGGAATAACCTCCGAGTTCCCCTGTGTTAGCATCTCTTACGCCCTTACCGATAGCTCCCTGCTCGCTGCCACCGAAAATCTGGAAAGTATAGCCAGCCTTCAGATTGACCGTGGCACTACCCCAAATCTCTGTGTCCTTACCCTTACCACCACCGAAAACGTTCAGTGCCGAACCGAGAACGTCCATACCCTGTTCACCACGGATAACACCTGAATTTCTTTTAGTGATTTTATAGGTGTTACCATAGAGCATGTCCTCACCATTATCGTCGAAAGACACTTCATCGAACACGCCATGCTCACCTGTTCTGTCAACAATGGTCGCATTGATATTAATCACTACGTTACCATTCACCACACCGCTATTGTAACAGCCGCCATAGATATTTCCACCGTCAAAACGACGGTTGAGGTCATCATCCGTAGCATTTCCACCTAATGGCAAATCTGTGGGAGATTCTACTGGATTCCTGTCGTCTGCATCGATAGTGTTCCAAACCAACTTTGTTTCTGAATCGTTCCACCGCTTAGGCATGATCTTCAGGCCACTTAGATTGAGTACCAGTCTGTCCTTGATATTGCCATTAGCATCAATGTAGGTTAGATTTCCGTTGATATCAGGCCGTTCGTCAGGCTTTTCGTTCGATCCATCCGATCCGATAAGTCCGCCGTTAAAGGCAGCATTGAAACCTGATACAGCAGGTACGTAGGCATTGTTGCAGCCGCCCACCACCTTATTATATATAATAACCTTATGGGTGAACTCAATGTTTGTGGTTCCCGATCTGATCATACTACCAACGTTACCGCCACAATAGAAGGAGCCGATGTAGGTAGAATAAGCTTCATAGTCTGCAATATCTCCTTTAGCCTTACTGTCGAATTCAATACTGGGCATCAAAGACATGGCGCAGCCGTCCATGTATTTCGCGAAAATATCAGCATTTTGCATATTTATTGAGCTAAACGGCATTAGAGCATTTTCATTCGTCGAATAGTCAATAGTAGTAAGTCCTGCTGATTTTAAATCTTTTAGCTGTCGCTGGTATGTACGCAAGACGCCTTCGTGATAATGATTAGCATCTTTTTCATGCGTCTGAATCATGTTCGCACCATTATTACCCAGGAACACATTCTCGGCAATAACGTTAGAACCGATTTTCAGCTCAACTTTAGGATCACTAATTCTGGTTGTTGCCAGCGTCGCACTGTTACCACCAAGATAAACTGATCCGTGAATGATGGTAGGATTAGCAGCACTCTCACCATACAGACGAACAGACACCTGCTCTGCATTAGGACGGAAGGCATTAAGAGCATCGACAGATGCCAAACCATTGGTATATGAGCCATAAAACAAATCACCGAAGGTTGGGTCATCGGCCAACTCTGCATTATCAGTATAAGGATATGAGCCGTTTCCACCTCCATAGACATCGCCATAGACAGTGGTACGTATACCAACGGCGTTGCCACCATAGACCTTGCCAGAGATGTCGTTGCCGCCATAGACATTGTTGACATGACCACCCTCAACAATTACGCGAGCAGAGAAACCTTGGGGGAAGCTATATTTCAAGTTTCCTGCATCGTCATATACCTTTAATTCCTGAGCTTGTGCAGGCGACTGCTTGTTGCCACCAGGACACACATCAGCCTTACGACAACCGCCATAGAGGTTATCGACTTCCAAAGTAGATTCTTTCGGAATATCCAGAAGTAGACCATCTGCATAAGTCATATCACCCTCGTTACCACCTGAATAGAGGTTACGGATCTTGCCGCTCTTCAGTTTCCAAGTCGGACGAATGGCCATTGTGGCCTTATTGTTGCCACCGAAGAAACTACCAATCTGGAACTCTGCACTCGTGGGATAGGTATAGCCAGGGTTGTAACCCATCTTGTTGATGCGATCTTGGTTCAACAACTCAACATCATTATTATTATCATCTTTTACTTTTATACTATTAACCACAACACTCGGATTATCCACACAGATCACGGTTTTTTCTTTCACTGTCGCATTGTTACCACCACCGAAGGCATACACAATCGAGCCACCGAGAATCTCCAGATAGGTCTTTGTCAAGTCAGGTAACACGAAATCACCCGTCGTCGTTGTTGCAACGACTTCAGTTGTACCTCTCTTATAGATAGTATGGACTCCTTCTACATTGGCATAGTCATAGTCACCGTTGCCGCCAGCAAAAAGCTGTCCAATGTAGATTTTCTGTGCATCAGTTGCTGGTTCTCCAGTAGCATCAAGCTTCGATGAGATACGAACAAAAGCATTCCAGGTTTTATCAACGCCATTGGCTGATGCCCGAGTCAAAGTGTCAGGAACAGTTTTAAACGTTCCAATAGTTCCTGATATGTCGTTGCCGCCATATACATAGTTAATCAGCATGTAGTCAGAAGCATGCTCACCATCGAGGTGCACGAACGCGCGACCATCGATATCAGCCATTCGGGCTCCACCGAATACCTTGTCGATATCGCCAGCACGGAGCGTAACCGTGGTATTGCCACCAACCTTACCCTCGTTGCCACCGCCATAGACGCTACCGCCAATGATGATCTGGGCTTGGATATGCAAGGTCGTCAGCACAAGGAGCAGCATGAGCAGCCATCGCCAGCCGTTCGTAAATGATATCTGATATGTATATAGTCGTCTCATGTCTTTGTTTCTAATTAATCGTCACTACTGGATTATCCAAATCCCCATCGGACAGCACATAGAGGTAGGTGGGCTTTACAGTCAGTACCACCGTCTTCTTCTGTCCCGGAACCAATGCTGCAGCCGCTATTCTGAGCTTATTCGTAGATGAGCAGTTTGCACGTATGGGGGTTGGGGGATTATTAGGATCAGTAAAGTCAGCATTCCTGTCATACACATCGTATATACTGGTAATGTTAAGGTTTGCATCCGCCTGTGCAAAAATGGAAGGGAAGCAATAAATCATGTCGAGCGTCTTACCTGTGAGAGTAGCAGTATTGTCGAGTACCACCTTTGGGTCTGTAGTTTCCAGAATATTCTTTGTCGTGCCACTGCCATCTTCTACTTTATCAAATGTCGCTTCATCTATTCCTTTCTTATTCCTGAGTTTTATAGTGGCATTCACTGTGCCATAGTTAGTAGACAACGTGACACTCTTCAGGTGGATGCTGCGGATCTTGGCATAGTCGGCATCAATCATGAAATTCAGCTCCATACCCGCATAGATATGCCCCATCAGCAGATTGACATAGTTCTTATTCACAATGCCAGAGAGGTAGCTGAAATTACCTTCATCGACATTGGCCGTTGCCGAGCCAGCCAAAGGACCATCCAAACGCTGGACACCTACGACAACGCAGATATCATCCTCTGAGATGGCGGGGAGATTAGCAAATTTCAGGTCAATACCATCTGAATAACCTCCAGATGGCATATCAACAGTTGCCGCCAAGGATGCGGGCATATAGCCATAAAGATAATACTGCCGTTCCTCCTTAACTGAAATATCGGAGGTCCAACCTGCAGGAGTTGAACTAGTGTTATAGTGGAATGTACCGTAGTATTTATTACCAATCTGCATCAGCTCCGTGGCCGTAGCAAGATACGCCTTGATATCAGGACAGTCGGCATTACCTATCTGAGTGGCTCCGCTGGTACGAGTAACGGCTTGCAGCTGGAGTGTATTACCCAGCTCTGGGGTTGAAGGCTGCTCTACTGTTTCCAAACTGTCGTCACTACAGCTCGAAAGTAGCAGACCACCTGCAATCAGGCAGCTCCACAACCAGCGATATGTCATCTTATCCGTTATCATCGTTTCATGTCGTCTTACCAATTATATACTCCTTGCGTAGAGTTCTCACCGCTCGTCCAGTTCTTCACCTCCACCATTCCCATAATCAGGTCACCACTACTGATAAAGTAGGCATACACAATCCAAGTGTGGTTGCGCGAAAAGTCGCGGGGTTGACTAAGGTCGTTGGCGTTTTCAGGGTTACTCATCGAGAAAGTGGGAGTCTGTACTGCATTATCGTTAATTCTATAACTGATTTTTCCCGTGAGCGCTCTGTCAGACTCGCGCAGATAGAACGTACCTAAGTCAGTCAGTTTACCTTGGGATACGCCTGTATTGATGAGGTTTTCATAATCCTGTCCTGACGTACCATTCTGATAGGTGTATGAGGTTGGACTGACATTTCTGGCAATCTCTGTACCAGAGGGGACAGTAACCAAAGTCTTCTCACTCTCATATTCAGCAGTATTTACCCGCCATTTCTGTGTTCCTGTCTTATCGAAATCATCTTCAAGGAAGAGGTACTCCTCCTTTGGCAACACACCGCCGTCAAGTGAAATGTTGTTTACTGCAACATTATCTGGGTTTTCGGTAGACATACTGAAGATAAACCGAATCTTCGACACAGTGCGCACCAGACGTACATTAGCCAAACCTCCAGACTCCTCACTTACCTGATAGACTGGGCCTGTGCCTGTTATCTTCTTGTTCTTCATCACGCCCGACATGGGCAGACCATCGGCAGGGACGGCTTTTATCAGGTTGGATACACCAAAATAGTCACTCTTAATCAGTTTGTCTTTCAGTTCGTCGCGAGTAGTTGAAGCGTCGAGCGTAAGGCCACAGTTGGTTGACGTGACATTGGCAGCTACATAAACATCCACATAAACATCTACAGCAGGATTGTTTATCTTCTCTGCCAATGCATCGCTGATCTCCATCGTCACGGTACTACCCGTAGAAGCTATATCCACGTTGTTCAGGCTGATATGACCAACGAACTTCCCGTCGTCAGTAGGGGAAGCTTCCGCACTATGATTCTCGAACACCCAGACATGGAGGTTATGAATCTTATTCTCAGCATCGGAGGCATTCACATCGTCACCAGCGCGTGTCACAATGGGCTGA
>JAEEGH010024769.1_pt1 | contig 12084 bp, 10 predicted proteins | sample 9134181 | NCBI WGS metagenome assembly JAEEGH01 (sample SAMN16246544, study PRJNA631951) | gut metagenome | biome: gut microbiome; feature: rumen; material: DP-attached | host: Bos | place: Iran: Karaj | collected 2018-10
AAGAATAACCACGGACACGGATGCTGGCTCCGGCAGTAGGATCACCTGAGGTGCTGATAATCTGCACACCAGATACCTTACCCTGCATAGCCTTGGCAGCATCGGTTGTCGACAGGTTCTTGATATCGTCACCCTTCAAGGATGCGACAGCACCAGACAGATCGCTCTTCTTCTGGACACCATAACCGATGACGACCACGTCATTCAGGGTCTGGGCATCTTCCTTCAGAGCTACGACGATGTTGTTGCGGCCATTCACCTTAATGGTAGCGGTGGTGTAGCCAATGTAAGAAATAACCAGCGTTGAATTGGCGTCAGCCTCAACACTGAAGTTACCATTGAAGTCAGTGATTCCACCGGCCTTCGTGCCTTGCACTTTCACGCTGGCACCGATGATCGGTTCACCTGCTTCATCATTCACCGTTCCCTTAACCACGCTCTGAGCCATAGCTCCCAAGGGGAACAAACAGAGCAAGAACAGTGCCAATAACGGCTTTTGCAGTGATTTAAAATTCCACATAATTAAATTAATTAGTAAGATAATTGTTATTGTATAATAAGTTGATTTTTGATGCTTCACAGCACGGAAATATCGGGTGCAAAGGTATTGTAAATAATTTATAAAGGCTTTCCCATTTGTAACAAAGACTTTGCAAAATGTAACAATTTTATAAAATGTTACTTAAATTTGCACTTATGTTACATTTTGAAAGATGGCAAAAGTGCCCGAAACCTATGCACTACGGTGTTTGTCAAACTTGTGGAGAATGAAGTTGAAGGCCTCCAAACCGACCAAAACAAGGAATGTTGCGGCAGCCGCCAGGACGTGCATACCACCGCCACAGGCCAGACCGATGGCAGCTGTCACCCACAGGCCGGCAGCAGTGGTAAGACCGCGAACGGCATTCTCGTTCTTCTGGAAAATAATCGTACCCGCGCCAATGAAACCGATACCGCTGACCACCTGTGCCGCCACACGCGACACGTCCCAACGATGCTCAGGAGACCCCAAAGCCCCTTCGAAGCCATAGGCAGACACAATCATAAACAGCGCCGAGCCCAACGCCACGAGGAAATGGGTACGGAAGCCTGCCTCCTTCGCCCTATACTCACGCTCCAGACCAATCGCACCACCCAAGAGGGCTGCCACGAAGATGCGCACGATAAAATCCCAAGTCATACTGTCCATCATGATTCTTTTTCGTTACTTAAGGTGTTTACTATAACAACGGTGACGACGCGAGACGGTCGACTCGAGGTACTGCCACTGGCCGAGCACGCCCTCGTTGGTCTCCATCATCGGACCCGTATCAGCCCACTCGAAGCCATAGCGCTGGAACTGACGGATGAGATCGTCGAAGATCAGTCCGTTGGCTCCTTTGGCACGGTATTCCGGCAGCACGCCGATGAGCAGCAAGTCGACGATGGGTGTCTTGTGCCACTTGAGGATCTTCAGCAGATGCCACCACCCAAAGGGGAAGAGCCGTCCGTCGCGCGTCTTCTGCAGTGCTCGTGAGAACGAGGGGAAGGTGATGCCGAAGCCGATGAGCCGGTCGTTGGCATTGCCATCGAGGATGCCCGTCACCAAGTTCAGGTCTGCCAGCTTGATATAATCGTTCACAAGCTTGTCGATCTGTTTGTCTGTCAGCTGACAGAAACCGTAAAGGTTCTGGTAGGTGGTATTGAGAAGGTTGAATATCTCATGGGCCTTGCCTTCCTTCATCAGCTCATGACGGGTGAACTTATGCACCTTCAGGTTGTAACGCTTCTGCACCATCGCCGTCACCTTGGCGAACTTCTCAGGCACGACCTCAGGCACCTTGACCTTCACCTCCACCCAGTCGTTGGACTTCTCAAAACAGCCCATTCGCTCGATATGCTCAGGATAGTAGGGATAGTTGTAGTTGATGTACATGGAAGCCAGCTCATCGTAGCCATCCACGAGCATACCCTCACGATCGGTGTCGATGAAGCCCATGGGGCCGATCATCTCTGTCATACCACGTTCACGTCCCCAGTCCTCAACGGTCTTCAGCAGGGCAGACGACACCTCCGGATCATCTACGAAGTCGAACCAGCCGAAGCGCACCTGACTGGTGTTCCAACGCTCATTGGCGCGGCGGTTAATGATGGCAGCCACACGTCCCACGACCTTCCCGTCCTTATAAGCCAGGAAGAAATCGGCCTCACAATAGTCGAACGAAGGATTCTTGTCCCGACTCAGTGTGGCCATCTCGTCGAAATAGATAAAGGGGACAGCGTTATCGTTGCCCCGATACAGGTCATAGTAGAACTGTACGAACTGTTTCAGTTCCTTTTTAGTTGTTACTTTTTGTACCTTCATCATAGTACAGGCATATCGATTCGCTGCAAAGGTACAAAGTTTTAGTCAGTAAAAGGAGTTATGTATGTTAAAAGGAGTTAAAGCCTACTTTTTTCAAAGCGCTTCGATGTATTCATATAATCTCTTATAGAACGGATGGCGGGTCATGGTCGATGCATCTCCGAGGATAATCAGTTTCATGCGTGCACGGGTGATGGCGACGTTCATGCGGCGCAGGTCGCGGAGGAAACCAATCTGTCCTTCGTCATTGGAGCGCACCAGCGAGATGAGAATGATATCGCGCTCTTGGCCCTGGAAACCGTCAACGGTGTTCACGCTTATCAGATGACGGAAAGGCCTGGCCCACTCTTTCTTCTTCAGCAGTCGGCGCAGATACTGCACCTGTACCCTGTAAGGCGAAATGATACCCACGTCAAGGCGTTCCTCCAAGATACGCTCCTTACCAATCTTCTTAAAGTAGTTCTCGAGCGTGAGCAGCGTCAGTTCTGCCTCAGCCTTGTTGATGCGGCCGAAGCTCTCGCCAACGAACTCCTCATGGAAGAGCGGCTGCGCTGATTTTTCGGAGTACTCTGAGTTTTCGGAATACTCTGAGAATACCGATGTGTCTATCCACGTCATGGGAATATCGAGGTCGAGGATGCTACGATATTTCACCTCTGGGGCTGATTCCACCTGGTTGCCATAGAACCAGTCGGAGGAGAAACGCATGATTTCCTCGTTCATGCGGTACTGCATCTTCAGCAGTGTGACCGTCTCGGGCCTGTTCTCAACGATCCGTTCCATGAGTGTCTTGCCCAGCCCACCCTTCAAGGCGGCTATGCTCTTGACCGTAGGAGGCAACTGACAGTGGTCGCCGGCAAAGACCACCCTCGACACCCGTCGGATAGGAATCCAGCAGGCTGCCTCCAACGCCTGTGCCGCCTCGTCGATGAAGAGTGTACCAAACTTCTGGCCTTCGAGCAAACGGCTGGAAGAACCCACAAGGGTAGAAGCTATGACACGTGCCTCACCGAAGAGCTGGGCATTGATGCGTACCTCCAGTTCGACAGCCCTTTCCTTCAACCGCTCCATCTTCTGGTGGTATTTCTCGTCACCCCGTTTGCGATGGGCACGGAGTTCACGGATGGCCTTACGGATGGCCCAGAGCATCTCATAGTCGGGATGGGCCTCAAAACGTCGTTCGTAGGTGAACGACAGCATCTTGTCGTTCACGCGCGTGGGATTACCTATTCTTAAGACATTGACGCCACGATCGACCAGTTTCTCTGAGATCCAGTCAACCGCCATATTACTCTGCGCACATACCAACACCTGGTTCTCGCGTCGTAACGTCTCGTAGATGGCCTCCACGAGAGTCGTGGTCTTCCCCGTTCCCGGAGGACCATGCACGATAGCCACGTCCTTCGCACGCAGAACCTTGTTCACGGCATCTTCCTGTGTCCTGTTCAGATAGGGGAAACGCATCGGAGCAAAACTGAAGGTTTCAGCCTTCATCCCTCCTTGTCCCCCTGAATAGAACAGATCTCTCAGGTAGCCCAGACGTCCCTTTGCCTTCATCACACGGTCGAGGGCCTCGAACATCATCTTATAGCTTGTCTCGTCGAAGAAGAGCTGAATGCCCACATTCTCCGCACTCTGCACGTCGATGAGCTGTCCGTTGTCAGGCACGCTTACCACCATCCTGTCGCCATCGACGTAACTGACGGTGGCGGTAAAGGGGAAGTAATGGATACTAGAGTGACTAGAATGACTAGTTCGACTAGTTTGACTAGTTTGACTAGAACCACTAGTATCACTAGTAAAAAAGCACACTGGCCTGCCATACTCGAAATTATGCTCTATCTCATCCTCACCGCCCTGACGGAATACCTCTACCACCAACTGGTTCAATGAGTTGTAGTAGCTCTTCCCCATCCGCAGCGGCCACCAGGCATCACCACGCTTCACCTTCCGCTGCAGTCCCATCTCCTCGGTCTGCTTGCGGAAGGCTTCCTTCTCCGTCTGATACTCCAGTTGGAGCAAAAGCCGCTGTTGCGTCAGTTCCTGTAGTGCCGTTGCCATAATTGCGTGCAAAGTTACGACATTTTTTTGCATTTTACAAAATTTATCGTAACTTTGGCTTCGCCGAAATTACTTCCACTCGGAAAAGTTCAAATATATTTGGCTTTTCTCTCGTTTTTTCGTAACTTTGCACCCGATATGAAACAGATATTACTGATCAATGATGTCGTAGGCTACGGCAAGGTGGGTATGGGCGCTATGCTGCCGATATTGTCGTACCTGGGCATCCCTACCTATAGTCTGCCTACGGCTCTGGTGTCGAACACGCTCGACTATGGGAAATTCAATATCCAGGACACAACGGATTACATCCGTGGGACGCTACCCGTATGGAAGGAACTGGGCTTCAGCTTCGATGCCATCTGCACGGGACTGATGTTCAGCGACGAGCAGGCGAAACTGGTGGCGGGCTACTGCAAGGAAACGGGCGCACAGGGCACCACCGTCTTTGTAGACCCCATCCTCGGCGACGGCGGACGACTCTATAATGGTATGACCTCCCGTCAGGTGGAACTCATGCGTGAGATGGTCAGCGTGGCTCACCTCACCTTCCCCAACTATACCGAGGCCTGCTATCTTACCGACACAGAGATCCACATGGAAGGCATTACCTGGGAAGATGCAAAGACGCTGCTCGACCGTTTGCGCCAGATCGGCTGCAAGTCGGCTATCATCACCAGCTGTAAGGTAGACGGGCAGAACACCGTGGTGGGCTATAACCATTTCGACGACAGCTATTTCCATCTGGAGTATCATGAGATACCAGGGCTATTTCACGGTACTGGCGACATCTTCTCTGCCGTCTTAATCGGTCACCTCTTGAACGGCGAGACACTGAAGAAGTCCACCCGTACGGCCATGGACACCGTGTTCCGCATGATCGACCGCTATCGCGACACTAAGGACAGGAACAAGGGCATCCCCGTGGAGAAATGCCTCGATCTTTTGTAGAATTTTCAGTTTTCGCTTTACAGTTTACAGATTGATAATCCATCCGCTCTCATCAGACATCCCCAAGCCGGAGCGGTTCACCTACCCCTTCTGCTACGAGCCTCATCCGCTGTGCCTATTAGCCGCTGAGGAGGTGAAGCAGGAGATTGCACGTATCAACCCCTCTGAAGGAAAGATGTTCGGCGTGCTGGTGGTGGAAGGCGGTTTTCTCGCAGCGTATTCTGGATTGCTCGAAGGGCGCAACGACTGGGACTATTTCGTGCCCCCCGTCTATGACGCCCAACAGCCTGACGGCCACTTTAAGCAGACTGAGCGTGAAATCTCTGAGAAGGGCGGCGACAGGCAGATGTCACAGGACCTCCAGCTATGGCTCTTCCACCAGTACCGTATGCTGAATGCGAAGGGTGAGGAGAAGGATCTCGTGGATATCTGGCACGACTATCACAGTTCACCCCGTATCCGCCACAAATACCCTCTGCCACCAGGCGGCACGGGTGACTGCTGTGCACCGAAGCTGCTGCAATATGCCTATCAGCACCATCTGAACCCCATCTGTATGGCGGAGTTCTGGTGGGGACCGTCGCCCAAGAGTGAGGTGCGCCATCACGGACAGTTCTACCCCGCCTGCCGAGGAAAATGCAAACCTGTACTCACGTGGATGCTTCAAGGTCTTGACGTAGACCCCAATCCCGACGAGAACGGCTTTCCGCATCTGGTGCCCAAGGTGGTGTATGAAGACGAAGCCATCGCCGTCTTAGACAAACCTGCCGGACTACTGAGCATTCCTGGACGCACAGAAGACTGGTCCGTCGCCACATGGGTACGTCAGAAATGGCCAGAAACACTGCCCGTTCACCGTCTTGACATGTTGACACAAGGCATCCTCATCGTAGCTAAGACGCAAGAAGCCTATCATCATCTGCAGCGACAGTTTGAGGAGCACTCCGTCAAAAAGAAGTATCTGGCCATCGTGGAGGGTGAGCCTGAGAAGGAGCACGGTATCATCGACCTGCCCCTACTCTGCGACCCCATAAACCGTCCTCGTCAAGTAGTTGACCACGAACACGGCAAACGCGCCATCACAGAGTATCGTGTGCTTCGCACCTTTGAGGGCGGCAATGAATTCTCTTCACCCTTAACTCTGCTGGCCCTCTGGCCTCACACAGGTCGCACCCACCAGCTACGTATGCACTGCGCCCACAAGGATGGTCTCGGATGTCCCATCGTCGGCGATGAACTCTATGGGCATCAGAATCCATACGGTCTTTGCCTTCAGGCTCAGGCCGTCAGTTTCATCCATCCGACGACGGGTAAGCATCTGCACTTCGAGTTGCCCTGTTCATTCGATCACATTATTAATAAATATAAGTAACACCCCAAAAACAATTCAAGTATGGTTAAGCACATTATTCTCTGGACACTGAATCCAGAACTCTCCGAAGAGGAGAAGAAAGCCGTCAAGGCAAGTATCAAGGAAGGTTTGGAAGGACTGGTAGGCAAGGTTCCAGGGCTCCTCGACGTGAAAGTTCACATCGACGGACGTCTGGCATCATCGAATGCCGACGTCATGCTCGACAGCACCCTCGAGAGCGAAGAAGCCCTGAAGGGCTATGCCGTCCATCCCGACCACGTGGCCGTTGCCAACGGGAAAGTACGTCCCTACACCGTACAGCGTTCCTGCCTCGACTTCGAGATCTAACAACTAAGCCCCACTAATCAGCGGGGCTTAGTGCTCCGCCTTCATCCATGAGCAAAATTAACAACATCGCATTTGATCTGGGAGGCGTTGTCCTCGCCCTCAGTCTTGAGGGAGCCATCCGTGAGTTTGAACGTATCGGGCTGAAAGACGCCCGCCAGCGACTAGACGCCTTCCAGCAACGCGGCATTTTTGCCGATTTGGAGTCAGGGCGCATCAGTACAGAAACGTTCAGGTCAGAGCTCAGCCGGATGATTGGCAGGGAACTCTCGATGGACGACTGCTACAATGCCTGGCACGGCTATGTGGACCATGTGCCTCAGCGCAACCTCGACATGCTCCGTCTCCTGCGCAGCAAGGGGTACAAGGTATGCCTGCTTTCCAATACCAACCCGTTTATGATGATGTGGGCTGGAAATGACTTCGACGGACAGGGTCATCCCATCGGCGACTACTTCGACCACATGTACCTCAGTTATGAATGTGGCATCATGAAACCTGCCCCAGACATCTTCCAAATGATGCTCAGTGGTCAGCAGGCCCTCCCTGATGAGACACTCTTTGTGGATGACAGCCCCGTCAACTGCGAGGTCGCTGCCCGTCTTGGTATCCGCACGCTCTGCCCCCAGAACAATGAAGACTGGACAGGCATGCTCCAGGAATTATTAAGGTGACGGTAAGCAGTTTTACTTAAATGAACAAAACAATGATTAGAAAAGCAAGCAACAAAGACATTCATCGGATCATCGAATTGTTGCATCAGGTGAATATGGTGCATCACGTGATACGCCCAGATTTGTTTAAACCGCACACGACCAAATATAATGAGCAGGAGCTGGAAGCGATGTTCAAAGATAACAGCAAGCCCGTATTTGTCTATGACGACGGGGAAGTCCTGGGCTATGCTTTCTGCCAGCTGACTGAGGTAAAGGACCATTTGCTGTTGGAAGACAACAAGTCATTGTATATCGATGACATTTGTGTTGACGAGAAGGCTCGTGGCAAACACGTAGGAAAGGCGTTATATGAATACGTGCGCGACTATGCCCGGTCTATAGGCTGCCATAACATTACCCTGAATGTGTGGGAGGGGAATAACCCTGCCATCAGTTTCTATAAGAATATGGGGATGCAGGTGCAGAAAACAACAATGGAAATCATATTGTAATTATCCTGGCAACGCTGGAAGTAGCCGTTGGTAAGAAGTTTACAGGGGCTCGATGCTATCACAGCGTCGAGCCCCCTTTGCAAACTTCAAACAACCAAAAAGGATGATTGCTTGATTATAGTCTTATGGAGGCAAACCATAATGACTAATTTATTATCGGATGAACAACAATTCCCTGTACTTCGGCAGTGGCCAGAGAGCGTCGTCGACGATCAGTTCCAGTTTGTCAATCTGGTAGCGGATCTCATCGAGCTTCGGCTCCACCTTGTCGTGGTAGGCAATAGCCTTGTCGTGCTCGTCTTCAATCTTATTGGCGAGTTTACGGGCATTGACAAGTTCTTCGACTCCCTTCTCGATGGCAGAGGTGCGCTCAGCAATCTCCTCGATAATCTTGATGTTACGGGCGTTGAGCTTCTCAGCCTTGTCGATGGGGAAGATGGTAGAAATATTCTCCACGTTCGACAGCAGTGCCGTCTGGTAACTGGTGGCAACGGGGATGATGTGATTCATCGAGAGGTCGCCGAGTACACGGGCCTCAATCTGGATCTTCTTTGTATAGGTCTCCCACTTCACCTCGTTGCGGGCCTCGAGTTCCTTCTTCGTCATCACACCCAGACTCTCGAACATCTCAATGCTCTCCTTGTCGAGGTAACGCTCGAAGATCTTCGGACAAGACTTCTCAACGTCGAGACCACGCTTAGCTGCCTCAATGACCCACTCGTCGCTATAGCCGTTGCCGTCGAAGCGGATGGGCTTGCAGGTCTTGATATCCTCGCGCAGCACGTCGATAATGGCGTGGAAGGTGGCGCTGTGCTCAGTGCCAGCGAGTTTCTTCTCAAAGTCGGGGATACGGGCATCTACACGCTTCTTAAACGAGACGAGGGCCTCAGCAACGGCACTGTTCAGGGCAATCATGGCACTGGCGCAGTTGGCCTCAGAACCTACGGCACGGAACTCGAAACGGTTGCCTGTGAAGGCGAAGGGAGAGGTACGGTTGCGGTCCGTATTGTCGATGAGCAACTCTGGAATCTCAGGGATATCCATCTTCATACCCTGCTTACCGGCGATGGCGAGGATATCTTCCTTGTCGGCCTTCTCAATATGGTCGAGAAGTTCACTAACCTGCTTACCGAGGAAGCTGGAGACGATGGCGGGAGGCGCCTCGTTGGCACCCAGACGATGGGCATTGGTGGCACTCATGATAGAAGCCTTCAACAGACCGTTGTGCTTATACACACCCATCAGTGTCTCAACGATAAAGGTAGCGAAGCGCAGGTTTGCTTCAGGTGTCTTGCCAGGAGCGTGGAGCAAAATGCCGTTGTCTGTGGAGAGCGACCAGTTGTTGTGCTTACCAGAGCCGTTGATGCCTGCAAACGGCTTTTCATGGAGCAACACACGGAAACCGTGCTTGCGAGCCACTTTCTTCATCAGCGACATCAGCATCATATTGTGGTCGACAGCCAGGTTGGTCTCCTCGAAGATCGGAGCCAGCTCGAACTGGTTCGGGGCCACCTCGTTGTGACGGGTCTTGCAAGGAACACCGAGTTCCAGAGCCTGAATCTCGAGGTCGCGCATAAAAGCTGCAACACGCTCAGGGATGGATCCGAAATAATGATCGTCCATCTGCTGGTTCTTGGCAGAGTCATGACCCATCAGTGTACGACCCGTCAGCAGCAGATCGGGACGGGCAGCATACAATCCCTCGTCCACGAGGAAATACTCCTGCTCCCAGCCGAGGTTAGAGGTAACCTTCTTCACAGCGGGGTCAAAGTAGTGGCACACCTCCGTAGCAGCCACATTTACAGCATGGAGAGCACGCAACAGCGGAGCCTTGTAGTCGAGTGCCTCACCACTATAACTGATAAATACTGTAGGGATACACAGAGTGTCGTCGATGATGAACACAGGCGATGTGGGATCCCAAGCCGAATAGCCACGAGCCTCGAAAGTAGAGCGGATACCACCAGAGGGGAACGAAGAGGCGTCAGGCTCCTGCTGAACGAGCAGTTTGCCAGTAAACTCCTCCACCATACCACCCTTGCCATCGTGCTCGATAAAAGAGTCGTGCTTCTCGGCGGTACCCTCAGTCAAGGGCTGGAACCAGTGTGTATAGTGGGTGACACCGTTCTCTACGGCCCACTGCTTCATGCCAGCGGCCACTGCATCGGCTACTGCCCTGTCAAGGTGGGCGCCATTATCGATGACATCAATCATCTTCTCATACACGTCCTTCGGCAGGTACTTGTACATCTTCTCACGGTTGAAGACCTTCTTTCCGAAATACTCATAAGGTCTCTCACTCGGTGCTTTCACGTCGATGGGCTTCTTCTTGAATGCCTCTTCGACCACTTTGAATCTCAGGTTTGTCATAATGTGTTCTTTTTATATGTTTATGTATTTATATTGTTTTTTCTCAGTAGTCAATAGTGGTGAATTATGCCGGTCATTTCATCCATTGCTTGATTCTCTCTAATGCTTCTTCTGTTCGCTCGTGACTGCCAAAAGCAGTGAATCTCACATATCCTTCACCATTCGGACCGAAACCCACGCCTGGAGTGCAGACCACATGGGCGCCGTGGAGCAATTCCTCGAAGAACTTCCATGATTCGATGCCTTTAGGTGTTCGTGCCCAGATATATGGTGCGTTCTCTCCGCCATAGACTTCCATTCCGAGTTCCTTGAAGGTCTGAAGCATCTTGGCCGCGTTCTGCATGTAGTAGTTGATGGTCGCCTTCACTTGTTCTTTGCCTTGTGGGGTGTAGATGGCTTCTGCCGCCCGTTGCGAGATGTAACTGGTGCCGTTGAACTTGGTGCATTGCCGGCGGTTCCATAATGGATTCAGCGGTATTCGCTCTCCCGAGATGGTGGCAGCGGTAAGGTCCTTCGGCACAATGGTGTATCCACAACGCACACCCGTGAAGCCAGCGGTCTTGGAGTAACTGTGGAACTCTATCGCGCATTTTCTGGCACCCTTGATCTCGTAGATGGAGTGGGGGATGGAGTCGTCCTGGATGTAGGCTTCGTAGGCGGCATCGTAGAAGATGAGCGTGTCGTTCTTCAGCGCGTAGTTTACCCATTTGCGCAATTCCGCTTTGGTGATGACGGTGCCTGTGGGGTTGTTGGGGTAACAGAGGTACACCACGTCGACCCTGTGTTTGGGCAAGGACGGTACGAACCCGTTCTCTGCGTTGCATGGGATGTACTCCACGTTGCTCCAGCGGCCTTGTTCGTCTTTCACGCCAGCGCGTCCTATCATGGCATTGGAATCAAGGTATACGGGGTAGATGGGGTCGGTCACCCCGATGCTGTTGTCCCAGCGGATGAGTTCCTGTATGTTTCCTGTGTCGCTCTTGGCTCCGTCGTTGATGAACACCTCGTTGATGTCGAGATGGATGCCGCGCGGCAGGAAATCGTTCTTGAGGATTGCCTCACGCAGGAAATCGTAGCCATGCTCGGGTCCGTAGCCGCGGAAACAGTGGGCGTCGCCCATCTCGTCGGCGGCCTTGTGCATCGCCATGACTACAGCGGGGCACAATGGTTGCGTCACGTCGCCAATGCCTAGGCTGATGACATCCACCCCTTTGTGAGTTGTCTTGAAACGGTTTACCCGCTTGGCGATGTCGGCGAACAAGTAATTGTTCGGCAGTTTCAGGAAGTGTTCGTTTACCAGTGCCATATCTTCTCTTGATTATTTGTTTCTCTGGATGTTTCCTAAAGGGCAGTAAGCCTCGTACCGTGTTGTTGGTTCATAATGTGATTTCTCCGTCAAAGACGAATTCTGCAGGACCGGTCATATAGACGTGGTTGTCGTCTGCGTTCCATTCTATGTTGAGCGTCCCGCCGTCCATGATGACTGTTGAGCGC
>JAEEGH010024771.1_pt1 | contig 12084 bp, 8 predicted proteins | sample 9134181 | NCBI WGS metagenome assembly JAEEGH01 (sample SAMN16246544, study PRJNA631951) | gut metagenome | biome: gut microbiome; feature: rumen; material: DP-attached | host: Bos | place: Iran: Karaj | collected 2018-10
GTCTTTTTCTCTAAGCGATAAAAGATTTCTTGAAGAAATAACAGATCTGGTAGCCGAAGGCATAAATAATGTCGGCATTCTTAGCGAAACCCAAGAACGTGAGCTTCTAAATAAAAACGCCAGAGAAATTCAAATGTCCTTAATGCCTACAGAAAAGGATTTCAAACGTCTGCCTCAAGAAATAGATATGTATGGAGAAAGTATTCCTGCTAAAGAAGTCGGCGGTGACTTATTTGAAACCGTTAAGCTCTGTGACGGAAGACTGCTGGTATTATTAGGCGACGTTTCAGGTAAAGGTTCTTCTGCAGCAATAATAATGGCTATAGCTCAGACAATCATAAAAACCCTTGCTCCTGAAGAATCTAATATATTAAGTATTTTGCAAAAAGCCAACAAGTATCTTTCAGCAGAAATGGAAGAAATGGACGGTAAATTCGTTACTCTTCAGCTTGTTGCTATAGATATAGCCTCTGGAGAATGTGAATTCGCTTCAGCCGGTCACGGTCCTCTTCTTGTAAGAAGAAAAGACTGTAATGAAGAAATTCCGCCGAAGTCAGGTATGCCTTTAGGTCTTTTCGATCCGCCATTGAAACCCTTTGTTTCAACCAGTTTTAAATTGAATCCAGGAGATTCCTTTGTAATGTTCACAGATGGACTTTATGAAGAAAGCAACCAGAACAATGAAATGTTCGGAACCGACAGAATAAAGGAAATTCTGAGTGAAACAGCGCAAAAAAGTGCTAAAGATATAACCAAAGCCTTAATTACAGCATGCCAGCAATGGCGAGAAGGAACAGAGGCTCACGATGACCTTACTGTTCTGGCTATAAAATATAGAAGGAACGACCAAAATGACTAAAAAACCAGCAAATGAAAAAAACATTTATGCAATCTTGGCTGAAAAAGCTGCAGAAGCTACAGACCTTCGTCTTCTGGTTCAAAACATAATTCAGCATACTCTTGATTATATGCAAGCCGCCTTTGGTTCTATAATGGTTTATAATAAAGAAGACGACAGTTTGAAGCTATATGCGTCCTCATCACATCCTGTATTTGCTAAAGGTGCTGTAAAAGATAAAAAAACCAAGATTTCAAAGAGTGATTCCATAGCTGCAAAAGTTTTTAGTTCGGGAAAACCTATTATTTTCAAAAAAGATACAAAAACAAATGCCTCTAAGCTTAAATTAAGCCGAGCTGACGACAACGGTTCTTTCATGTCTGTTCCTTTAACAATCAGCAAAAGAATAATAGGGGTAATAAATCTTAACCGCACACCAGAACAGGAATCTTTCAGTTCCAGTGATTTAGTGAAACTCAGCGGAATAAACGTTTTCATTGCAAGTCTTATAGATAAAGAAACCCTTTTGGAAAAAATAGAAACCAACAGAAAAGAAATCTCTGCTCTTTATCAAATGTCCAACCTTCTTTCAGAATCTAATGATTTCAAAGGCAGATTAGAAGAATTCTTATTAAAGCTTTCAAAAGAGCTTGGAATGAAACGTTCTGCCATTATAAAAACTCTTCCTCATGATAAAGACAAAAAGACAAAGCAGCAAAATTTTGAGATTATCGCCTCTCATAATCTCAAGAAAAATCATTTGGAGTCAATGTTCAAATCTGCATCAGAACATATTAAGCTTAAAATAAAAAGAAGTTCTGCGTTGGCAGGAATCAACAGTGATGACACTCCATTAACACTAGAGTTTAATGATGGGAAAGACAACAGCGAAATGTATTGCGTTCCTCTATTTATACAGGATAACGGCATCTATTTCCTGATTGTCAGCCGCAACTTTGTTGAAGATGATGAAATCAATACCAATAAGCATTATAGATTCCTGCAGGTTATTTCCCATAACATTTCAAGTGCGATCTCACGTGAAAAAATGCTGAAAACCATCCATGAAGATAAAGAAATCTTAAGAGAAAGCGCTGAAAGGAACAGAATTTTCTTCGAAATCAGCAAAGACCTTGGCTCTACCTTAGACCCCTATTTGATACTGCAAAAGGCTTTCAATCAGTTTAACAAGATTATTTCTTTTACTACTATTTCTATATTACTTTATGACGATTTAGACGCCGAATATAAACTCATTGTTCAGCCTTCTGAGCCAATTTCATTGAAGTATCAGAAAAATCTTACCAATAGTATCATTAATCTGTTCAAGGAATACCCAAGCGAACCTTTAATAACAAAAGAAAATACAGCTGCACCCACATTCTTTAACCCACACAATCCTGATGCAAAACAGGTTGCTTCTTTTAAGAATGTTCTGCACCTGCCTATCATTCTTGGCAATTCAGTAAAAGGTCTTATTCATCTTGCAAGAAAAGGGAATCAGGAATTCACTCCCCACGAACTAGACATTACTTCTCAGTTTACAGGTATTTTTATTACCAGCATAAAAAATGCATTAATTCACAAGAGAACAGAAAAACTGGCTTTTACAGACCCATTAACAGAGCTTTACAATCACAGATTCTTCCAGGAAACTCTTCTGCAGGAATTTACAAGATCTGAAAGATATAAAAAGCCTCTTTCTTTAATGATTATAGATATCGACTTCTTCAAAAAGTTTAACGATACTTATGGACATCTGGTTGGAGATAAAGTATTAAAACACGTTTCCGCAATATTTAAATCTTCTATGCGTGAGCAAATTGATACTGTAGCAAGATATGGCGGTGAAGAATTCGGCGTAATACTTCCGGAAACTTCACTAGAAGGAGCTGCAGTTTTCGCAGAACGCATCAGAAAAAAAGTAGAAGAATCTTTTATACAAGAAGGAGATAAAAAACTTAAAGTTACACTATCTATCGGCGTTTCCTGCATCTCAGTAACAAAATGCACTAAAACATCAGATTTAATTGAAGCAGCAGACCAGGCATTATACAAAGCAAAAGCAGAAGGAAGAAATCAGGTTCAAACCTATAAAGAATCTGAAGTATACTATGAAAAAAACCATTAAGGCCAACAATAGTCAGAACGAAAGTTTTAACAGATTATCTGCCATTTCTGAGATTTCTTTAGCTCTCTCATCTAATCGAGAGATGAAAGAAGACTTAGAAATGATAGCAAAAGCAGTAAAAGATGCTGTAAAAGCTGATGAAAGCTATATAATGCTTTTAAACAGAGAATTATTCCAGCTAGAATTCAGCACAGCCTCTGGCAAACGCAGACGAAGACCTTCTTATATTAAATGTGAAGATCACAGGAATGAAATCCATTCTGATAAAGAGTTTGGTTTTGCTCCAAGTCCAGGAAATGCACAGATAGCCAATCCTAATTTAACTGGTGAAAATCTGGCTGTTTTCAAGGCTTTTGAAGCTAGACAAAGACTAATTTACACTGGCGACCCTAACGACAGTATTTTTAAAGGAACTCCATTTAAATCAGCATTGTTTATACCGCTTCAAACCAAAACCCAGTGTGTTGGTCTTCTAGTAGCAGCAAATACAACAACAAATCACATATTCTCAGTAAACGACTTAGAAGAAGCTACAATATTCGCTAATCTCGCTGCTCTAAAGATTGAACACACAACTCTTCTTAATGATAGAGAAAAGCAGATTAAACAGATGGAACAGCTTAATCAGCTTGCAAAAAAACTCTCTACATCAAGAACTTTTGACGCTCTTATCGGGCAATCCTTTGAATATCTTACTTCGAGAATAAAATTTGATATTGGTGTAGTAAGCTTGTTTTCTAAAGACGAAGAAGAAAAACGTTACTACGTTTCCAAATATCTTCTTGAACCGCAAAAACTAAATGCTCTATCAGCTCACATGAACGATATATCTCAGACCCTTTCTCCCCAAAAAGGGCGTATAATTAAGCGTCAGCAACTATTTTTATCCGACCAGAATCAGGATAATTCCAAACTCTTTGCAGGTAAGCTGAAATCCTATTTAACTGTTCCTTTGGTTTTTCAGAATAAAAATATAGGTTTCATTACTTTAGCAGCAATGAGAAAAAATGCTTTTTCCAGAGAAAATCTCAGAACTCTTACAACCATTTCTAATCTTTTATCTACCGCTGTAGAAAACGTAAGAATTACTCTTGATCTGGAAAGACACATAGATGAAGTTTCTGTTCTTTTCGAAATTTCTCAGTCCATAACCTCTACTCTTGTTTTAGATGAAGTTTTAGACTCAATAGTAAGCTTCTCTATAGAAATGATGAACGCTCTTCGCTGCGAATTGAGACTTTTAGACAAAAACTCAGATGCTCTTGAAGTAAAAGCTTCAAGGGGTTTATCTAAGTCTTTTCTAGCTTCAAAAGCAATAAAGAAAGGCGAAAGCATTATCGGAACCTGTTTCGAAAAGCGTCGTCCAACTTCTGTTGCCGATATCAGAAAACTTGAAAATGACCCATTCTTAAGCCTGATGCGTAAGGAAAAAATAGCTGGTCTTCTAGCTGTTCCGATTATTCTTCACAATAAATCAATCGGCGTAATAACCATTTACACAAGCAAGCCTAAAAACTTCTCTCAAAGCGAAATAGACCTGCTTTCAACTTTCGCATCACAAGCCAGTATAGCTATAGAAAATGCTAAGCTTTACGCAGACATGAAAGAACAGTATATGTCTATGGTAATGGCCTTAGCTGCTGCAATAGAAGCAAAAGATTCCTATACCCATGGTCATAGCACCAAAGTTATGGAATACGCTGTAAAAATAAGCAAGGAAATAGGTTTAGATGACAACCAAATTGAAACTGTCAGATACGCCGGACTTCTTCATGATATAGGCAAAATAGGCGTCAAAGACGTAATACTGTCTAAACAGGGAAAACTCACAGATGAAGAAGTTGCCGAACTTCATAAGCACCCTGAATATGGTGCAAATATTATGGAAAGAGTGGCCATATTGAAAGACATTGCCCCTCTTACTCTTTATCACCACGAAAGATATGACGGCAAAGGCTATCCGCTAGGTCTCAAAGGCACACAAATTCCATTGGGTGCTAGAATTCTTGCTGTTGCAGACACTTATGACGCAATGATTGCTGACCGCCCATACAGAAAAGCATTTCCCTTTGATTATGTAAAAAAAGAAATGTTCAAAGCTGCTGGTTCCCAATTAGACCCTTCATTGGTTAAGGTATTCTTCGATATATTGAAAAAAGAGGGCGTTGATAAGTAATGTCTCTTGCTTTAAAAATTAAAGAGATTTTTTCCCAAAACCTCTTGGATACTTTAACAAAAATAGGCCAAATTGCAGAAAGCCATGGTCTCAAAGCCTATGCTGTCGGGGGTTTTGTAAGAGATTTACTACTGGAAAAAGCAAACTTTGACATAGACATTATGGTTGAAGGAGATGCAATTCCCTTTGCAGAAAATGTAGGTCAGGAACTTAACGCAGATTGTAAGCTGATAGAAAGATTTCACACAGCTCACATATTCCTGGATAAACTGACAATAGATTTCAGTTCAGCAAGAAAGGAAGTCTACAGACGTCCCGGAGAACTGCCGGAAATAACTTTCAGTAATCTTAGAGACGACCTTTACAGACGCGATTTCACAATTAATGCCTTAGCCCTTTCAATAACACCGAATCAGCCTTTTGAACTTATAGATTTATTTGACGGTGAAACTGATCTCAGAAAGGGTATCATAAAAGTGCTTCATACTAATAGTTTTTTAGATGACCCAACCAGGCTCTATCGTGCCCTTCGATTTGCAGATAGATTCAAATTTGTATTAGACTCAAACACAGAATACCTTTTCGATAAAGCAGTAAAGATAAGTGCTCCAAGCACCTTAAGCATTAAGCGTATTGCAGCAGAAATAGACAAATGTTTTAAAGAAAAATATCCTCTTAGTCTTTTAAATAAATATCGCAGTACAGGCCTGCTGGAATACTTTCATAAATCTTTTAAAGGTCTGACCAGACCAGATTTTTCTTTCAGTATGGTTCGAGCAATGACTACCAGATTAAAATCTAAGTTTCCAGGAATAAGCGAAAGTGCTGTTTTCTGGTCGCTGTTCCTATCTGCACTTCCTTTTTCAGAAGCTCAAGCCCTTTTGAACAATTCTGGTCTTCCTCATTCTATCGGGTTACAGGTAACTTCTGCATTATCAGCCTGGCAGGTCATACTTACAAAACTTTCTCTAGCAAATACGAAACTTGAAATATATAATGCTTTAAAAGATGCTTGCCCCGAAACCCTGGCTCTTTTATATCTTAAAAACAAAAACAAAGAAATCGAAAACAAAATAAATCAATATGTGAATCAATTATATTCAATTAAACCTTCTATTACAGGCAAAGACCTTGTAGAAGCAGGAATTGAACCAGGACCTCAAATAAGACAAATCTTGGAAAAGATAATAGAAAAAAAGCTTGAGTGCCCTGAATTAACTAGAAAGGAAGAACTAAACCTTGCCGGAATACCGAATATATGAATTTAAAACCCCAGACAACAAATCTAACTGGAGAGACAAAATTGTAGATTTCATGCCCAAACTAGGATTAATACTGATTGCCTTAGTATTGATAACAACTTTTACCGATATTCTTCGAAACCCACTTCGACTTCTTATATCATACCCAATTTTCATAATATCATTGGTTTTACACGAATTGTCTCACGCCTATATGGCAAATTTTCTAGGAGACCCCACACCAAGACTGACTGGCAGATTGACTTTGAACCCATTAAAGCACCTTGACCTCTGGGGAACACTATTATTCATTTTTTGTGGTTTTGGTTGGGCAAAACCTGTTCAAGTTGATGCTTCATATTTTAGAAATCCCGATAAAGCAATGGTCTCTGTTGCTCTTGCTGGGCCATTATGCAATTTTTTTATTGCTATATTTTCAGTATTAATCTTAGGAGCTACATTCTTTTTTGTAAGAAATGAATTAACTTTAAGTATTGTTTTTAATATTTGTTATTTTGCTACTTCTGTTAATGTTTTGCTGGCAGTATTCAATTTAATTCCCATACCGCCTTTAGATGGCTCAAGACTGGTTCATTACTTACTTCCAGCACGCTATAAAGCTAACTATTATAGATTTGCTCAGCAATATGCCTTATTTATAATGATATTCATCTTCATGTATGCTGGCAGAATGATAGGCCCTATATCTAGTCAAATAACTATGTATCTATTCTCTTTAGTTGGACTTAATATTAAATAATCTAAACAGCCCAAATCAAATAAAATAAGCTTATACCAAAATTATGAAGGTATACTATTTACCGGTGCGGAGTCACTGCTTTAATGATAGAAACCAGTGGTATTAATAAGCTCACTACGATTATTCCACATATAGTTCCCATAATAACCGCATAGATAGGTTTAACAAGGATACTTATCTGTCTTGAAAGTAAAGTACAATCTTTTTCATAATTATCAGCTAACTCTGTAAACATCTCATCTATATAGCCGGATTCTTCACCAGTTTCTATGATGTTCATTGATTTTTTCGGCATTATTTTTGTTCTTTCAAAAGCCTGGGCAATAGGCGTTCCAGATTCAATATTCTGAACAATATCATCTAAGACCTTTTTTAAATATGTATTTTTCATTGTTTGATTTGTTTTTTTCATACAAGAAACAAAACTAATTCCGGAATTAAAAAGAGTAACAAGACTTCTGGAATAATGAATCAAGGAATGCTTTTTTAGCATGATACCAAATACAGGAATCTTCAATTTAAAATAATCTGTTATATATCTCCCATTTTTGGTTAATCTTGACAAAAAATATATGATTAAAAAAGCCATTATTACAGATAAAATGATAACTATATAATCTTGAAACCAAAAAGCAATTTGGAGAACTATCTCAGTTACTCGTGGTATTTTATATCCTTCATACAGTATAGAAAAACGCGGCACAACAAAAACCATGAGAAATACGATTTCAAAAAAACTATAAATAGAAACTCTTGTTGGGTATTCTATTGCTTCAAAAATACATTTATCTATGACCGAACAACTCTCTAACTGTTTGGAAAGACGTTCTAGAACCTGATCTAATCTGCCGGACTCTTCACCTATTTTAATCAAATCACAATATAAATCGCTAAAAATATCACTATGCTTTTTTAAACATACATAAAGAGGGATTCCTGCTTTAACCTCTTTGATAGAGTATGATATTATTTCTTTAAACCTCTTGTTTTCAATCTTAGTCAGAATTGTTTCTAAAGAAGTTACGATAGGAACACCCTCTCTAGTTAAAGAAGCAAAATTTTTGGTAAATTCTAACAAGTCATTCGATTCTTTTTTCTTACGAAAAGGATTCAAACGAGAAAAAAAAGAGGACTTAGAAGAATCTTTATTTTCTTGTTCTGTAATAGCTATTTGGTTCCCAGAATCTTTAGACATATTATTTTCCATCAATTGTCTAATACAATATTCTTATTTTCAAAAATTCGCAACAAGTTTACTCACCACCTATGTTCTTCTATCTTATAATTTGTAACTTGGTGTTACGCTACGCTCTATCATCATATTTCTGAAAAACAGCCAGGAAAGGATCTGGATTCGGCTTTACATGATGCTTAAGTATTCTTAATGCAAGTTTTTTGTCATGAGTTAGATGCCATACTGCTCTGCAACCAGCAATACAGTGAGCATCGCTAGAAAGTCTGAATAAAACTTTTGCAACTTTAAAAACAAGGCTTGGCTTTGTAATAGCTTTTCCAATATCGTGAACCAAAGCAAAAGAAGATAACTCAGCTTTTAAACTACTGTCTAAATTGCTATCTTTATCAATATAATCAAGGACCCTTAAAGTATGTGCTTTTTCAGCTTTGCCAAGTTTTTCTAGCAAAGACTTAAGCCTGTTATCTGAACGCTCTGCAGCAGCTTTCCATTTATTCACATTTAAGCGTGGGAAAACCGCTTTATAAAACTGCCAGCATCGATATAGTATTTTATCTATCATATTTTGCTCTAATGAAGTGTACCCAATGTCAAGGACATTTATATATAGGGGGGGTATAAAAATTACTCCCCTTTGAAATAAAAAAAATAATAGCCCTCCTTTCTTTTATAAAAGTATTAATTGTTCTTAATTTCGTTATTGAAATTAGGTATAGGATAATATCCTGTCTTTATGTATTCGTAATATTCTTTAGGCGCTAGTTTTAACAGGTCCCACTGGTATCTTTCGTTGTTGTAGTATTGCATCCAGTCCTTCACTATAAACCTTACGTCATCGTAGGTTTTACATTTTGCCACCTCGTATTCTATCTCGTCCTTCATATGTCCATAAAAGCTTTCCTGTGGGGCGTTATCCCAGCAGTTGCCTTTTCTTGACATGGACTGTATAAAGTTTTCGTCTTTGAGTTTTTCTATAAAAGCCTTGCTTGTATAATGGCATCCCTGGTCTGAATGAACATATACCCAGTCATCAAGTGAGCTTCCATATTTTTCGACAAGGAAATCCACTGTCTTTATGACGAAGTCAACTTTCAGATTCTGGCTGAGCCTATAAGCAAGGATTTCATGTGTATATGCATCAAGAACTGTTGAAAGATAGCAACAGCCTTCTTTGTGGAAAAGATAAGTTATATCCGTAAGCAGTATCTTTCTAGGTCCATACTGCCTGAAGTTTCTATTAACCAGATTCGGAGCTACATTGCTTGTTTTCATGGCTTTTGCCATCTGACGGTAAGGATTGAGTTTCCTGATCGGACATCGTAAGCCGTATTTATCCATGAGCCTTCGAATCTTTTTAATATTCATGCATATATTGTGATGCAGAAGATGCATATAGATTCCTCTGGCTCCTTTCGGATATCGGTATCTGTATGCTTCCAGTACTATGTCGAAGTCTCTGCGGTCTTTTTCTTCCTTAGCCTTACGTGATGGTTCACCCTCTATCCATGAATAGAATCCAGACCTTGAAACTCCAGCCATTTTGCATAAAAGGCTTATGGAAAGGTGATTGTCGTTGTCCTGGACTGCTTTCTGTATAAGACAGAATTTTATTTCTGGCGATGCTTTGATTCCCATTGTTTCTGGGCCTCCAAATCTGCCATTCGTAATTTTTTTAAAAATTCGACCTGCTGGCGTAAATAGGCAACTTCATGAGTAAGCTGTTTGATAGTGATTTCAGACTGTTCTTCAGGTTTTGATACGCGTTCATGACGAAGGTCTGTAAAACCTGTTGCCCTGTCTGCAAGTTTGTTGACCATGCAGCTCAGTCTTTCAACCTGTTTACGGCTTAAAAGTTCCGGATCTATTCCATGTTCCTTCAGAATCTCCCTGACACGTTTGCCTTTGCATTTCTCTTCATAGACAATACGTTTGAATTCGTCTGTAAACTGAATCTGGAACCGAGTGATATGTTTAACGTAAATGTTTGTGCTTAGAATTTTGATTTCTTCTTCGGTAAAAACACCCATTTTTAGCTTCTTTCCTGCTCGACATGGGTTAAGTCTATCATAAAACTTATCCCCTGGAAAATGTCCATTTTTTAGGTTTCGCCCCTCTTTTACCTGTCAAAAATAAGGGCACCCCCTAAATATCACTGTCCATTTTCAAGGGTATAGTTTAAGCTGTCTGCCTCTACACCATTCACCCTTCTTCCTCAATCCCTCCCGCTCAATGCTTTTCTTAAAAATATTGCAGTCTTTTTCTAATATATAGTAAAATTTAAACTAGAGCCTTTTAATATACGGAGTCTTTAATGAAAAAGTATTTGGTAATGCTTGCTTTTATATTTATCGCTAATTATGCTTTTGCAGATTGTTTCTTTGATAAATCAGCCTTTTTTCTAATATTAGAAAAAGAAAGAGTAAAACAACTACTAGGTCTAACAGCAGAAGAAACATCCGATTCAGAAGTTTATAAAGAAGCTATTTCCACTATAAAAGAAAGATACTCTATAGATTTAGGAAACGACCTTAAGCAGCTTACCATACTATTTTCCAAAGATACTACCCTTTTTGTTTTTAATTGCAATTTCGACACAGAAAAAACTTTGAATCTCTTGAAAAATATGATAGAAACCGAGAAATGGCCCTATCACAGAATAGATGAATTTGTGTTATGTGGGAAAAAATATCCGGCTCTTAGAATTAACGCAAATAACAATTTCGTTTTCTATGACAAAAATACTATTATTTTTTGTAATAATTCTGCTGAAAACAATGATTCTATCAAGATCTCTGAAAATCCTGACTTAGCAAATAAAATTAAATCAATATCTAATAATTATTTATATATTGGAAAAGATGAAATTCCAGTATTTCGAAACATTAGCAGAATGTTTGATGTAAATTTGGAAAAAGCTAATAATCTTTTATTGTATGTTAAGAACAAAGAATTAACTCTAGAAGCTGATTTTGATGATTCCACCGCATCAGAAGAAGCAGCAAACAAAACTAACGAACTTATAACCCCTAAACAGCTTGCAAATTTAAATCAAAAAATAAAAACTTTCTTAGAAAGTGAAAAAACAGATTCTTATAGATTAAAAAGTGATTTACCTGCAATTTTATTTGATTTATTTGAATCTATATATCCCCAAAATAGAGAAGATTTTCTCAACAGTTTGAAGGTTTCACAATCGGGAAATAAAGTTATATTAACCTGTGATTACGAAACTACTCTTTCTATTGTTACAACTATTGGATATTCATCATTATTTGCTCCAGTAACCAAACGATACCTGAAAAAAATAAAAAATAATTATATAGAGAGAACAAGGCAAAAAATTAGCGATTCAGAAGTATTCAAGACTCTTTATGTTGATAATCTTCCCAAATATATAAATGAACTTAGAGTGAAATTAAAAAAATGCTCTCTCGTAGATTCTTTGCGTTTCAGCATAGTATTGTATATTCATTCACAAGCGAAGAAAATAATCGATTCAATTGAAAATTCCCGCAATGCAGATGGAAGCATAACTTTTCTAAAAAATAGCAATACTGAAAGTATTGTTAGGTTTATAAATATACTTTTCCAATCAATTAGTATTTGTGGTGAAAATGAAGACGAAGAATATGTAGATTTCTCAACCTTGCAAGACAAAAAAATCCAAAAAGAATGCTTTAAAATACAACAAGCATTTGATTTTTATAACATGGATAATACCACAATTATGACTTCTCCAGACA
>JAEEGH010024775.1_pt1 | contig 12083 bp, 9 predicted proteins | sample 9134181 | NCBI WGS metagenome assembly JAEEGH01 (sample SAMN16246544, study PRJNA631951) | gut metagenome | biome: gut microbiome; feature: rumen; material: DP-attached | host: Bos | place: Iran: Karaj | collected 2018-10
TTTATGGTTATCAACTATACTGCAAAGTTACATCTCTTTTCTCATTTATCACATTTCCCCGTTGTCCAATGTACGAACACCCCTTTTCAGTGTATGAAAGAATTGTATCACTTACGCTTAAACCACACAACAAGGAGCAGCACTGCCACCGCTACATCAACGATGTTCCACATAGTGCGCCCAAGAGAAATCTTCAGCAGAGGTTGGAACAGCAGAGCGAGTGCCCCGAACACAACAGCCCACTCCGTTTTTTTCTCTTCATAATACATGTAAGCCATAACGGCGAACGCCACCATCATAACAAACCTCACCAACTGATAAAACCCATAAGGTAACGGCGCAAGACAAAGCAGCAACAGGGCTGCAAAAAGCAAAAGAAGGTGTTTCATTTAAATATGTTTTTATGGTTGTCAATTATGCTGCATAAGTTACATTTTTATGCTTCTTCACAGGAATGCCGGTATCACGCCATTCCTGTGAAAACCCTTTAAAATAAACTAGATTTCCTCCCACTCTGATGATTTACCTTCTGGCAATTTCTCTTTTTTGTTTACGTAAATCTGTTCGTTTTTTTTATTTTCCCCATCTAAATCAGTTTCTGCAGAATGCATTATAGATTGATTGTTTTCTAATTCGTTTGAGGAAACTATCTGTGGATCTACGTTTACTTCATTGAAATCTAATACAGAATCCTGCTCAACTTCATTGAACCCATCATTATATGGGTTAGGGCCATAATCGTTCTCGCCTAGATCACTGCTTGTGCATTCCAAGATCAAGAGATAAATTGCTCCAATAAAGCCTAAATATGGAATTGCTCCCCAAAGAATATTCCAACCACTGTGTTCTGTATCATGTAGCCTCCTTACTTGGGCCGTGAAAGCAGGAATTAAGCTAAATATAAATACTATTCCAATGGGAACTGTTAATATATTTATCTTTGAGTTGGCCAACCCCACTACTATAAAACATAGTAAATGAAAGTATAGCATAAACCACCAATATTCTGCTCTACTCGCACGTCCACTGATCGTAAATGACTTTTTGTAACATGTTACAATCGAATCAAAAAAACTCATCATGATAAAAACTTAATTAAATTCAATGGTTAAATTATTATAGTCAATAGAAATCTTACCAAATTTTGCTAATGCTGTTTGACCGAGAAGTAAAGGTGCAGCAATATTATCAACAACTGTAGCTTCAACATTATGAAGAATTATACCACCAATATCAACCGTTCGAAGATTTATTACTGTGCCAACGGATATGCCACCTGTTGCATCTTGGAACTGCTGTTGTCCAAGAACATCTTCTTCTGTGATTTTTCCCTGGCGAACCATTACTGCAGCTTCTGCAGACGAAATACAAATACTTGATGCACCAGTATCAAAGATAAACTTCAAATCTAGGCCATTGACATTGATAGGAACTAAGTATACACCTCCTTCTGATTCCATGTGAACTTTAGTACCTCGTCGGATATTTCGTTCTTCACGATACTCTTCCCGGTTGGTACGTCGTTCATCAATTCTACTTGTACCTTCGATTTCTGCATCATCATCATAACTATGGTGACGATGACGGCAACTAGACAAAGATGAACCGATGAAAAGAATAAGTAAAAAATATGGTATGATATTTCTATTCATTATTTCTCAATATTACTAATCTTTGGGATAATCTGGATAATAATACATTGATTCTTTTCTTCTTCTTTCAAATCAAAATACTCTTCCGGTTGATTCCAATTATTTTTAATAGCTTCATAGTATGTTGTGTTGTAAGGATGAATTCCGCGTGTTCCACTTCCTGATACCTGAACTTCGCAGTCTGAGTTTTCAAAGTTAATTTCGTGATTTCTCCAAAGATTATATACAGAAAGAGCACGTCTGTAACTTAGAGCATCATTATCAAAGTATGCAATGTTTGATGCCATACCTTCAATGACAACCATGTATTTAATATCCATTCCGTTATAAGCTCCACTTGTTTTCAACGTGTTTATAGAGTCAACAAGTGCTTTTAAAGCTTCGCCTACCCTTATCAGTTTTGTGGTATCATCAGGAAGTATATTAGCTTCTTTGCTTACAAAGTGTGGGGTATATTCTTCCTTTAGAATCCAGCGCTTATTAATGGAATCTTCTTTAAAGAACTCTTTTGGCAAGTTGTTTACAGCAGCCTGAATCTCTTCAATTTTATCTAATTGTTTACGTGTAGCTTGTTCGCTCATGTACAATCCTGTTGAAGACAAAACGAATAGGACAAGTAAGATGAAAAACAAACTTGTCATTAGGTCAGAATAACTAATCCAGAAGAAATTTTCTCTTTTCTTTTTTGCCATAATATTACCAAACAGAATCTGCTGCAACTGTATCTACAGCAGTCGTGTCAACATATTCTGTGTGATTATATTGATTGTTTGAATCTACCTGTTGAAAGATTGAAGCAACCGAATGTAATTCATATGCACAGAAGAGAACTGAAACAAAGATAAGGGCAAATATTATTTTTACCCAAGTTGGCATTGATGTAACACCTCCTGCTGAACGAGTATCATTAGCAATAACTGTCGACAATTTGGATATTTTCTCCTCAAGAGATGATGTTACAGCATGATTGTCATCCTTCATTGCATAGATTGCGGAAACAAGTTTGTCAAGATTGTCTAACTTGTCAAGATTCTTTAAGTGACCGCGCTCAGATGTTACGAGTTCATGAAGATCAGCTGTAGCTTCTGTTGTATATGTCTTGATGCTTCTAATTTGTTCTTCGGCATGTGAACGGAGTTCTGAGATTGCCTGTGACATTGCACTATCAATTTCACCTGCAGCTTGTGCAACGGCTTGCTGTTCATTGACTCTTTCAAGGAAAACGCGAAGTTTTTCCATAACAAGTTGATTCTTTTGGATATTGCCTTCCATTGCTTCGACGATTGTTTCAACGGCTTCTGTTCGTTGTAATTGGTCGTTGATAGAGTCTGTAAGCTTTGCGGTTGAACGGACGAAAGTGTTCATTTGACTAAGATATTGAGTAAATTTCTCAAACTCAGTCATGCTACTGCGAAGTTGAGCTAATACATTAGTATTAAGATTTGCGACCTGTGAAATGTCCATCTTTTTGAGCTCCTTTTGCAGTTTTACTTGGCTATCGAAACTCTTGTGGATGTCATCCATGATGCCACCAAAACCTTCAATATTCTCTTCAAAACTCGAATTGAATTTTTCAAGATTAGCTTGTAGTGTTAGTATTGTAGATGCAGCATCTTTGGACATTTGAGGTAACAATCTCGTCTGAATAAAGTCATAAAGCATGTTTTTCTGTTTTTCTAACATCGCTTTTGCACCACGATAGAGCCATGAAGACAATATGGTTGTCATAGCCAGACCGACTAAGCTACATATCATAGCGAGTTTTACTCCATTGATAAGTCCGCTTACAGATTCAACAAAAAGTTGTCCATTAAGTGATTGCGTTTCAGGATCAAATTGAAAGTTAAGAGAAAACAACCCAATGATGATACCCATTACTGTACCCATAAGTCCAAGATAAATAGGAACTGGTAGTTTATGGGTAATTTCTTCGTCAATAGAATCACAATGACGTTCAACAATATCTTTCATAAGGTGGAAATCAGCAGCTCCCCCCTTATTCTTACGGAGATAGTTGTTGATTGTCCTTATAACGGTGCGTAGTAAATCACTATCTTCATCCTTGTGCAGATATATAACACTTACGTTTACAATAGCGCTTTGTGGAAGAATTTGCTCTGCAGTCTTGTACATGTTATCCCCTTTGTAGGTTGTACATCCTACTTGAATTCTGACTTCTTGTCCACTATGCGCAGATTCTAAAGATTCTGTACCTTTATAAATTCCTTCTACAAAAGCTTCACGCGAAGTATAGTATGTGTTTTCTATAACAACTTTGTCACCAAGTTTAATGTCTGAAGAAAGTTTTATATTGACATGTTCAAATGCTTCACCTTCTTCAGTTATCTCACCTTGATAAACTTTCTTTGGAAGGTCTTCGTATGTAGGTTCCCTAGTGCTCCCATTTTCTTCATTGAGATCAATAGTTGTCTGGTCCAGTTTTATATTATCCTCAGAAGAAAGGAAATTACTTATGTTTTTTATTTGATTACGCGTAATGATATAAACATAACACTGTATCAAAATTATTCCAATAATTAGTATAATTTCAATGTATTCCATAACTGATTAGTTGAAAATAACATGAGCTTTTTTAGTAACAATCCACTTACCATCTTTAAGAGTTGCTTCGCCCTCGTCACATTTATACTGTCCTGTATTGCCGTAGATTGTCACATCGCATACAGGATCAATAGTTTTGTCTCTGGTATTCAATGCTCTTGATGCAGCTTGAGGGCTTACTGTTTCAAATTTAAAAGTAGCCTTGCTATTATTATGTTTATCCAATTTAAATTTATAGCAAGTATCTTCGGTCGGATTTTCCTTCCTCAGGGAAAGATCAAACTCATACTCTTTAAGAGGACGTTCCATATAGAATTCTCGTGAATCAATTTTTTTTATATCGTCTTTTGTTGTAACATTTGGTTGCTTGCCAAGTGAACTATCATGGATGTAAACTTGAGCAGATGGATTCAACAAAGGGTCTATACGTGCCATTAGATAAGTGTATTTGTTCTTTAACTCATCAAATTTAACATTTAATTCTCGAATTTCTTGCGCACTCTTTATTGATTGTCCATTGTGATTTGCGTTCACATTATTATATTGACCATGACAAATATTTTCGTGATTTTTTATCTTGCTATCAATGTCCGTTTTCTTCAAACCTACACGTTGAGCAATGTAAACAACTAAAATGACTATAATAATTGAGAATGCTACGAGATATATAAAAAGCTGTAACAGACTGATCTTTTTTATCTCAAGTTCTTTAATTTTGCTATTCAATTCTTCTATCTCGTTTTGCTTTGAATCTACTACATCTTTTAGAGAGTCGAGTCGGGATGCTGTTGTTACAACATTTGACGCGATAGAATCTATTTTCGTGTTTTCTGTAGCTTCAATAGAATCTAGTTTCTCTTTATTCTCATTGTCGCTACTAGAGCTTGAACTATACGATGTGTTATTTTCTGTTTGATAGTCATCTTCAAACAAGAAAGAATTAATTTTGTCACATGAAGTTAGTGAATACGCAACAAAAAAGACTATAATAAAATAATAAAATTTATTCATATGCTATTTATTAGAAATGTAATACGATAATCTATTAAGTCCACCAGCAAGAGGGAAAAAGAAGAGAGAGTCTTCCAGTTCTGCATCAGGATCATTACGCTCCGTTTTGCGCAAATCAAGAACGGAAGCTAAATCTTCTGGAGCATGTTCCAACAGGATTTCTTTGTATTGATCAAAGTTACGTTGGGTATTTATACCAAATTTCTTTTCGAAAGAGAACTTACTATTCAAATCGAAGAAATAATTCACAAATTTTTTGTAAAAATTCAGGACTTCACCTATAGCTTCTGCATCTACGTCCCTGACTTTAGCATGTCCCTGATATTTTTCCATCTTTGGAGATGCCGTAAAACAGTATCTAAGTTCATCACTATCTGTTACTACATCTTCCGCTCTCATATTTAAGCCACCTTTACATGTTATCTCTTTAGGATTTTTAACTCTTTTGAGCTCGACTTTTCCTTCATCTCCAATCACATCATTAAAGACAATTTTAGTTATACCCTCAAGTTCTACTTGTCCACCGATTAAATCTAACACTTTAGAACCAGTTCCACTAACAGTAAGATATGCAGGAGTACCTATGCCTTTTTCTCTTAATACGTTTGCAAGATAATAAATTTCTGCTATATAGAACAGAAGTAATGATGTTTTCATTCCGTAATCATTCTTTAGAGTTTCAGAGAAAGATATGTTTATACCTTTTTTCTTTAAAGCTGTGTTTTTTTCTAAAGAATATAGGAAAGATACAAAGTCAGCAGAATTTCCGTTGGCAATAATTCTACTAAATGAGACTTCTAGTCCTCCAGTTTTCGCTTCTTGTATTTTTGAAGCAAAAAGATCCTTATATTTATTGTAGAAACCATTCATGTTAATACCAAATCCGGGAAAATCTCCATATATACTGTTTCCTGCGAATCTTACAGAAGAAATATAAGCAGGACGATTGTTTTCGTATATGGCGAAATCGGTTGTACCGCCACCTATATCCATTAAAACGACAGGACGATAAGCTGCGTTTACTCCCTCTGAATTCTTGTAATAATAAAATGGTGCAAGAGATTCTGTAACACCTTTTATTTCACATCTAGGGTCAATAAGGCGGTAACACAAATCCTCCCATTCCGAGCGAAGCTGAGAAAGTATAAATGGTTCCATGCTTACAGGATAGAACCACGTGATTTTGGTGTTTTGTAATGATCCACCATTACGAAGTACTTTTGCTCGAATAATTAACAATAATTCCTCAAAGAAACTTTCTACATACTGTTGCGTGCCATCTCCTAACCATTTAAGGTTTGTTATGGTTTTATTGTATGTAAACTGTAGCCTCCGCTCGTAATGGAAACCAATACTATAGTCTCCAAGAGTGGTTTTTTTAGTAACTGTCCCACTACCTGCGTTCGATTGTGGCATACATAAATTGGTGCGAAGAGGGAAATATGTTATGTCATTTTGACCAAAACTAGCAGGCATAAACTCTTGATAAGGTGCATTTATAAACATTTCTAATCGTTTTTGATCAAATATTTGTTCAATGCCCTCATCATTTGTGTGCATAGAAAGTATGGCAGAGTCGCTATGAGACATTTCTAAAGGCTTAATAATGTTTTCGTTGTTTACACGATACTCTATATGCGTATTTGTTGTGCCAAAGTCTATTGCGAACTCATAAGAATCTGTACCATTGCCTACTTGAGAGTTTTTTGGAATAAGAATACCTTCTGCAAATCCATTGGTAATTTGGATTATATCATATTCATCATTAGCTACAAAGATTTTTGACGTCAAACCTCCATTTTCATGCTTGTCTCCTCGACAAATGATGTTTGTTACTAAATTTTCACTTAGGTTCTGATTTACCTTAAATAATTCAACAGAATATTCATGATGCTTGTTTACATCACGCCAATCACCATCCATCAAGTATAAACGCTGTGGGTTCTCAATATTTCCAGCATTTATAATGTGAAATGAAGGATATAGGTACATGTCGAAATTACATTCTACAATTGTCCCTCGATTTTCATAAGGTTGTGGTTCGTCATCAGTTAAGAAATAGCGACGTCTCATAGTGATATATTTGCCTTTCTGAATAGGTATATTAATAGTGGCTTCTATACCGCCACCTGCGATATCGTGCAGTTCAAATATATTACGAGAATGAACACCCTTTGTTGTGCCACTTATAGTTTCTATACTAAGATATTTAAATATTTGCTTTTTAAGTGGAAGTACATAACTATAATCACCTTTTGAAACATAATTGCCATTGAAATATGATTTCTCATTAATAGGGAATGCCGTTTTAATGATATACGGTTGAAATATATCATCTGCAGTTAAGTATGGATATTGTGTGTTGTCATTAGGTAGTGTTCTACTATTGATGTCCCTTGAATCATAATATGGCGCCTTCATCTGAGGATTCCATGGACCTGATACATATTTCATACCAGGTTCGTTGTAACCATTCTCGTTTGGTAGTACAAGAGGCAACTTTTCAGAACTTTCAGAAAGAATTGTAAAATCGCTAATTCGACCAGGATCTGGTGCCTCATAACAACCAATTAAAACTCCACCTGGAAGAATAATGTTTGCAGCACCAACTTTAATTGGCTCATAGTTTTGCAAATCCGTAGGAGATACATTGCGAAGCTCATTCTTCAGATTCTGGTCAGTAATGGATTTAAAACACTCTTGAACATATTTATAAACCTCAGGATATGTATTACTAAATCCAAACTGAAGTGATAGAGTCCAAATATAACGAATAAACTCAAAGTCACGTTCGGTTAGAGAACGGAAGGAGTTCGGATCTTTATCGTATGCCCAGTGATTGCCACTTAATGGAACTCTCACATAAGATAAGTCATTCGTAGAAGAGATAGCTAGAGACGTTGTGGATGTGCCACCAACAATATTAAGTGCAGCTGGTCCATTTTTATAATTGAGAAGGTAAAATATCGTATTCTGATCAAAATTGAATGCCTTTCCATCTTGTCCAAGATACAATGCAAGAGTTTGTCCTAATCTTTGGTGAGCAGGATCTGGACTAGACATAAGATTATTTATCTCCACTTGAGCATTCCACGGAATAATCTCAAATTGCGTACAAAATTTTTTGAAACCAAAGAGAATCTCTAAGGTGTCAAGACTGAATGATACTAATTTGTGATAAATTGTATCACCTTTAATGTTATTTGCTCCAGTTCTGCTATCTATAGCTCCACAAATATTAAACGCAGCTCTTGCTAATTCCAAACTTGCGAATGGAGTCGGAACTGATGTAATAGGAAGATTTGCAGTGGCACCTGAAGGGTCAACAATGCTTAATATCTCTTGTGGGCCATATTGTTTTGAGGTGTCCCAACCATCTAATGTATTGGTTCCACCTGTATGTAGTCTATATACGTGAGCCATAATTATACCAAGTTTATTCTTTTCTTTATAGATTCATCTATTGCAATCCAATGAACATTCATAAAATAGTCATTGTCAGACATTCTCTTGTCGAACGAATTTGACGATTTTGCGATCTCGTCATCAATTAAGACAAAACCATCTTTATTGCCGAACATACGTCCAATAATTCCCACCTGTTTTGGCTCGTAGCCTGAAATAGAATGGAAGATGTTATTGTAGCCTGATATGTTAAACGGAGTAAAACGTCTACTGTTTCTTGACATTTCTATCAACCATTCGTCTTTGAACGATTGCAGGAAAGAACTTAAATTCCGATAAAAGCCTTCTGTAAGCATATCAGAACTGAAGTTCCTTGCCTTTGCCCAAGCGAGCGAGAAGGTTTCATTTAAATGATGTGCATAAAATTGACTGAAAACATAGAATGATATCAGAGAAGGTACCAATATCTTACGAGTCGTTGGAGATAATAAGCTTAAATCCATGTTATTAGAAACATAATCAGATGCAAATTCCTTGTAAATATTAGATCCTCTTTGGATATTTGGATCTTTTGTGAAATCAATTATGGATAATGCTGCTGCCATTTCAATGAAGTGTGCATCATTTTTCTGGCCATCAGAACCTTCTACATTCTCATATGTGCTTGTCATGTCATCTGCAACATAATATAATGCATCAGTATCTAGGTTGTCCTGATAGTATGTTAATGCAGATTTTGCTTTTGATACGAATGTTGCCATATTAATTTCGCTATCTACATCAGATTTAAGACCAAAATATGGCAAAACAGATAAAGCACCTATTGGTGCGTTCGCTATTGTTGCAGGGTTTGAAAAACTTGTAAATTGTTGTGCTTGTCTAAAAGTCTTGAGCAAGAGGGGGAACCCTGCCGCACCAGTTCCACCAAAAATAGAACTGATTATAAAGATTTTATCACCTGTAGCGAAATTCTGAAGCAAATCTGCCAAAGCATTATTTCCTGGAGTACAGAAATCGTTGAGAACAATACTTCCCATATTAGGGTTTCCTTTAAAACCTTCCTGCATTTGTGCATTCAGATTTTTATCACTAAAAAGTAAACTTATAAGAGCCTTGTTCTCACGAGACAAATTGTCATATTCTATATATCGTCCAAAGGATTTATTACCTACGTTTGCAATAGGAAGGCGAAAATCTGTACCTTGATCATCTATTACTGTTTTGAAATACCTGGACTTAATTTCTGAACCAAAAGTAAGATTCGAATTAATAGACTTATATTTCTTTAGAAGACTTATCGTTCTTGTCAAATCACCATTACTGGTGTCGGGATCAATTAGGACCGGGATGATTGTATCTACTCCTGCATCAACACCAGATGCAAGAAGCATTGTAAGAGAACGTATTACTCGTGCCCCAGTTCCACCTATTCCGAATAAATATAACTTAGCCATAATTGTTAATTAAAAAGGAATATAACGACCTTTTACACTGAAAAATTTTAAAATTAATGAAAGAATGAAAGAATAGAATAATGTCCAACTGAAACATATAACAGAATAATATATGTAATCTACATCTTCTATCTTACTGTTTGTAATATGGTGTTGATTCAAATAATCGTATATTCCTGCATCAGCACTACTAAAACCTATTCCACCAATAATTAATGATAGCGCTAGGATTATAACAAACCATATCCAGTTTTTTGCCAACCTAATATTATCCCATGTCACGTAATAGATAAATAGTATAATAGGAGGTAATATAAGCAACCATAGGAAAGTTTCAAAATACAAATCTGCTTTGTACATGTACTGAGAGAAAGGACCTAAATAAGCCCATCCCCAAATTTCGAAAAAATCTGCAATAATCTGAGCCATAATTATCTGTTATATTCGTTAATATTTACTTGAAGTTTGAAATAATCTTCATGATCTGTACTATATGCATCAGCTATTCCTTCTATCATTTTTTGAATAGCAAAACTCTTGTCAGAAGGGGGGACACCGCCGGCATCATCTTTTACGTTCGAATTTTTAACCCATGACGGAATTCCCTTTCGTAAGGAAATTGTTATTAATGGGGCAAAATTGCCATTAGGTACTTTAATTTCAATTGCATAGGGATTTTTGGGATCAATAGAAAAATCTCCCTTTGCAGAAGGTGAGGCTGGTACCACATTGATAACTTTATAATCCGAGGGCTCTATATAATAGTTAGATGCATCGCAAATATATGATGGATGAGCAAATATGTTTGTGCCATCAAATCCTATTGCAAATTGTAGTTCATTGTATGCTTTATCCAAATCTATGCTTGTTATATCAAGGAAATTGTCTTTGTCATTCTTTATTCTTCGAGCATTAGTGTAATCAGAAATTATTGAACATGCTGTTTTTTCATCTAGAGTCCAACTTTCAGACGAAAGGAAACAAACATTCTTTAGACCTGGCATTTTTTTTATCTTAAAATCCTTGTAGATTTGTGTTAAAGCATTTTTATTGCCTGTAATTACAACATAAAACGGTCGGACAGAGTTACATTGGTAAGGAGCATCATTTCGATCATAATAGAATCCAGAGAACTTTGATGTGAACTGCAATATTATTGTGGCAAGTTCAGGGGTACTTTTCAATGCGGTCAGAAACGCATCAGTCGTTGCGTTTTTGGCATTATCTAATTCGTCAGTTACATTTTTAACAGAATATATACAATCTGAAAAGAGCACAGAAATAGTGTCTTTCTTTGTTCTGTTAAGAATATTACGGAAAATCTGGTTTACATCAGTGGAACCGACATTCCCAACCTTTATTCTTGAAGGATTAAGCATCTGAATAAAGTTTATAGCGTTTCCATCAGCCTTGTACACTGCATTATTGACAAAATACAAATCTGTTGATTTACAGTGATGATGTGATGAGACAATCATTTTGCCTAAAACATCTTTGAACTCAGTCGTTCCATTAACGTAACCGTCCATGCTAGCAGAATTTTCCATAAAGAAATTTACTGCATACTTTGAGAGATCTACTTTTATGTTTGCATTATTTAGTTTAGCAACAGTTCCTGGGAGTATGTGTCTCTCAATGCTTGAGCGAGTTCCTGTTTGTGACTTTATCATTAAACCGGCAATAAGTAATAATGCGGCAAACCCAATAAACAAAGGTGATTTTTGCTTCATTTGAAAATATTTATTGTGAAACACCCATTTCTGCGTATCTCAAGTTAATAATTCTTTTTTTGAAAAATGAGGAATACGGATAAGAATATGTTGTACCGATGTATGAATATGCTTTTTCATTGTGTGAATAATTTATGTTCTATTTTCTTCTAAAGTCCATATACCATAACAGACAATACTACAACAATATGCTACAATAATTGATATGATGACCGACATAATATAATACAAAACATTACCAAGGTAAATTGGATCCAACCATAATATCC
>JAEEGH010024781.1_pt1 | contig 12081 bp, 9 predicted proteins | sample 9134181 | NCBI WGS metagenome assembly JAEEGH01 (sample SAMN16246544, study PRJNA631951) | gut metagenome | biome: gut microbiome; feature: rumen; material: DP-attached | host: Bos | place: Iran: Karaj | collected 2018-10
CACGCCACTTCAGCTTCTTGATGAGGGGGATACGGTTGAAGAACTTACCGTTGAAGTCCCAGGAGAGCATCATCGAGGCATAGCGGTCGTTAAGGAACTCCATGTTGTTGATCAGGCAGAACATCTCCTCCTGGCCGATATAGGAGAGGTTGGCTAACGGATGGATGAGCAGCATGTAGGGTACCTGGTTCCACTGGATACCGGCTTTGAGGAAGAGGTCGATCTTTCCCCAGCTGTTCATCCAGAAGCGTTTGTAGAGCTTGGCCTCGGTGAAGTTCGACTCATACTGCCCCCCTAAGAGATTCTTGAAGCCGAAGGTATGGGCGATGGAAACGGCCGGTGCATCCTTGTTGATGGTGACACGACGCTGCTTACTGTTGATATAGGTCTCGTCGGGGGCATAGCGCAGCTCTGCAAAGAGCTCGGTGGTGCGGAGGTATTCGCGGTGACGGTCGAGACCGGTGTATTGCATGTATGGCTGGTTCAGCTTACGGAACGACATGGCACCGACGGCCTCATGCTCCTCGGCCTTGAAACTCAGCGAGGTCTTCAGACCACCATACATCTCGTACTCAAAGGCAATCTGCTGACGGTTGACAAGGGTCATCTTGTTCACTTCTGCCCATTTGAAGGCCACGAACAGGTTGTCCTTATCCGTCGGGAGATAGCGGTCGCTGGGCGAGGCTAAGTCGTAGGTGCTCTCAATCATCAACGTGCGCTTGGGGTATTCCCACGGCATGTAGATCTTGTCGATAAACGAGTAGGTGCCCTTCGTGCTGTAATAGTTACGATGACTGCCCCAGGCATGGGCATAATACCCCTGCCAGAACCAGCGTTTGCTGAGATTGGCGGTAGTCTGCATGCTCGCACGTGTACGCCACCCGTCGATAAAGTTGCGCGAGATGATGGTGTTCACGGGGGAGATATCGAACTTGTTGGGATCGCTGGTCTCAATGGAGTTCTCGATCAGGGCATTCAGGCCTATCATGATATACTTGAAACCCTTGATTTTCTGAATATTTTTCACGAAGTCGCCCATGGAGTCCTCGCTCTTGGAGAGATCCACCTGCCGGTACTGACTCCAGAAGTTCTTGCCTCGCATGCCGGCATCGGGCTCCTTGATCTCCGTTCGCTTGCCCTTGAACATCTTCTTCGGGATCTCGGCAAAGGAGTAATCTCCCAAACGGGTGGTGCGGATGACGATGGCTTCCTGTATGAACTTGGCAAATTCCAGCTCTGCGATCATATCGTCCTGCGTCAATACCCACTCACCATTGTCTAACTGCTCGAACTCCTGCTCGATACGCATGTTCTTCACGAAGTTTACGGAGGTCTGCTTAGGCAGGGTGAGCTCACAACGGCGGACATGGTAGGTGGAGTCTTTCAGGATATATATATCCCCACGGAAGCCGAAGTCCATCTGGTTGTTGGGCAGGAAATGGAGGTGGATACAGCTGTCGCGGTCGATCTTCAGGGTGTCCTGGATGTAGAAACGGTAGAAGTTGATGGCATCCTTACCAATCGGCGAGGTAAAGGGATACTGTACCAGACGGATCTGGTCGTCGTAGAGGTCGACATCGGTGAATACCTCCTTCAGAACGACATTAAGCATATCACCTGTCTGGAAAAGGTCGTTCAAGCCCGAAGACTGCTCGCCCTTGATATAGGTCTTCTTCGACTGCGGGTCCTTACGGTAGACAATCTGCGAGACGGTCTCATCGACGCTGATGGGGAGGATCAGTTTGTTGTTGTACTTACAGACCTCCACCTGGTCCATCAGCCATGGGGTACTGGAGAAGGGCTTCTGCTCTAAACGTTTGGGGGTGAGGTCGTTGGCGGCCAGCGTCAGCTTCTCGTATTTGTCGTACTGATAGTAATCGTGGTTCGACAGGTCGCTGAGCTTCTTGGCAGCAATGACCTTCTTCATCAGTTCCACAGCGGGGTTGTTTTTCCGGCTGTAGCGGCTGCGCTTGGTGGTGACGGTGACCTCCGTCAGCTGTAGCTTATCAGACTTCAGGGCGATGTCAAGATCGTTTTGTGTCTCACTGGTTATCGTGATGACCTGCGACTGATAACCCACGGCACTGAAGGTAATCTGCCACCCTAAGTGTCGTCTGATAGAGTATTTGCCATCGATATCGGAGATAACTGCTTGGTTGTGGCCTTTATAGACCACACTGGCAAAAGGGATGGCCTCGCCAGTCTCTGCGTCTTTGATTGTTCCTTTGATGAGCTGCTGTGCGGAAATCGTCACATTCATACCTACCACCAGCAGCAAAATCAGATATAATCGTTGAATCATTTATGTCAATGTTTCCTTTTCCCAAATGTAATTTGGGTGCAAAGGTACATCTTTCTCGGCAAATAACCGCAATTTGTTTTCCTTTATTAACGTTTCAGGCTCATTTCCTGTCACTTCGGATCAACTCGAGGAGCTTTTCCACGGCTTCTTCCTCGGGAATATTCTTCTCAACGCAGACTTTCTGTTTGTAAAGGGAAATTTTACCGCGCCCGGCACCGACATAGCCATAATCGGCATCGGCCATCTCGCCAGGACCGTTGACAATACAACCCATAATGCCGATTTTCAGACCCACGAGGTCCTTGGTGGCTGCCTTAATTCGGGCGATGGTCTCCTGGAGGTTATAGAGCGTGCGTCCGCAGCCCGGGCAGGAGATATATTCGGTCTTGGTGAATTTGATGCGTGCAGCCTGCAGGATTGCATCTGCCAGACTAATCAGGCAGGCCTGGTTAGAATCGCTAGAAAGGATCACCAGCTTCGTGGCTTTGCGGTCAATCAGCAGGCCCCCCACGGCCATGGCGGCTTTCAGTTGCAACGTCTCCATATCTGGCGCATCGAGGTTGAGGGTGATGGTGTCGTCTTGGATGCTGGCCTCTGCCTCTTCACGTAACCGGCAACACTCTGGAATCAGCTCTACTAACTTGCGGGCTACAGGAATCTCATATTCGGGTTCCTCACTCAGCGACACGCGGATGGTATCGCCAATGCCCTCTGTCAATAGGGCTCCGATACCTACGGCACTCTTGATACGACCGTCTTCACCCTCGCCGGCCTCCGTCACACCGAGGTGCAGGGGATAGTGCATATCCTCCTTGTCCATCGTGGCAACCAACAGACGGACAGTCTTCACCATGACCACCGTGTTCGAGGCCTTGATAGAAATGACCACATCGTTAAAGTCTTCACGTTTGAAGATACGCAGGAACTCCATACAACTCTCGACAATGCCTTCAGGCGTATCGCCGTAGCGCGACATAATACGGTCGCTGAGAGAGCCGTGATTCACACCGATACGTACGGCGGTGTGATGTGCTTTGCAGATATTGATGAAGGGAAGGAGCTTGTGCTCGATCTTCTGCAGTTCGTCGGCATATTCCTCGTCGGTATATTCTAAATGCTTGAAGGTGCGGCCGGGGTCTACATAGTTGCCAGGATTGATGCGTACTTTCTCGCAATAGAGGGCAGCGATATCGGCGGTATGGGCGGTGAAATGCACATCGGCCACCAATGGCTGGTTGTAGCCGTTGGCCTTCAACTGGGCGGAGATATGTTGCATGTTTTCTGCCTCACGTGTTCCCTGTGTCGTGAAACGTACCAGCTCGCCTCCTGCATCGATGATGCGCTTGGCCTGTGCCACACTGGCGACGGTGTCGTTGGTGTCAGTCGTGGCCATCGACTGAATACGGATGGGATTGTTGCCTCCAATGCCGATATTCCCTACACGGGTTTCGGTAGAGTGTCTTCTTTGATAACTCATGACAGATTTAGTTGGTCTTAAACTCGTATTTTATCTCGGCCAGATCCTTATTGGCCTTTTCGATCTTTGCCCGCAGACCACCTTTGTAGACTGCTAATCGCTGAGCGAGGACCGCATCGCTGAGCGCCATCATCTCCACGGCGAGGATGGCCGCATTCTGTGCACCGTTGATGCCGACCGTAGCCACAGGGATGCCGGGAGGCATCTGGATGATGCTGAGCATGGCGTCGAGACCGTCGAGCATACCCTTGATGGGGACACCAATCACGGGTAGGGTGGTGGAGGCGGCAATAACACCTGGCAGGGCGGCAGCCATACCGGCACCGGCGATGATGACCTTGATGCCGCGATCCTTGGCAGTACGTGCAAAATCCTCAACAGCATCTGGGGTACGATGGGCAGAAAGGGCGTTCACTTCAAAAGGTACCTGCATCTCGTTAAGCAGCTTGCAGGCTTTTTCCATAACGGGCATGTCACTGGTGCTGCCCATGATAATACTGACTAATGGTTTCATATTTTTTTACTTTTTCACTATTCACTATTCACTATTCACTATTCACTATTCACTAAAGAAATAGGATTCCGATGATGGCACAGATAAGCCCCACGAAGAAGCCGGCGACGACTTGTGCTAAACTGTGCTGGCGTAGAATCATACGACTCGTGCCGAGGATGCCTGCCAGGATGAATGTCAGGGAGAGCCACCACACGGGATTGAAGGCGAAGAACTCCGCAAAGACAAACAACGCCCCTGCCACACCGCCAATGGCGGCTGTGTGGGTGGAGATCTTCCACCACACATTGATCATGGCACAGGTAATCTGAATGAACAGGGCTGCTGTGACGATGGTCATCATAAAGTGGGGGATGTGCAGGAACTCCATCAGGTAGATACAGAGGAAATAACAGAGGATACTGATGACGTATGGCACTGCACGCCGTTCCTTCTGTCCCAGGTCGATGAGGCTCCAGCCCTGATGACGACGATAGAAATGAATCAGCACGGTAGGCATCACCACGGTCAGCAGATACACCATCGTGAGTAGCTGTAACTTATAGCTCCAGGGCATCTGACTCATGTAACTGAACATGAACAAGGCTACCAGACCTACCGTTGGCAGGTAGAATGGCGTGAAAGCCATACTGATGAGTCTTGCTGTAAGAATGATTACCTTTTCTTTTGTCATTTCGTTATTCCTTTCTGAGTCTTGCGATGGGGATGCCTAATGCCTCGCGGTATTTGGCGATGGTACGACGGGCTATGGGGAAGCCTTTCTCCGTTAGTTGTTCACGCAGGGCATCGTCGCTCAACGGATGATGTTTGTCCTCGGCCTCAATGAGGTCGCGGAGTACAGCCTTGATCTGTCGTGTCGACAGTTCCTCGCCACTCTCCGTAACATAGCTGTCGCTGAAGAAGTGACGCAGGGGGAAGGTGCCCCAGTGGGTCTGGGCATATTTCGAGTTGCAGACACGTGAGATTGTCGAGAGGTCCAGACCTGTCTTCTCTGCCACATCCTTGAGGATCATCGGACGTAGAGAGGTCTCGTCGCCATCGAGGAAGAACTGTCGCTGGAGGGTGATGATAGCCTGCATCGTCACAGTCAGCGTGTGCCGTCTGGTGCGGATGGCCTCGATGAAACTCTGCGCTGCATCCACTTTTTTCTTGATATAGAGGAGGGCTTCTTTCGTCTGACGGCTCAGGTGTTCCTTGTTCTGTTGATATTCGTTCATGGAGTCGATAAACGACTGCGAGAGGGTGAGCTCCGGTACCTCGCCATTGTTGAGGGTGAAGGTGATGGTACCGTCGTCCTGTGTCTCCACAATGAAATCGGGCGTAATCTGTTGCAGACTCCGTCCGACGGTCTCGCCCATCGAGGCCCCAGGACGCGGATTCAGCTTGCGCAGTTCGCCGAAGAGGGCCTTGCCCTGCTGGTCGTTCAGCGAGAGGGCTGTCTGTATACGTCCCCAGTGCTTATGGGTGAACTCATCGAAATAGTGGTCGATCACCTGTTGCATCAGCTGTTTCACGCGTGAGTCGTCGCGCCGTGCAATCTGCAGGAGCAGACATTCCTGCAGGTTACGGGCACCGATGCCGGCGGGGTCGAAGTCCTGCAGGATATGCAGCACCGACTCTATCTCCTTCTCATTGGCATCGATGTTATGGTAGATGGCTAATTCATCGCTGATGGTATAGAGATCCTTGCGGAGCAGACCGTCATCATCTAAGGAGCCGATGAGGTATTCTAAGATGTCGCGCTGGCGATCCGTCAGGTCGCTCTCCCGCAGCTGCTCCAACAATTGGTCGTAGAATGATTCTGCAGTGCCGAAGACCATCTCCTCGCGGTCTTCCGAGAGATTGCTACCACCCTGATAAACGGGCAGTTCATCATCGTCGCGGCCGATATTCTCCAAGGCGGCATCTAAGGCAGACTGGCGCTCCTCGCGCTCAGTTTGCGAGGCATCATCGGTTCTTTCCGGATAGTCCGGACTATCCAGATAATCCGGAGAATCCGTAAAATCACTGTTCTCTCCTGGCGACTCCACCTCTAAGGCCGGGTTGTCGTTCATCTCGGTGTTGATGCGGTCTGCCAATTGGGTAATGGGCAGCTCCACCAGCGCTGATACCAGCATCTGCTGCTGCGAGATCGCCTGCGCCAGCTTCTGCACTTGCGTCTGTTTCTGCTCTTGTATCTGCCAGGACTTTTCGCTCATTACTAATTACAATTGCGGTAGCAAATTATTCACTATTCACTATTCACTGTTCACTATTCACTTTTCAGTTTTCACTTCTAAAGTACTCCTTCAGCTGTTCCGCATACGACGCTAACTGTTCCGTCTCAGCATTCCCATAGCGGCGCCAGATATCATGGCAGGGCGATGCTAACAGACTGTCTGCGGCGTCTTTGCGGTTCAGGTAGGGGTCGCAGTGCTGGAACACCTCCATCACCTCTACAACTTCCGTCGGCTTGACCTTGATCAGCCTTGCTAATTCCTGCACCTCAGGGGTCTTTGCTACCATCGTGATAGGGGTCAGACGGAAATAGAGGTCGAGAATCAGGGTCAGCATCACGGGGGTCATCGTCGTTCCCTCGGCCACGGGTTTGAAGTCACGCTCGAAGGTCTCCTGTACCTCCACACCCTCATAGAAGGCAGTAGCGTGGCCGTAGCCGCGCATCTCACGCCACAGACTGACGGCACGGGCCAGTTTCTTGGGATTCCGTCCGTAGGTCTCCCAGATATGCTCGATACGTGGTGTCTCCAGATTGGCTATCTGGCACATCTTGTTAAAGAGGAAATTGGGAGGTAGGTGGAGTTCCAGACTCAGGTCCACCATCTTCCGGTGGAACATGGGCTTGACACCTACAGGCCTCTGTAGGTAGATCTGCATCAGCAGCAGCCAGTAATCGTCAGACCATTTCGCATTCTTTGCCATATTCATTTTCATTTAACCCATTCAACCCATTCAACCCATTCTCTCTCTCCTCACACCGCAATCGCAATATCCGGATGCCACAGCACGACCTTTCCGCTATACAGCGAGGCCTGCACGTCGATGAGCCGCTGATTACTGCTGCCTCGGAAAAGCAAATCCGGGTCGCGCAGTTTCTCAATGTACGGCCCATCAACGAGCACGTCTATTTGCTCTAACAGCTCCCGTTGTTCCGGGGTGATGAGCGATTCGTAGGTGAACCCCGTGAAACACCAGATATCCTTATTGGTACGCTGATGAATGGCTCGTGCCAGCTCTGCGAAGGCGGCTGCCTGATACATTGGGTCGCCGCCGCTGAAGGTGACATTGGCGTATGGATCGGCCTCGATGATCTTCATGAGGTCGTCGACGCTCATCTCATGTCCCTGGTCGAAGGCCCATGACTGCGGATTATGACAGCCAGGACACTGGTGACGGCAGCCGGCACAATAGATGGAGGTCCGGAACCCCGGCCCGTCCACCATCGTATCCTCTATGATATCTAATACTCTTATCATTTTTTATTACCTAGGCTATCCTAGGCTATCCAAGGTTCTCCTAAAACAGTTCCTGCTCGCCGTGGTCAATGTGCGTCACGCGGTCGTTGAGCTCAGCCAGTTTGCCGCTGTTCCAGCGGTCAGTGGTACCTACAAGGTAGCCCGTGATGCGCTGCAGCTTGTCGATGTTCGTAGAGCCGCACTTCGGACAGCGTTCCAGATGGTCGTCGGCATTCTCGTAGCCGCAGTCCATACAACGGTTCCGGTTGTGGTTCACACTGCCGTAGCCCATGTTCAGCTGATCCATCATATCCACCACACTCATGATGACCTGTGGGTTGTGGGTGGCATCGCCGTCAATCTCCACGTAGAAGATATGTCCGCCACGGGTCATCTCGTGATAGGGCGCTTCCACCTCGGCCTTATGACGGGCGGAGCACTTGTAATATACGGGCACGTGGTTGGAGTTGGTATAATAATCGCGGTCGGTGACACCAGGGATACTGCCGAATTTCTGGCGGTCCTTCTTGGTGAACTTCCCGCTGAGACCTTCTGCCGGCGTGGCGAGTACCGAGTAGTTATGATGGTACTGCTCACAGAAGTCGTTCACACGCTGTCGCATGTACTTGACGATCTTCAGACCTAACGCCTGACTTTCCTCGCTCTCTCCGTGATGCTTGCCGGTGAGAGCCACGAGACATTCTGCCAGTCCGATGAAACCGATGCCGAGGGTACCCTGGTTGATGACACTTTCGATGGTTTCATTGGGCTTCAGCTTATCGGCACCGATCCACAGACTCTTCATCAGCAGCGGGAACTGCTTGGCGAAGGCGGTCTTCTGGAACTGGAAACGGTCGTCTAATTGCTTGGCGGTGATCTCGAGCATGTTGTCGAGCTTGGCAAAGAACATGTCGATGCGCCTCTGCTGGTCGGGCTCTTCCATACACTCGATGGCGAGTTTCACGATATTGATGGTCGAGAAGGAGATGTTACCGCGGCCGATGGATGTTCTCGGACCAAAACGGTTCTCAAACACACGGGTACGACAGCCCATCGTGGCCACCTCGTGAACATAACGCTTCGGATCGTCGGCACGCCAGTCGGGATCCAGGTTGTAGGAGGCATCGAGATTCAGGAAGTTCGGGAAGAATCGGCGTGCCGTTACCTTACAGGCCAGCTGGTAGAGGTCGAAATTACGGTCCTCGGGCAGGTAGTTCACACCCCGTTTCTTCTTCCAGATCTGAATGGGGAAGATGGCGGTCTCGCCACCACCCACACCCTCGTAGGTAGAGAGCAGGATCTCACGCATGATGCAGCGTCCCTCAGCCGAGGTGTCCGTACCATAGTTGATCGAGGAGAACACCACCTGGTTACCACCGCGTGAGTGGATGGTGTTCATATTGTGGATAAAGGCCTCCATGGCCTGGTGTACACGCCCCACGGTCTTGTTGATGGCATGCTGCTGGGCACGCTCCTTGCCGCTCAGTCCGTCGAGGGGCTTCTTGATATAGTCCATCAACGGCTCGTCGTAGAGGTCCTTGTAGCTCTCGCCGTTCAGATCCTCCAAGGCCTTCAGCTCCTCAATATAGCTCATGCGGACGTATGGGGCCAAATAGAAGTCGAAGGCAGGAATGGCCTGACCACCGTGCATCTCGTTCTGACAACATTCCATCGAGATACAGGCTAATACCGATGCCGTCTCAATGCGTTTCGCAGGACGACTGGCACCGTGACCGGCTATGAAACCGCAGTTCAGGATGTTATCCAACGGATGCTGCACGCAGGTCAGCGACTTCGTGGGATAATAGTCTTTATCGTGGATATGCAGATAATTATGCGCAACGGCCTCACGGGCTTCCTCGCTGAGCAGATAGTCGTCGACGAAGGGCTTGGTGGTCTCCGAGGCGAACTTCATCATCATACCTGCCGGTGTGTCGGCATTCATATTGGCGTTCTCGCGGGTGACATCATTGTTCTTGATGTTTACGATGTCGAGGAACACGTCGCGGGTCTTGGCCTTACGGGCCACGGAACGCTGATGACGGTAGGCAATGTATTTCTGGGCCACATCCTTGCGGCTCGATTTCATCAGTTCCAATTCAACGGCATCCTGGATTTCCTCCACGGTCATCTGACTCTCACCGCGCTGTGCGATATGGTCGGTTATCTGATACAAGAGGCGTTCGTCCTCCCCTTTGTCTGTATGGAGCATGGCCTTACGGATGGCAGCCATGATTTTCTGCTCATTGAAGCCCACAATGCGTCCGTCGCGCTTTACTACTGTTTGGATCATATATTATTAAAGTTTTTAGTCTGAAATTCGCTTGCAAAGTTAGCAATAAAAAATGAAAAGCTCCCCATTTTGGAGAACTTTTCTTGTGTTAATAAATGCAAAGTTTTGCGTTTCTGAAGTCCTCAATCATTGCTTCGCGCTGAAAGCCAACGCATAAACACGCATCTGCTTCACCATTGCTACAAGTCCGTTGGAACGTGTGGGTGACAAATGCTCCTTCAGACCGATCTCTTCGATGAAGTAAAGGTCGGCATCGAGAATCTCCTGCGGGGTATGGTCGCTGAGCACCCGAATGAGCAAGGCCACGATACCTTTCACAATCAGGGCATCGCTCTCAGCCCTGAAATGGATGTACCCACCCCCATCCCCTCCCGAGGGGAGGGACGATTGGTTACCTTGCACACCCTTATCATTTGCGGAAGTATCTAAACTCCCCTCACCTTGGGAGGGGTTGGGGGTGGGTGCCAGCTCCGCTACGAGCCACACCCTGCTCTGACAACCGTCAATCAGGTTCTGCTCGGTCTTATATTTCTCTTCGAGCGGCTCCTGTTCATTGCCTAAGTCAATGAGCAACTGATACTTGTCCATCCAGTCGTCGAAACCGGAGAACTCCTCAATAATCTCGTCTTGAATCTCGTTTATAGACATAGTAACTATTTTAAAGACAGAATAACATACTAACAAATTATTCCCGTTCTAACTTGAAGAGCTTATCGCTGGGGCGGACTTTGGCTGGGACGGCGATGGAGACGCGAGTGCCTTGGAGGGCGACAGGAACAGGCCCGTTGTCGCCATGGATTTCATCAGCGGTGACATACATCACCCCCGTCGTGGGACCTGTGATCAGCATCTTGTCGCCTACCTTGAACGTGTTGGCCTCGACGGTAAACTCCGCCACGCCTAACTTCGAGAAATATTTCACGCCCTTACCGATATAGACCTTGCGCTCGGTAGCGTTCGAACCGTAGTTCTTGTTCCACTCGCCCATGAGCTGTCCCTGATAGTAACCGTCCCAGAAGCCGCGGTTGAAGACGGTGGCAAGTCGTTCATCCCAGTCGTCTTTCTTTTCCTCCGTAAAGGTACCATCGAGCACGGCCTGGATCGCCTCCTTGTAGCATTTCACTACCGTATAGACATATTCGGGCCCACGTGCGCGACCTTCTATCTTAAACACCCGTACACCTGCATTCATCATCTTATCAATGAAACGCACAGTCTTCAGATCCTTCGGCGACATGATATATTTGTTGTCGATGGCGAGTTGATAGCCCGTCTCGTTGTCGGTGGCGGTATATGAGCGTCGGCATACCTGGATGCATTCTCCACGATTGGCAGAACGGTTGGCGGCATGCAGACTCATATAGCACTTGCCGCTGATGGCCATGCAGAGCGCTCCGTGACAGAACATCTCGATACGGATTTGTTCCCCGCTTGGGCCGCAAATGTGCTCTGCCTCTACCTGACGGTAGATCTCGGCTACTTGGTCCATATTCAATTCACGGGCCAGCACCACGACATCAGCGAACTGTGCATAGAATCTCAGCGCTTCGATGTTCGAGATGTTCAGCTGGGTGGAGAGGTGTACCTCCTGTCCCACCTTGTTACAATAGGTCATCACCGCCACGTCCGAGGCGATGACAGCCGATATCTTTGCTTCCTTGGCGGCGTCGATGATCTCGTGCATCAGGGGGATGTCCTCGCCGTAGATGATGGTATTCACGGTGAGATAGCTCTTGATGCCGTGCGCCTCACACTCCTGGGCAATCTCACGCAGGTCGTCGATGGTGAACGTGGAGGCGGAGTGTGCCCGCATATTCAGCTTCTCGATGCCGAAGTAAATACTGTCAGCACCGGCCTGTATCGCTGCCGCTAAGGACTCACGAGAGCCCACGGGCGCCATGATTTCAAAGTCTTCTATTCTCATTTGGGTGACAAAGGTACAACTTTTTTGGCATTGTGCAAACGTTTTTGCATGATTTAGCAAAAAAAGTCTTTCTTAACGACCTGATTTCTAAGGATTCTTCGTATCTTTGCAACATCAAA
>JAEEGH010024783.1_pt1 | contig 12081 bp, 9 predicted proteins | sample 9134181 | NCBI WGS metagenome assembly JAEEGH01 (sample SAMN16246544, study PRJNA631951) | gut metagenome | biome: gut microbiome; feature: rumen; material: DP-attached | host: Bos | place: Iran: Karaj | collected 2018-10
AGGGCCACGGCACACACGTTGCCGGCATCATCTCCGCCATCAGCAACAATGGCATCGGAGTGGCCGGTATCGCCGGCGGAGATGCCGAGAAAGGCATTCCTGGCGCCAGGGTGATGTCCTGCCAGATTTTCGACCTGTACGGAAACCGGCCCGACATCTATGCGGCTATCAAGCACGGGGCCGACAACGGAGCAGTCATCCTCCAGTTCAGCTGGGGCTTCTCTCCCGACAGGGACGGAGACGGATTCACCACTGACGAGGAAATTGAACTTTACCGTTCCTACACCATAGACGACCTGCCGGAATACAAGGCGGCCATAGACTATTTCATCAAATACGCCGGCTGCGACAACAACGGCAACCAGCTCTCCACCTCCCCGATGAAGGGCGGAGTGGTGATTTTCGCCGCCGGGAACGAGGATATCCCTTACGGGTCGCCGGGCAACTATGACGGTTGCGTTTCCGTCGGTGCCATCAACCGCAACGGCAGCCGCGCCTACTTTACCAATTACGGCGACTGGGTAGATGTCTGCGCCCCCGGCGTGGATGTTTACAGCACCTACCTGAGCGGCCAGTACACCTATATGAGCGGCACCTCGATGGCTTGTCCGCACGCCTCAGGCGTAGCCGCCCTCATCGTCTCCTACTTCGGCGGACAAGGATTCACCGCCGACGAATTGCGCGCCCGCCTGATCGGCGGCGCGAAGACCATCGGCGCTACCTCAGGGTCCAAGCCCATCGGTCCGCTGGTGGATGCCTGGGGAGCCTTCCAGATGAACGCGGGCGGGCGAACCCCGGACCAGGTCAGCGACGCGAAGGTCAGTCCCGCAGGACATAACCTCCGGGTTGAATTCACCTCCACCGGAGCCTATGCCTACCTCATCCTGGCAGGAAAATCCAAGCAGGCGGTCGTCAACGCGAACTTTGCGGATCCCGCCTCGAACCTGATAACGGCAACGAAGATTGCCTCCGCCGCCGATGCTGCTGGCACCCCGCAGTCCGTCATGCTGGCCGGACTCGCTCCGGACACGGAGTATTATGTCGCGGTCGTCGCCTACAGTTACGACCGGAAATACGCTCCCCTCTCCGAAGTTTCCAAAGTCCAGACGGGCAAAAACGAGAAGCCCGTCATTGAGATTCCCGACTATCCTGCAGGCGGGTTCCGCTTCGCACACCATAGCATCATCAGTCTGCCGGTCCGCTTTACGGATCCTGACGGGGATGCCATGAGCGTGACCTTCAAGACCGGCGGCCGCGCCTCCCTCGATCCGAACAACGGGTCGCAGGAGTACTACAACTTCAAACTGATGTGCCCGCTGGCAACGCCGGGCGATTATTCCGCGACGGTGGAAGTCGTGGACGAGGTCGGGGCAAAGACCCGCGGTTCCATCCAGTACACGGTGCTGCCCAATACGCCGCCGCAGATGGTAAAGGATCCGGGTACCCTGCTTATCGAAGACACGACCCGCCCCGGAGACCTGACCCTGAACGATTACTTTAGCGATCCGGATGGCGAGGAACTCTTCTTCCGCGTCACCTCCATGGATACGAAGGTCGCGACAGTGGCCCTGACGGAGGACGGCAAGTTGGCCGTCACCCCCGTATCCCAGGGCGTCTGCAAGGTCAAGATTTCCGCCGAGGACCACGAAAGCGAGAGGGTGGAAGCTTACTTGACCGTCCTGGTCCGTCCCAAGGACGCCCCCGAGGTCTTTGTCCCGGGCAACACCATCCTTACCGGCGGTGACCTGACCGTCATCCTCGGTCTGGAAGAAGCCCCGACGCGCATCCGCCTCATTTCCGCTTCCGGCGTCATCGTGTACAGCGATGAAGGGAACTTCAGCGCGGCGACTCCTGTCGAAATCGACATGGACCGGATTGCCCCGGGCATTTACACGCTTGAAGTGATTTATAAAGAACAGACTTACAGTTATACGATAGTCAAACGATGAAACGCAGCCTTCTCCTCTTCCCTTTCCTCCTGCTGTGCATTTCTGCCATGGCAGAGGATAAGCCTGTTGCCAATGAGGCGATGGGGTTGCTCGGACTTCCCCGGAACAGTGTCCGGAGCGGAATGGCCGGAGCAGGCAGCGCTTCCGTCACCGCCCCTGCCGCCTTTGCCGCGCTGGAGAACCCTTCTGTGCTCCCGTTCGCGACGAACAAGGTGGAAGCGGCCCTCTCCTATGGACGCTGGTCTCCTTCTACGGCCGGCAGTCTCAGTGACAATATCGGCATCGCCGTGGCCGGAAAACCCTTCCGGGCCCTCGCGCTGTCCCTGGCGGTCGTTAATCAGGTGCATCCTGTCATGGATTTCGGTGACGGGAAAGGTCCTTTCAACCCCATCGACGGTATCGCCTCCCTGGGAGCGGGCGTCTCCTTCGGCCGCCATTTCAGCCTCGGCGCCTCCGTTATCTATGTGCAGCAGCGGCTGATGGCGGATTATAAGCTTTCCGCCTTCGCCTTCAACGCCATGGCCCAGTACCATTCCGAGCATTTCGATGCCGCCGCCGGCGTCATCAATGTCGGCAGCAAGGTGAAATCGGAGAACGGCACGGAATATCCCCTGCCCTCCTCCGGCCGCCTGAGCGGAGTCTATCACAGTGCCTTCGGCCACCACGGCATTGAAGCCGCCCTGGATGCCGACATCTACTTTAGCGGGAAATTCGGTGCTGCACTGGGGCTCCAGTACAGTTATGACAACCTGATATACGCGCGTGCCGGCTACCGTTACGCCATGCAGGGTGCCGCACTCCCCGCCCACCTCGCCCTCGGTCTGGGCGTCAAGTGGAAGGGATTCCGGCTGGACGGCTCTTTCCTGACCGCCAACCCGACGATTGGAAATTCCTTTTTAATCAGTATAGGATATTGCTATTAATTATTAACCCAAAATAACTAACATTATGAAAAAATCCATTTGGACTGTATTGTTCGCAGTGTTGATTACACTGCTGACGGCGGGTTGCGACCTGCAATCCGACTTAACCGTCCTGCAAGGCAAGGTGGACCAGTTGGACAAGCGGGTCTCCACCCTGGAGGATGCCGTTGCCAAGATCAACACGGAGACAATTCCCAGTCTCCAGAATCTGGTGAACGCTTTGAACAAGAAACTCACCATCGTTTCCATCGTGGAAGGCGACGGCGAGTACACCATCACCTTCTCCGACGGTACCACCGCTGTCATCCGTGACGGCAAGGACGGTGTAGACGGCGTCGACGGTGTTGATGGCGTTGACGGTGTTGATGGTGTAGACGGCGTTGACGGTACCGACGGAGAGACTCCGGTGATCAGCATCGCCCCCGACGAGGACGGTATCTATTACTGGACCGTCAACGGCGCCTGGCTGTTGGATAACGACGGCAACAAGGTTCCCGTCACGAGCCAGGGACCTCAGGGCGAACAGGGTCCGGAAGGACCGGAAGGACCGGAAGGCCCTCAGGGAGTCACCCCGCTCTTCGGTACCAGCTCCGAGCACAAACTCATCGTCTCCTATGACAATGGCGAGACCTGGCATCCCGTAGGACTGAGCATCATCGACGGCAGCGCCTTCACTTCCGCTTACATCGATGAGGAGAAATCCACCGAGGATTACATCGTTCTCGTCGTGGGCGAGACCGAAGTGCAGATCCCTCGCGAGAAGACTTTCGCCCTCAAGATCGACTATGACGGTGACCTGAACGGCGTAGGTATCAACGGCGGCAACACCCTTGCCCTCCCCTTCACCGTAGAAGGTGTCAGTGCCGAGGACGATGTTACCGTTGACGTGCTCAGCGCTACGGCCGGCCTGAATGCCCGCATCGCCGGAAGTTTCATCCTCATCACCGCTGACGAGGATGTGAATTCCGGTAAGGTATTCGTCTTCGCCGACAACAACAAGGGCAAGACCAACATCAAGGTCATCCGTTTGGAAGAAGGTGTCATCGAGGCGATTGCCGACGTGAGCGCACAAGTCAGTGCCGAAGGCGGCACCATCGAGCTTACGGTCAACACCAACAAGCAGTACAATGTATTTGTCTCCGAAGGGGATGAGGACTGGCTCTCTGTCCACGAGGCCAATTCCAAGGCAATCCGTACGGACAATCTCCTCATCGAGGTCGCGCCCAATACCACCGGTGGCTACCGCGAGGGTTCTGTCTGCGTGACCGACGACGCTACCGCCGAGACCATCCAGGAATTCGTCATCCTGCAGCAGCCGGTGGACGGGGTTACCGACGACCTGGCTTCCATCCGTGCGCTCTCTGACGGCGCCGTGGTGGCCGGCAAGGACGCCATCGTGCTCGCCTCTTCCAAGTTTGGCGCACTCGTCGTGGATGAGAACGGCGCCTACCTCTTCCTGCACAAGGAAGGCAATACCGCCGTTCGCGGGGACAAGGTTTCCTTCACCGGTGTAAAGTACACCGTCGAGGCTACCGAGGTTAAGTATGTCGAGGCCGACCTTCTCGAAGTGACGGCCAGCGGACAGGAAGTGACCGATCTTGCTTGGATGTACATCGGTGTCGGAGTAAACTACAACTCCATCAACACCGGTACCAGCGGTATTCTCGAGAAAGACGAGAAGGGATGGTTCGTCACTGCCCCTATGGACTTCCGCGTATACATCGAGGAGCCTCTTGACATCGATCTCGCCGCAATGGAAGGGAAGATGGTTACCGTCAAGGGTTACACCAACGGTGCCACCTCTACGGTTTACGATTTCATTGCCAACTCCGTTGAGGAAGTGGTCTTTGAACTGAATCCCAACTGGACGCTCAGCTTCGAAGGTGAAGTTACCGAGTACGGCTACACGATGGATGAGATCCTGAACACCGTTTCCGGTGGCAATGATTACTACGCCATCTACGGCAACAGCACTTATCCCGTATCAATGATTGAGGAATTCGGTTCTCTTGAGAACCTCGCCGCCTATGAATGCACGCAGGCTGCGGACTGGGTACAATACTACCTTTATGCCTATCAGGAAGAGATTGACGATGACGCCACCACGGAAACCGGTAAATTCTCTCCGGATTCCAAGGGCTACGGCGAATTCGTCGCATTTGCCGTCGGCGTTACCGAAGAGGGCTACATCAGCGGTAAATATGGCTATGTGAAATACACCAAGCTGGATCCGCATGTCGCCGTTGACTATCAGGCCTTCATCGGCGACTGGCTCGTTGGCGGTGTCGAATGGACCATCAAGGAGAAAGTTGCCGGTGAGTCCTATACCGTACTTGGTGCGATGGGCAACAATTACTCCTCCCTGGAGTTTGACGGTCTGTATATTGACGGTAGCTTCGCCTTCATAGAGAAAGACTTCGGTCCCATCGCTGAAGGGTATGAGCACGTTACTATGGGCGGACAGTATTATTCCTCCTCCACCGGCGAGCACTGGGGTCTCAATGACAATTTGGATGCCCCCTCCGTCATCTTCACGGCAACTGCTCTCAGGGACGGGGGCTTCGAGGTTACGGCTGGCTATCTCCCGGACTATGGGAAGTATAATTACATGAGCCTCTGGGGTCTCAAAGCAGACGGCAGCACGTATGAATTCGCTTACAAGAAGATACCTGCTTCCTTCGAACCTGCCCATGATGTAGATCCTCTGCAGCTTGATTACACGGTGGCCGATTATGCCGGACCTGTCACCAAGGATGAACTGTTCGGTACCAGCTGGATGCTCCTCTGCCGTCCTTACAACTCGCAGACGCAAACCTATACGGAGGACCGTGGCTGGTATTCAAACGTCACCTTTACCGAAGCTGAGGACCGCGCCAGCGATGTTGACAATCTCGCTGTAACCGGATTCTCACTGAAGAATATTGAGAATGATGTTACTGACTTTGAATTCTATGACGGTGTAGTTTACAAATTGGCTCAGGCGACCCCTTGGCCGTACGGCAATTATGGAATTAAGCTTTGCCAGTACTCCACCGATGCCACTTATTACTGGCCCGGAGACTACCCTTCTTTCGCCATCAAGGTAGGCAACGGCATCCTGGCATTTGTCTCTAATAACGACAATTATAACATTAATGGATTCGGACTGATGGCATGGGACAACCCGGAATGCTCTGGTAATCCTTACGGCTGGTTCCTGCGTTATAAGGATGTCATCCTTGCCGATCAGAACATCTATGCCAATACTTCCGCCGTTGAAAACGCACTGAGCAATGTGACGTCCGAGCAAATCAACAACGCATGCAAAGCTGCGGAAAACAAGCTGAAGGCGAAGAACGTCGTTCTCACGAACCCCTTTACCCCCCTGCCTTCCAACGGAAGCAAGGTTTCCGCTACGGAGCCGAATATCAAGGTAAGAAGGTCTGTCCGCGATGGCCGTAAATAAGCCATAGCATCAGACTGAATAAAGAAGAAGCGGCCCGCCTGGACCGCTTTTTCTTTGTAGATAGACCTGCAACAATAGGGCGTAAAGAGTGTGGCAGGTTGTCCTCTGCGACCATTTACCCGGATAGGGTTGCGTAGCAACAGGGAGCAGAGGACATCTGACACAGTCAGCCCTTTGTTGCAGGGCTATTACTCCTGTAAACTGCCGCCTACCAGGTCGAGGATCTCGGAGGTAATCTTGTCCTGACGACGTTTATTGTATTCGAGGGTCAATTCTCCCAGCAGGGACTGGGCATTGTCGGACGCCACCTGCATCGCCACGGTACGCGCGGCACACTCCGCGGCAAAACTGTCGATACAGACACTGCGCATCTCCAGCCGGATCAGCGCCGGCAACAGGGACTGGGCGATTTGGGCGGGAGAGGGCTCATAGAGTACCCGCTTCTCCATATCGTCCTCCTCTCCGCCGCCTTCACAGGAGAAGGGCAGCAGATCGCGTACGACGACCTCCTGCCGGGCGGCGGAAGCGAAGTGCGTATAAACCAGGATGACGCGGGAATAGCGTCCCTCCTCGCAGGCCTTCATCAGGCGGTTGGCAAGGGCTGCCGCAGCCTCCTGGCCGTTCGGCGTCACCAGGGCGCTGAAATCCTCGCCGTTCCCCCGTCCCTCGCGGCGCATCGCATCCGCCATCTTGCGCCCCAGGGCAAAGACTTCGGCCTCAGGATAGGCCGCCGCTTCACGCAGGGCCTGGCGGATGACATTGGCGTTGAACGCCCCGCAAAGGGAATTGTTGGAGGAAAGCGCCACGATGGCCGGCGGGGCATCCGGGACGGAAGGGGTCGAAAGGGAAGAGAAGGCGGAAGCGGGCAGGGTGGCGATGATACCGCCCAGCGCGTCGCTGTAACGCCGCAGCGCCTCGGCGCTCTGCTGCGCCCGGTGCAACTTGGAAGACGCGATGAGTTTCATCGCAGAGGCGACCTTGATGGTCCCCTTCACCGATGCAATCCGGTCCTTGATTTCCCTGAGCGACGACATAACGGAAAACTAAATCAACGCTTCCACGACGGCGGACGCTACCTTACGGATATGCTCACCGGCTCCTTCGGGCAGCCTTCCGGCATCCAGTTCAGCCAGGATGTCCGCGTGGGAGACGCGCATGCGTTCGAGGAAAAGCCGCTGGAATTCGGGCACCTTATCGACTGCAATCTTTTCCATCAGGGAGTTGATGCCGCAATAGAGCACGGCCACCTGCTCCCCTACCGGCATGGGGCTGTACTGGGGCTGCACCAGCAGGCGCGTATTCTTGCGCCCGCGGTCCAGGGTCATCAGGGTCAGCCGGTCCATATCGGACGAGTATTTGGAAAACGCTTCCAGTTCGTTGTACTGCGCCTGGTCGATCTTCAGCGTACCGGCGACCTTCTTCATACTCTTTACCTGAGCCGCACCGCCCACGCGGGAAACGGAGATACCCACGTTGATGGCGGGACGGATGCCGGCATTGAAGAGCGGCGATTCCAGGTAGATCTGGCCGTCGGTGATGGAAATCACATTGGTAGGGATGTAGGCGGACACATCGCCCGCCTGGGTCTCGATGATGGGCAGGGCCGTCAGCGATCCGCCGCCCCGTACCTTGTCCTTCAGGACTTCCGGGACATCGTTCATCAGACGGGCCACTTCCTCCTGACCGACAATCTTCGCCGCCCGCTCCAGCAGGCGCGAATGCAGGTAGAAGACGTCGCCGGGATAGGCCTCGCGGCCCGAGGGACGCTTCAGGATCAGGGACACTTCGCGATAGGCCACCGCCTGCTTCGAGAGGTCGTCATAGACCACGAGGGCCGCGCGCCCGGTATCGCGGAAATACTCGCCGATGGCAGCGCCGGCAAAGGGCGCAAAGTATTGCAGCGCAGCGGGGTCAGCCGCCGTCGCGGAAACGACGATTGTATAGTCCATCGCCCCCTTGTCGCGCAGGGTCTGCACGAGGGCCGCGACCGTCGAGCCCTTCTGCCCCACCGCGACGTAGATGCAATAGACGGGTTTTCCCTTCAAGTATTCGGAGCGCTGGTTGAGGATGGTATCGATGGCGATGGCGGTCTTTCCGGTCTGCCGGTCGCCGATAATCAGTTCGCGCTGCCCGCGGCCGATGGGAATCATCGCATCGATGGCCTTGATCCCCGTCTGCAGCGGTTCCGTAACCGGCTCGCGGAAGATTACCCCGGGCGCCTTGCGTTCGAGGGGCATACGGAGGGTTTCTCCCGCAACCGGGCCCAGTCCGTCCAGGGGCTCGCCGAGCGGATTCACCACGCGGCCCACCAGGCCTTCCCCGACGGGGATGCCGGCGATGCGCTTGAGACGCCGGACGCTCATCCCCTCGCTCACCTGGTCCGTGGGGCCCAGGAGCACCACGCCCACATTGTCGGCTTCGAGATTCATCGCCACCGCCTTCACGCCGGATTCAAACTCCACCAACTCCCCTGCCTCCACGTGCTCCAGGCCGTAGATACGGGCGACGCCGTCGCTGACCTGCAGGACGGTGCCGACCTCGTCGAAACGGACGCCGTTGTCCGTCCCCTCCAGCTGGGAAAGCAGGATATCGGAGATTTCGCTGGCTTTTATCGTATTCTGTGACATTATACTACTCTTGTTCTGTTTTGTTCATTGAGCGAGTTCAGCACCCTGGAAAGTTGGGAACGGACACTCGCATCCATGCGCAGGCCGTCTATATCGAGAACAAAGCCTCCGATCAGCGCCGGATCCACCTTCTCTTCCATCTCCAGGCGGCAGTCCTTCACCTGGCTCAGGAGTTCACGCACCCGGGCGGCGAACTCCGGCGCGGGGACGGCCGTCACGAGGACGGCTTCCTTGCGGCCGGTCCGGTCATCGTACAGCCGGACAAAACTGTGCAGGATGAACTTCAGGTAGGCCGCCCTGTGCTTGCGCTTGAGCAGGTCCACGAAGCGGGACAGTTCCGGTGCCGGCTCCTGGCTGAAGCCTGCGGGATCCTGCAGCAGGGCCCGTACCTGCCGGTACACGGTCTCCCCGCCTCCCGTACGTTCCACGTACTTGAGCAGCGCTTTCGCATAGCGCAAGGATACCGTTCCGGTGTTCATCGCCTAACTATTGTCGGTGTTACGCAAGGCTTCGTCGGACAGGCGGTCGAGCAGGGCTTTCTGCACATCGGCGTCGGAGAGCTTGTCCCGGAGGATCTTTTCCGCGACACTGACTCCCAGCAGGGCGATTTCCCTCCGGGCATCGGCCAGTGCGGCTTCCTTCTCCGCGGCAATCGCCTCACGGGCCTTCGCGATAAGCGTTGCGGCTTCCTTCTCCGCATCGGCACGGGCATCGGAAAGCAGCTGCGACCTTGCGTCGGACGCTTCCTTGACCATTCTGGCCTGTTCGCGCCGCGTCTGCTCCAGCATATCCCGGTGCTCCTGCTCCAGGGCGGCGAGGCGCTCCTGCGCTTCCTTCGCGTCCCGTAGCGCCTGCTCGATGTGCTCGCTGCGCCGGTCGATCATCCCGGTAATGACGGGGAAGCCCCACTTCGCCAGAATGAAGAACACGATGGCGAAGACGAGGACCATCCAGAAAAGCAGGCCCGTCTCGGGGAGCAACAGCGACATAGACTACTTCGCAATCAGACAGACGACGATGGCAAAGAAGCAGACGCCTTCGATCAGTGCACCGGCGATAATCATACCGGTACGGATGTTTCCGGCGGCTTCGGGCTGGCGGGCGATGCCTTCCATCGCGGACTTGCCGATCTTACCGATGCCGAAAGCGGCGGCGATAGCGGCGATGGCCGCACCGAGCGCTGCACCGAACCTGCCGATCTGGAGTCCGGCAGCTGCCTGAAGTAAAAGGGTAGAAAGTAACATAATTTATTAATTTTTAATGGTTTGTTTGTCTTGATGCGCCGATGAACACGGCGGAAAGCATAGTGAAGACGTAGGCCTGGATGAAGGCGACGAGCACCTCGAGGCAGTCCATGAAGACGCCCAGCAGCACGGAAACCGCCATCATCGAACCGTTGATGACCGCGCCCATCTTGGCCGTCACGAAGATTACGCAGAGCAGGCCGATGAGCATGGCGTGCCCCGCAAAGATATTGGCAAAAAGCCGGATCATCAGCGAGAAGGGCTTGGTGAACAGGCCCACGATCTCGATGAGCGGCATCAGCGGAAGCGGTGCCTTCAGGAAGACGGGGACATCCGGCCAGAGCGTCTCCTTCCAATAGTGCCGGTTCCCGAAAAGGTTGGTAGCAAGGAAGGTGCAGAGTGCCAGGACCAGGGTGACCGCGATATTGCCCGTCAGGTTGGCCCCGCCCGGGAAGAAGGGCAGGATGCCCAGCAGGTTGTTCAGCAGGATGAAGAAGAACGCCGTCAGCAGATAGGGCGAATAACGCTTGTAATCCGGGCCTATCGCGTCCTTGACGATCTCGTCCTCCACCCAGACGATGAGCGGTTCCAGCAGGGCGGCGATGCCCGAGGGGGCCTCTTTCAGCACGTCGTGCCGACGATACCAGCGCGCGCAGAGCAGGACCAGCAGCACCAGCAGGGCGGAACTCATCAGCAGGGAAAGCACGTTGCGGGTGATGGAAAGGTCCAGGGGGCGGACGGGGCCGTCCGGGGTCAGTTCCACCACTTTGCCCGCGTATTCTTCTCCCTCTCCGGCGATGGCAAAGCCCCTGCAAGGCAGTTCCGAGGAAAGGAAGCACTGCCAGACGCCGTCAGCGCTGCGGACGATGAGCGGAAGCGGCAGGGAGACTTCCCTGTCTCCCCAGGAAAAGAGGGGCCAGGAATAGGCGTCTCCGGTATGCTCGTAGATAATCTCCGTCACATCCAGCTCATCGCCGTGCGCGACCGCCGGAAGGGTGCCCAGAAGGAAAACAACGATGAACCACAAGCGCTTCATGCCGTCTCCACACAAAGGGTTACGATGTCTGAGGCAACGGAAACCGCTCCGGAGAGGATGGGCAGGCTTTCCTGCCGCTCCCCTTCCCGCCAGCGGATCTCCCCCTCCGTGAGCGCGGCGGTGAGGGCTGCGTGCGAAGGCAGCAACTCCATCGGCGCCAGGGCGGAAGGAAGGAGGACCGCATCGGCGGTCTCCTCCCGGAAAGTGCCGGGCGTAAAGATCCGGAGGGTGAGTTTTCCAGCCATTACTTACTCCTTTCCAGAATGTCCTCGCCTTTCCGGATGGCTTCCTCTATCGTTCCCACGTTGAGGAAGGCCTGCTCCGGCAGGTAGTCGAGTTCTCCGTCCAGGATGCGGCGGAAGCCCTCGATGGTATCTTCGATATCGACCATGACCCCGGGAACGCCGGTGAACTGCCCCGCCACGGCAAAGTGCTGAGAGAGGAAACGTTCGACCCGGCGGGCACGGTTGACCGTCCGGCGGTCTTCCTCCGAGAGTTCGTCCATACCCAGGATGGCGATGATATCCTGAAGTTCCTTATTGCGCTGAAGGATGTTCTTCACCCGCTGCGCCGTCTCATAATGGAGTTCCCCGACGATGTTCGGGTCCAGGATGCGGGAAGTGGATTCCAGCGGATCGACGGCGGGATAGATGCCGAGCTGGGCGATCTGGCGGCTGAGCACCGTGGTAGCGTCCAGGTGCGAGAAGGTTGTCGCCGGAGCGGGGTCCGTCAAGTCGTCGGCCGGCACATAGACCGCCTGCACCGAAGTGATGGAACCTTTCTTGGTCGAGGTGATGCGCTCCTGCATCTGGCCCATTTCCGTCGCCAGCGTAGGCTGGTAGCCCACCGCCGCCGGC
>JAEEGH010024784.1_pt1 | contig 12080 bp, 14 predicted proteins | sample 9134181 | NCBI WGS metagenome assembly JAEEGH01 (sample SAMN16246544, study PRJNA631951) | gut metagenome | biome: gut microbiome; feature: rumen; material: DP-attached | host: Bos | place: Iran: Karaj | collected 2018-10
TGCATTGCAAAAACGAATGGAAGATGAAGCAGTCGAGAATAACAACTCGTATCAATGAGATCATGCTTTTGCTGAGCATGCTTTGCCTTTTTGCATGCAACACGAAAAGCAAGACGGAACGGATGCAAGCCGTAGTAGCGGAGGTGCGTGCCAAATATAAGGTCTACGAGGACATCAGCCAAGACGATCAAATCTTTGAGGCTTACGACTACTTCGTGCGCCAAAAAGACTACGAAAACGCTGCGCCCGCCGCACTCTATAGCGGCTGCGTGCGACAAGCCAAAAAGGAGTACGAGTCGGCGATGAACTGTTACAAGGAAGCCGACAAGTACGGTAGGCAGGTCGGCGACTCGGTGAGTGCGGCCTTCGCGCAATATTATATAGGTGACCTGCTCAACAACAGCGGACACGAGGCTGAGGCCATCGTTAACTACAAAGCCGCTGCCGAACTGTGGGGCGACAGCCTCTCGCGCAAGGCCAAGTGCCTCAACGCCGTGGCCATGATGAATATCGTCATTGATGAATATGACAGTGCGTTTGTCTATCTCAAACAAGCCTTGAATTTGGCCCAAACTGCCGAAGACAAGGTTACCGAAGCCTCGGTTTGGAACAACTATTCCGTTGCCTATCAACTGCTTGATGAATACGACAAGGCAAAAAGTTGTCTACGAAAAGCTTTACCTCTGACCGACCAAAAACGCCGCCCCATCGCCTTGCTCAACCTCGCCAAGGTGTATTTGGCCTTGGACGAGCGTGACTCGCTGGAATACTATAAAACACGGATGCTCAACGCAATAGAGGAAGTGGAATGTCGGCCTGAAACGCAAGCCGCCGTTTATGGTTTCCTGATTAAGGACGCGCTTGCCGTAGGCGACTATGAAAAGGCCTATCAATTTGAAAAACAACATGAAAAGGTGGCTTTAGACATCCTTGGCGACCAAACACAAAGCTCCGTCCTCGAAATCCAGAAGAAATACGACTTTGAGGCACAGGCCAACCAACACAACCGCCAGATGCTCTCGCGGCAAAGGCTTATCATTGCGCTCACCATCGTCTTGATTGCCGCCTTGGTTTTGGTCACCATATTGATTCTCAACGCTTTGAAAAAGAAGCGCATTGAGGCTGAAATCAACGCAAACTTGCTTGAACTGAAGAAACGCAACGCACAGCAACAGCAAGAGCGAACCGAAATGCAGGCGCAATACGACAAACTACAGAAACAAAACGCGCAGCAAAGCGAACTACAAGCTGAATTTGGCGACAAGTTGAAAGATGAATACCTGCAAAAATGCAATATCATCCGCTGTTTCGAAGTATTGTCGCGTGATAGAAGTAATCCGATAGCTTTCAAAGACTTGGAGAAGTCACTCTTTGAAGGCGAAGACCATTGGGCTGGTTTTGAGGCCGCTTTCGAAGGGGTGCATCCAGGCTTCATCGCTTTTGTGCATAAACAATACCCCGACTTGACTGATTTAGAGTTCCGCTATTGCTTGCTCTCGCACTTCAAACTTTCGCGCCAAGAGTATGCCGATGTGCTCGGTTGCAGTGTCTATAATGTCGATAAGGTGAGGGCAAGCCTCAACAACAAAATGAAAGAAAATGAATAAGACCATGAAATACAGACCTTTATTTTTTACCGTTCTCTCAATTGTCGTTTTGATGTTTGCTTCGTGTGAAAAAGTCAGACCCACAATGGCTTATGTCTCCGGTGACGACAAAGACAAAATCGATCTGAAAGGAACCTTGATGAAACCCGACATGCGTTATCCCAACATCTATGCGGAATTGGTGGGGAAGACTGTCTATGTCTACTTCAACGAGGCTGTCGAGCCATGCCTGATCACCCTTTCCGCAAAAAACGACGATGTGCTGTTTGCCAGAAACGTGCAGAAACAGTACCCGTCCACGATACGCATCTTCATGGAGAACGAGCCCACAGGCGAATATCTGCTCTACATCACCAACGGGACGGATGAAGCCTCTGCATGGTTTCATTATGAAAGCGATAACGATAATAATAACCTAAAAATCAATAAACAATGAAAAAACGAATGGCTCTGTTAAGCCTGCTCTTCGCCATGGTGTTGCCTGCTTTCGCGCAATTTGACCTGACAATAGACAACCGACACGAAATCAGCCTCGGGTATGGTTTTCATGCCGTCAGCGGCGACGATTTCAATCTCGACTACCCATTCTATCGAGAAGTGGACAACATCGGGGCGTTTCACGCATCCTATACGCACCTTTTCGACTCCATCGTAGGCGTGGGCATCACCTACTGCTACGACCCGAGAATCATCAACTATTACGACTATCCAGGAAACGGATCTGATGATAGGTTTACCATCTGCAACTTGGACGAATCGAGCCATGCCATCATGGCACACGCCAAGTTCAACTGCTATCGCTACAAATTCTTGCTGCTTTATGGCAAATTCGACGCTGGAATTTGTTTTTGGGACTATCGCCTGAAGGAATTCCATCCCGAAAACTACGAAATACAACTTCCCGACCAGCACTGTTGCTTTGCTTGGAACGCGGCTTTTGGCCTTGAAATCGGAATCAGGAATTTCGCTTTGTTCGTGCAACACGGCATCGGTATGGAAGGCACCACAAGCCTTGGAATCATTTACAAATTCAAAAACAAATAACCATGAAAAAGTTTGTAATAATTGGCATAATACTTTTGTTGGCAAGTTCATGCGTGAAACATCCCAACATTATTCTCAAAATCTCTGAAGAAGAAGCGGCTGCTATCCCCTACGAGATGGGACAAACCGTGAAATTCCTCAACCAAGACGGCGACACGCTAACTTTTCAGGTCCTTCGCGACCAAACCTATCCATACAATGGTGAACAATACTATAACGCCATCTTTGGCGGTGACGTTTACCATCCTTCTTGCTACTATTGTTACGCCCGAACAGTAGTCCTGAATCGTGAGGAGGGCGGAAAACTTGGTTTCACGATACTTCCCAAAAAGGAATTCTATTTCTTTTATCTCATCAATGGCTCCAACTTTGAGTTGAATTGCCACCTTTCGCCCAACAGTTCATACCAAATCAACAGTACCAATTACGAACAGGTTCACCACGAAATCCTATGCAGCCAAGACTCCGATGAAACACTTTACGACTGGTACTACAGCGAAGAGCTGGGCCTGCTCTATTTCAAAAAAGGTAATTTCTCACTGACAAGAATACCATAAATCACAAAAAAATGAAAACCAAATACTTATCATTAATCGCCATCTTATTTGTTGCTTTAATTACGGCTTCTTGCCACAAGGGACCCAGTCCGACCGACCTCATCGACGACAAGGACAAAATCGACATCAAAGGCTCGCTTTCCAATGGTGATATGCGCTATCCGAACATCGAGGCAGGCTATTGGGGGAAGACCGTCTACGTGTACTTCCACGAATATATGGGTGAGTGTGTCGTCAGCATCAGCAATAGACAGGACCATGTCGTCTTTTGCGACACCGTTACTTCAGGTTACAACAAAGAAACGCGATTCTATATGGGCGACCAACCCTTGAGTCGCTACCATCTCGTCATCAGTAACGGCACGGATGAGGCTGAAGGATGGTTCAACAACTTCCGTATCGTGGCGCACAAGCCTTAATAGAGGATTTAAAATTCAAGATTCAAAGATTTAAAATTCAAATAATTATGAAAAGAAACATCTTTTTGTTTGGATTGTTACTTACATTAGGTGGCCTCCACGCCCAAGAAAAGGGCAAATTTGTGCTTCAAGCCGAAGCCAATGCCGGCATTTTGTTCTGCTATCCCTATCAAGGTACTTTTAATTCAATTGACCTTTTTGGCTCGATTGGGTCAGTTTTCCGCTACCAAATGGGAGACCGTTTGGGAGTCGGCATAGGAGCCAATTATTGCGCACACCATGCGTTTCAATACCTTCCAATCTTTGCCGATGCCAAATACAGCTTCGGCATAGAAAAGTCAAGACCTTATGCTGAACTGCGTGCCGGATATGCCTTTCCCTTGAAATACGCCAAGCTTGAAAACGGAGACCCTAATTGGTATTCAGTGGAAGGGTTCTTCTCCCAACTCATCCTTGGCTATTCCATTGGCCACTCCGATATTGGCATTGGTGGGCAACTCGGCAACATGAAAGCGTATAGTACCGAATGGCCGGACATTCTTCCCGGGGGTTGCTTAACCTTAACCAACAACCAACTGAAGCCTGCGGTGTTTCTGCATTATGCGTATAGTTTTCATTTCAGGAAGTAGGTTATTTAAATTCAAATTGTCATGAAAAGATTTGTTGTTTTAGCGATGCTGCTTGTCGTCGTCTCGATGAGTTCGTGCATCAAATGGAAATGTTGCATCAATGGTGACTTTGTACAAGTCTATAAAACCAAAGGCGACTATACCAATAATGCTTACGTCCTTTATAACAAAGACAAAGACTACATTTACGGCTACTATGACGACGTCGACACTACGCTATTTCCCATGCCGCTGTATGGAGGCTATTATCTTCATCACGAAATGTCGTCCGATGCCGCGTTTCTTTCCATTAGTCCAAAGGAATACAATGAAAACGTAATGAATTATTCGATTGATACATTGAAGCAAATGATTATTGATGACGATCCTTTCATTGAGTTTTTTAGTGCCACCGACAACTACAATCTTTATGACAACAATAGCAGCAATCCGATGGGCATCGATACGGCCTACATCAACCAACTTATCAAGGAAGGCGATTTGAAAAAGGAATTCAAGAAGGTGAAGTGAAGCCTCCGTCGGTCGGATTTGCAAATCCATCGGAATTTAAGATTGTTCTTTCGAAAATTTTTGTACTTTTGCCCCGACAAACAATGTCAACAATCAATCATTAAAACACCAACGTTATGAAAAAAGCATTACTATTCGCAGTGGTCCTGTGTTGCATGTTATCGGCCTCCGCACAACAATTCACGAGTGATCCAAAAACTCAAAAGTCATGGCAGGATAAAATTAAAACGATAGAACAACTGAATCGTGACAAGAACAATTTCACCGAGAAGTTGGACAGCATCACTGCCGAGGAAACAAGGATATTGTTTGATTATGACAGCCATTTCAACTGCACTCAAATGTATAGTTATTATTATTCCGAAAACAGCTGGCAGTTAGATATGGGCTATGACTATACCTATGATGAACAAGACCGGGTCACCTCTATGGTAACCTACTCCTACAACGAGTCACCTTCAAAGGAAGAATACGCCTACAATGAGCAAAACTTGATTGAGGAACAGCTTTACTATGATTGGTGGAGCGATACTTGGCATCTCACCGGAAAAGAAGTTATCGAGTACGACGATTTCGGCAATATTCTTTCATCTCAGGGATTTAGCTATGAAAATGACATTTGGACAGCATTCGAAAAGACAATCTATGAGTACGAAAACGGGCTCCTCGTATTGGAAACTTCCTATCTTCTTCAAGTGGAAATGGAACCTTACCATCAGATTGAATACAATTATAATTCCTTAGGCCTTTGCTCGGAAAGAATCGAAAGCCATTGGTTCGGCGAATGGGATCCATGGGAAAAGGTTGAGTATTATTATAACGGACAAGCCCTTTGCTCAGAGGAAATTGCATTTGGTAGGGCTGATGACGAATGGGTGAGTATCCGCAGATACACCTACGAATATGACAATAGAGGAAACTGTGTCCTTAGGACGTTTTACAATCATTACGATAATTCACCTGACTGGATTAACTCGGATAAGGACGAATACTTTTATGATGACAATGACAATTGCGTCACTCATAATTCCTATTACTATGACGACATTTCTGAAGAATGGGAGTTGGATTATTGGGACAATTTAACTTACGATCTAACTTCGGATGCGAACGCTATCGCGGGGCTACAGTTAATTTGGGAAGAATTAAAAGAAGAATTTTTAATAGAGACCATCCATAACAAGCTCGAACAAATTGTTATGTATGGAGATTATACCGTTGATTTTCACTATTCATCAACCATTGGTTTGGACGAATCTGTCGGGTCAAAACTGGCTTTATGGCCTAACCCAACGACTGGATCACTAAGCCTTAACGGTGACGGTCTCCAGCAAGTGGAAATCTTCAGCATGGACGGCAAACAGGTGATACACCTTCAAAACGGCATCGAAACCATCGATGTAAGTGCCTTGGCCAAGGGCTGCTATCTGCTGAAAGCCACTTTCGTTGACGGCAGCAAGGCTATGCAGAAATTTGTGAAGGAATGATTTTCTAACACAACAAGTGTAGAACTTTGGGAATTACGAAGTCGGGAGAGCGAAACACGGCTTTCCATGACATTTTTTTCTGAAGTATTAATTATTCTCTGTTTTCTGATGAAAAAACAATACTTTTGCATCGACAAACCTAATTATTAATTTAAATACTATTGTTATGAAAAAAGTATTACTATTCGCAGTGGCATTGTGCTTTATGATTTCGGCACAGGCACAAATTAAAACGAATGAATCGACTGAAAATCAGTTGAAATCAAAAGTCAAAAGGGTGGAACAGCTCAATCGTGGCACTGAGGCTTATACCCAAAAACTCGACAGTATGGTCATGGAGTCGACAATGACGACGGTCTCCTTCCAGTATGATGAGCGGTACAATATTTCGAAAGTGGAAATGTCTTTGTTGATGGGCGCGTTTACGACGACCATCGATTTTTTCTATGACGACCAAAACCGTTGCATCAGGAGAATCGAAACCAGCTATGATGGGAGCATCGAAAAAGATGAATTTAGTTACAACAACCAAGGCTGGGTTTCGGAAGAAGTCAATTATGATAATGAGAATGGCGTTTGGGAGGAAGATACCAAAACCACTTATCAGTATGACAACGATGGTAATGTTTTGGTTGCCACAGATTGGGATTATGAAGATGGCGTTTGGGTAAACGAAGAGAAAGTGGAATTCACCTATCAGGGTGGCAAAGTGGTTAAAAGCTTGGAATTCGTTTGGACTGTTAATCTTTGGATTGAAAACCACCTGACAGAATACATGTATGACAATCATGGTGACCTTGTTGAAGAGCTTTATTACAGTAAAAATGGCGAAGGCTGGACCGATGATGACAAGATTGTTTACTCCTACGACGAGAATCATAATTGCGTGAAGATGGTCGAATATGATTTTTCGTGGGATAATCAGGATTGGGAGATCGACAATGAGACCGTAATCACCTATGATTTAACCGTGCCCAGCAGTGCCATCGCTGGCCTTAGCTACCTTGAAGGAGACAATGTAAGCATTAACAACAAGGTGATGGCTTTTGAAGAAACCGACTATGACGATGGTATAGCTCAACAGACCCTCAAGACTGTTATGTACTATTCAGCTGCCAGCAGCCTTGGCGAATTCAATGAAAACCAACTCGCCATTTGGCCCAATCCCGTTTCGGAAACCTTGAACCTCAACGCCGAAGACTTGCAACAAGTGGAAATCTTCAGCATGGACGGCAGACAGGTGATTCGCCTTGGAAACGGCTCTGAATCAATCAATGTGAATGCTTTGGCCAAGGGTTGCTATCTGCTGAAAGCCACCTTTACTGACGGCAGCCAAGCTATGCAGAAGTTTGTGAAGGAATAATATTTCACGCAGAAGTCGCAGAACTATAAGAATTGAAAAAGTCGGAAGAGCGGAATGCTTTTCCGACTTTTTTTGTTTGTCCATCTGGACTGCTTCCACCACGCTTCACTCGTTGCAGGCTCTACCTCGCAGTGACACAAATGCCTGAAAGGGCGACCCGAATACACCCCGATATGGAATGTCGGGCCTGTAATTCTATCGATTAATCTTTTTCAAAAACCTCAATATACTCTTTCCCTTCTGGCGTGATAGGCAAATCCTCTTCAGAAACGGCCGTAAAGACATAAACCAACTCCTTCTCGGTCTTGGATTCCCTGATATATTGTCTCTTCAGCTTCAGGTTCGCTCCCGATAGTCCCAATTTTTCCGTCATTTTCCTCTTGAGCGTTTTCTCCGGTGTGTCGCCAAACGCCACATGCCACCAATAACGCCTTGTAGTCTCTCCTTCGCTATTCATGACATGCAGATGCGCGACAGGATGAAGCATCTTATTCCCTTGGTGCAACTCCACATACATGGCCCGTCCCACGATGTTGCCCCGCTCGTTGACGATGGGCAAAAATTCCGTGTTATTCACCTCAGGCTCAAACAGGCGTGGTCCTTCTGCTTTGGCTGGAGGGTTGAGGGTTTTGTTCTCTACAATCGGCTGTGCCTGTGCCGTTGGCTCGGGTTGCTCTTCGATGATTCTTCGGGGGCGTTTTTCTGTTGTTGTCGAGGTTCTAACAGGCTTGTCATGCACCATCTGGGTAAGCGCCATCGGCTCAAACGACACCTCTTCGACCATTATCTTTTCCGAGCCTTTCATCTCAATGACATCACCCGCTTTCTTTCCTATCAACATCTTGGCTATGGGTGAGATGAATGAAATGAGGCCTTTATTTACGTCGGCTTCATCCACGCCCACAATCCGCACCACGTGACCGTTGTAGCGCACCCACGCTCCAAAGCTCACCGTGTCCTTGTTAGACTTGGAAAGGTCGACTTCCACGGCGCTGTTGATACGGTCAACGAGTAACTTCATCGTAGCGTCAATGTAATTGACCATGATGTAATTATCGCCCGCCTTGACACGTTCGGACTGAAGGGCTTTCAGCTCCTCTTTGAGTGCCTCAAGCCCTTCCTTCGTGACATAGTTGGGCACGCCTTCGGGCAGATATGCCCGCATCGGCACCCTCGGAATCTCTTCTTGATCGCCTTCTTTTATGAAGCCTCTGCTCATTTAATCACCAACTCCTTGATGATATTGTCGCATTTACCTACCTTCTCGATGCACCAGAGCAGGTAGCGGGCATCCATGCAGATGGTGCGCTGCACCTTGTTCTCGAAGCTGAGGTCACCGCTCATGGCTTCCCAGTTGCCGTCGAAGGCCAGGCCGATGAGGTTGCCCTCGCCGTCGATGACGGGACTGCCCGAGTTGCCACCCGTGATGTCGTTGGTGGTGATGAAGTTGACGACCAGCTCACCGTTTTCGTTGGCATAACGGCCGTAGTCTTTCTTGGCCACGAGGTCGCGCACATCCTGAGGAATGTCGAACTCCCAGTTGCCGGGCACGTATTTGGCCATCACGCCGTCCATAGTGGTGTAGTAGTTATAGTTGACGGCATCGGCGGCCTTGTAAGGTTCCACAGTGCCGTAGGTCAGGCGCATGGTGAAGTTGGCATCGGGATAGAAGTTGCGGTCGCTCTGCATCTCCATCAGACCCTTCATGTAAAGGCGCTCGCCTTGGTTGCCGAGGTTCTGGGCCTCTTCATAGCGGGCATACAAGGTTTGGTAGGACTCAATGATGTTCGTTGCGAGGGCAAAGATTGGGTCTTTGTCAAGGGCTTTGGGCTTCTTCATCCATTTTTCAAGACGAGCCTTGTCGGTGAAGACGGACTTCGCGAAGGCTTTGGCCACATATTCAGTAAAGTCTCCATTGTTTTCCAAACCGATGCGCAGAATCTCGCTCGGCATCAGGTTGGCTGGGATATTTTTGTAGAAGAGGTTGAGTAAAGCGGCAGTCACATCTTGGTCAAGAGGCTTGCTGTAGTCCTTGAAGAAGGTCTCAACGGCAGGTTGCATCTTCTCGGCAGCGGCTTTGATGTCGGCTTTGTCGGCCTTGTCCTCAAACATCTGGTTGATGCGCATAAACCTGCGGCTGAAAGCGATGGCCTCGCCACCATTCCAACCCGCCTCGCGGTGGTAGACGAACGACTTCTCAATCTCATCGAGAATGTCCCACTTGGCTTTGATACCCGTGAAGATGTCGCCATATTCGGCTTTGCGTTTCGGGTCGGCGTTCACCCAGTTCATGAAGTCCTCCTCTTGGGCAAGGCGGCGCTCATAGACATGGTTGCGCTTGAGTTGCTTCACCTGACCAATGTAGTATTTCCAGTAGTTCGACACGCTGGCCTGCTTGGAAGCGTACATGATGAACACCTCTTGGTCGGCGTCCATGTGCTTGCGGTAGTTTTCGAGTTTGGTGGTACGGCAGTCGATGATGGCAGGGCCTTCCTTTTCGATGACGTTCTTCACCGTGTAGGAAGTGGAATATCGGTCGGTCGAACCAGGATAGCCGAGGATCATGGCATAGTCGCCGGGCTTCACGCCACCAAGATTAATGGGCAGGTACCACTTGCTCTTCATCGGGATGTTGTCGGCGCTATATTCCGCAGGGCTGCCATCAGGGGCGGTATAGACGCGGAAGATGTTGAAGTCACCCTTGTGGCGCGGCCAAGTCCAGTTGTCGGTGTCAGCACCAAACTTGCCGATGCCCCAAGGCGGGCAGCACACGAGGCGCACGTCCTTGTATTCATCATACTCAAAAAGGATATATTGGTTACCGCTATAGAACGGCACAATCTCGATGCGTACATTGCGGTCGCCTTTGCGTTCTTTTTCAAGTTGGCGTGAGTTCTTAAAGATAATTTCCTCGCGCTCGGTCTCCGTGGTTTCAGCAGTGACATCTTTCAACACGGCTTCGGTCACATCTTCCACCTTATTTAAGAAGAGGACGGAGAGACCTGCGTTGGGCAGTTCCTCACCCTTGCTCTTGGCCCAGAAGCCGTCGGTGAGGTAGTCATGCTCGATGGACGAATGTTTTTGCACATAGCTCAAGCCACAGTGGTGGTTGGTGAGCAACAGGCCTTCGGGAGAGATAATCTCGCCCGTGCAGCCGCCACCGAATTGCACGATGGCGTCCTTGATGCTGGGTTGATTGAAGCTAAAGATCTGTTCAGCCGTGAGTTTACAGCCCATGGCTTGCATCTCGGCCAAGTTCTGGCCATTCAGCGAATAAGGCAGCCACATGCCTTCGTCGGCGCGGGTCACTGTCAATGACAGCACTAAGGCTGCGATTAATGAGAATAGTTTTTTCATTTTGATATAAGATTTTTAATTGTTCGATTCAGCAGAATCATCCTTTACTAAATTACCAATGTAATCTATAAAAGACTTTGCTTGTGTAGTAAGGTCATCTGTCATTTCCTTATCACAATAGATAAAATCATCATAATCACCGCTTTGCCGTTTTTCGTATAGCGTCGAAAGAATTTTACCTATCGCAATAGGTACTAATCCTTTTGAAACAAAATGCAAACCAAGCATGGCTTTTACCCCTGCATGTGATTTTGCTTCGATTTTATGTTTCAAAAGCAAAGCTTCTGTAGCATAATAGCACGCATAATACAACCGATTCACTGCCGCGTTATAAAACTCCTTTTCGGTCATTACGGCAGCCTCTTGCATCGTGGCATACGCTCTTTCAAGACGGTACTCAACCAAGGCTTTTCTGCTTTCATCATCCAATCCACTCATAGCCTTACTCCTTCTTTCATTACATTAAGATAAAACGGTGTTATCATCGGACGGTTTTCCCATTGTTTCTTAAGCATCACAATTGGGCTGATGGCCACTCCTGTTTGAAGTTCCAATTCATAGAGCGGCATAGTCACGGCATCTTCTTGAGCCAAAGTAAGTTTGTCTCCATCAACAAGGATGAGGAGGTCTATATCACTGTCAGGCCTAGCCTCACCACGTGCCTCACTGCCATACAAAATGACCTCAGCTGTGGGAAACAATCGCCGCATAATCATTTGTATTTGTGCCACTATGTCTTTTCTACTCATATTGCTTGCTTTTTCTGACTGCAATATTACAAAGAAAATCCGAATCCTATACGATATGCTTCAGTAAAAGCAACAAAAAACCCCTCCTGATGGGGAAAAAGGAGGGGAAAAACAATATAAAGATTATGAAAAAAATCCGACTTTATTTTTTCTCAATGCTCTCGCATCGAAAACTGATGCAAAGATAAGCATTATTTTCATTCACGGCACACTTTTGGACATTTTTTTGGAAAAATTTCCAATTTTTTATCCCATCAAGGGTACAAAACGCCCTTTCCCGTCCACGTTGGAGCCGTGATCACGCGCCAGCAATCACTGCTTGGCGGCCATGACCAGCTGACCTCTGTAGTACAGGTCG